>OJCB01000761.1_pt1 | contig 11688 bp, 7 predicted proteins | sample 1591501 | NCBI WGS metagenome assembly OJCB01 (sample SAMN05416813, study PRJEB24817) | seawater metagenome | isolation source: Sea water | place: Canada:Atlantic | collected 2013-07 | reverse complement strand
GATCAGCCTCGGTCTCGTGGGCTCGGAGATGTGTATAAGAGACAGCTTCAAGCCCAGCAATTTTTGAACCCGATCCTCCAGCTTGCCTTTTGACTCCTTGGATAAGTTATTGAAAGCTTCAAGAGCATCTGCAGAGTTCTTTTTCCGCGCAGACAGGTACTTGGCAATGTCAGGTTCCAGCAAATCGATCACGTCGTCCTGATCAATCGGGTAGGTAATCTTTACCCCATTCGCCAACTCACGCGTCTTTGTCTCTTTGGTGATCACATTGGTAAACTCACCGACCAGAGAAAACGAAGATTGTGCGATAGCCGATCCACCGGACAAGGCCAACACGAGAAATGCAAAAAGCAGGATGTAACCGGATCTCATGGCATTGATCATGCGCTTTCCCGTTCGTAGTTTCAATCCATCATCCTGATTCTTTCGGTTGCATTGAGGGTGCCGATTCGTGTTAACTATCAACTATGCTGAACTGGATCTGGATGGGAATGATCGTCGTCGGAATTGTCGTGGCGGCCTTGTTAGGGCGACTCGCTGGTGGTGACGGCATTGTCGTGGGAATGTTTGAGTCAATCGAGGTCGCCATCATGGGAATTCTCCTCCCCCTCAGTGCGGTGATGATGCTTTGGCTCGGGATCATGCGATTGGCAGAGAAGTCCGGGATGATCCAGGCGCTTTCAAAAATCATTGCTCCCGTGCTGCAATTGATTTTCCCCCAGGTTCCCAAAGATCACCCCGCCATGGGCGCCATCATCATGAACATGGCGGCAAACATTCTCGGCCTGGGAAATTCCGCCACTCCGCTCGGACTGAAAGCGATGCAGGAATTGGAAACGCTAAACCCGCATAAGGGAGTCGCGACCAATGCGATGTGTACTTTTCTCGCCATCAACACCAGCTCCGTCACAATCATTCCGGCAACTGCAATCGGCCTGCTGGCTGCACAGGGAATGGCGAAGCCCTATGCGATTGTCTCGACGACCATCGGGGCGACGCTCTGCTCGACGCTGGTGGCAATTATCGCGGTGAAAGTATTCGAAAGGCTCCCCATGTTTTCTGTGGAACGGGCCGTCGAAAAAAGACAGCGAAAAGAAGTCAGCAAAGAAGATGCCAGCTCTCCGGTAAAGGAAGAAGAAGAGGACGAGAAAAAACTGAAGCCGCTCGGGACTTTTGGAATCACTGCTGTAATTGCGATCTTCGTCCTCTTTGCCGGCATTGTCGCTCTCGAGGCCCGCCCTGATTGGCGAAGCGGAATTCAGGAAACACTGGGACTCACCGGCGTCGTGGAGCAATTGAATGCCGAATCGGCAAGTCTAGAGAAAGTGGATACGGAAAAAACCGGCGTGCTTCGCTGGGTCATGGCCTTTTCCGTTGCCGCCATTCCGTTCATTCTCTTCTTCTTTATTGTCTACGCTGCGATTCGCGGCGTCCGTGTTTACGAAGAGTTTGTGGAAGGCGCAAAGGAAGGTTGGAACGTGGTCATCCGAATCATGCCCTTCCTCGTGGCGATGATTGCCGCGCTCACGATTCTGAGAAATTCAGGCGCTTTGTTCATCTTGAAAAATGCGCTCGGAAGCTTTTTGAGCTTTATCAAATTCCCACCGGACCTTTTGCCGATGGCCCTGATGCGCCCTCTCAGTGGATCCGGAAGCCAGGGGGTTCTGATTGAACTTCTCACCAATCCAGCCATTTCAGAAACCACCAAGTACACCGCTGCGACGATGTACGGTTCGACTGAAACCACTTTCTACGTCCTCGCCGTCTACTTTGGGTCCGTCGCCATTCGTCGCACGCGACACGCCCTCGCCGCCGGCCTTTGCGCCGATCTTGCCGGAGTCATCGCCGCCGTCGTCATCTGCAAAATGGTGTTTGGTGGATAAACAGAAGTTTTGTCAGCCAAACCCCGCAAACACGTCGAAAGTAGGATTGGCCCGCCCAAACCGTTCAATCCAAGTTCATCCTGTGAAAACACACTTCATTCTCCGCCTTACTCTCTTAGCCTCAATCAGTGGCTTTCTCTCTCCATCCATGTCTCATTCTGAAGAATCCGAAGGTCACGTCCGCAAGCCTCTTCCGCCGAAAGAGGATATCGCGAAGCTCCCCAAAGATGGTGGAAAAGAGTTCAATCGTCTCGTTTTTGAGCACAGCCCCTATCTCCTTCAACACGCGCGCAACCCGGTCGACTGGTGGCCCTGGTCTGAGGAAGCTTTCGAACAGGCTCGCAAAGAAGATAAGCCCGTCTTTCTCAGCATCGGATACACAACTTGTCACTGGTGTCACGTGATGGAACACGAATCCTTCGAGGACGAGGAAGTCGCGAAGATGATCAATGAAAACTACATCCCCATCAAAGTGGATCGGGAGGAACGCCCTGACATCGATGAAGTCTACATGACGGTTACCCAGGCGCTCACTGGAAGCGGAGGTTGGCCGATGACAGTGATGCTAACCCCTGACAAAGATCCATTTTTTGCAGGAACTTATTTCCCGAAAGAATCAATGGTCGGGCGTCCCGGCATCAAGATGATCCTAACACAACTTCACGACGCCTGGACGAACAAGCGCGAGGAAGTGAACGAAACCTCGACTTCAATTTCCGAACAGCTTGGCAAAATGCTTGGCGGCTCCCCGGGTGGCGAAATTTCTCCCGAAATTTTCGACACCGCTTTCGAGCAGTTCTCCGGCCGTTACGATGCGAAGCATGGCGGATTTGCCAATGCTCCCAAGTTTCCTGTACCGCCGAACTTGATGTTTCTGCTCCGCTACCACAGTCGCACGGGTAATCCCAAGGCACTCGAGATGGTGGAGAAAACCCTGACCGAGATGAGACTCGGCGGAGTCTACGATCAAGTGGGCTTCGGAACTCATCGCTACTCCACCACACCGGAATGGCTGGTACCGCATTTTGAGAAAATGCTCTACGATCAGGCACTCGTAACGATTGCCAACATCGAGACGTATCAGCTGACCGGGAAGAAAGAATACGCGGACACTGCCCGCGAAATTCTCACCTATGTGTTGCGGGACATGACTCACGAGGACGGCGGATTCTACTCGGCCGAAGATGCAGACAGTGAGGGGGAAGAAGGAAAGTTCTATGTTTGGAGCGTAGAAGAAATCAAAAAAGTTCTCGGTGACGAGGACGGTCAGTTTTTTGCCGACTCCTTTCAATTCACCGACGAAGGAAACTTTCTGGAAGAGGCGACTCAGAAGAAAACGGGAGAGAACATTCCTCATTTGAAAGCGGCTCTTTCAACGGCTGACAAAGAGCGGATCGAACCGCTTCGCGAAAAACTTTTCCAACATCGAAAGAGCCGAATCCATCCGCAAAAAGACGACAAGATCCTGACGGACTGGAATGGCCTGATGATTGCCGCGTTCGCGAAAGCGGCTCAGGCCTTACAGGACGAAGAATACGAGACAGCTGCCAAGCGTGCCGCCGATTTTGTTTTGGACAAACTGACAGGCGAAGACGGTCGCTTGTTGAAACGCTACCGTCGGGGTGAAGCCGGGCTGACCGCTCACCTCGAAGACTACACGTTTATGATCCGGGGACTGCTCGACCTTTACGAGACTGGTTTCGAAATCAAGTATCTCCAGAAAGCAATCGAGCTTCAAGCAATTGCTGACGAATTCTTCTGGGACGAAGAAGCCGGCGGTTATTTCATGACCGCAGATGATGCTGAGAAACTAATCGTGCGAACCAAGAAGCTCTACGGCGGGGCTATTCCAGGTGGGAACGCAGTGGCGGTGGAAAACCTGACTCGCCTTTATCGCATGACCGCGAAACCAGAATACGCGAGTCGCACGGAAGAACTGATCAAGGCTTTCTCGGCGGAAGTAGAGCAACAGCCATCCAGTTACCCGATGATTCTCTGCGGACTCGATTTCTACTTCGGACCCGGCAATGAAATCGTCGTCACCGGGAAAGAAGGAGCCGAAGATGTGAAGGCCATGCTGTCGGCTTTGCAGAAACCGTTTCTCCCGAGACAGGTCGTGCTGTTTCGTCCTGAAAGTGGAAATGAAGCGCTCACAAAAATTGCGGGCTACACCGAAACTCAGGCATCCATCGAAGGCAAGGCGACTGCTTATGTTTGCCGGAGTTTTGCATGCAAGCTGCCCACTACGGAGATTGAAAAAATGATCGAATCAGTAAAGGAATAATCATGCAAAAGAAATTCGTTATCACAGCATTCATCGCAGCCATCCTGGTTGCGATCCCCATCTTGAATTCTCAGGAGGCAACAGCGGGAAGACACCTCTTCATTCTTTCCGGTCAGTCGAACATGCAGGGTCACCATCCTGACGAGGCATTCACTCCGGCAGTGGAGAAAGCGCTTGGCAAAGAGAATGTAATCGTGATTCAAGATGCTTTGGGCGGACAGCCGATCCAGCGCTGGTGGAAAGACTGGACCGCTCCCGACGGATCCAAACCGGCGAAGACCGGCGATCTCTATGATCGCCTCATGAGCAAGGTGAATCCGTTGATCAAAGGAAAGAAAATCGCATCGGTGACTTTTATCTGGATGCAGGGCGAACGGGACGCAAAAATGGAATGGGGTGACGTTTACGAAGCCAGCCTTCGGGGATTGTATTCGCAGCTCAGCAAAGACCTTGGACGTGACGATGTGAATTTCGTGAACGGCAGACTGAGCGACTTTGATCTGGCAAATAAGAAGTATCCAGAGTGGACGAAGATCCGCGAGATTCAGGTGAAGGTAGCGGATTCAAATCCGCACTTTTCATGGGTGGATACCGATGATCTCAACGATGGAAAGAATCGCAAAGGCAAGGAGATCAAAAATGATCTGCACTATTCAGCGGAGGGATACAAAACACTTGGCAAACGGTTTGCGGAAAGTGCTCTGAAGTTGATCGAAGCCAGGAAAGAGTAGCCGCTGCGGGAGGATTCCCGGTAGCGAAAGTGCCAACGCTTTCGCTGCGGTCTCAGATCAAATCGAAGCGCCCGGTACTGTCGCCGAGTCGATCTGCTTTCGCTCCGGCCTTGTCGAGCAATGACAGATACATGTTGGTCATCGGCACCGGCTCTTTTGCTTTCAGGTACCGCCCCGTTCGAAGTTTACCATTGCCACCGCCTGCCAGAATAACCGGCAGGTCATCGTGATTGTGACGGTCTCCGTCGCCAATTCCACCGCCAAAGACAATCATGCTGCTGTCGAGCAAACTCGATCCGTCCGGCTCTTTGGTGTTCTTCAATTTCTCAAGGAATCCGCTGAACAACTCGACATAGAACTGATCAATCTTCTGCAGTTTATCCATCTTCGCCTGGTCGCGACGGTGATGGGACAAATGATGATGCCCTTCCGGCACTCCGATGTCCGGAAAGCTGCGATTGCTACCGTCGTGGGCAACCAGAAAGGTGGCAATACGAGTAGTGTCCGTTTGAAAAGCCAGAGCCAGCAAATCGTACATCACCGCGATGTGTTCGCGATAGTCCGCCGGAATTCCCTCGGGACGGGAGCCGGAATCCGGCAGGGATGCTTGAAACTTTTCCGCACTCTCGATCTTTTTCTCGAGTTCCCGAATCGCAGACAGATATTCGTCGATCTTGAGTCTGTCGGTATAGCCCAGTTTTTTCTGCATCGACTTTGCGTCGTCGAGCACATAGTCGAGCAGACTGCGCTCGTGCCGCATTCGAAGCTCACGGCTTTTCACATCTTCTCCGGTTCCCTCGACGCCGAAAAGCTTCTCAAAGACCAGCCTTGGATTGACTTCCGGAGCGAGAGGTAGCGTCGGGCTCTTCCACGAAAAATTAAACTGATAGGCGCAGCTGTATCCTGAGTCACAACTCCCGGCTTTGCGAACGGTGTCGCATCCCAACTGCAGGGAATCGAGACGTGTCTGACCGCTGAGCTGGCTTGCCGCAATTTGATCAACAGAAATGCCCGCCTGAATATCCGCACCGGCAGTCTTGCGTGCTTGTGTCCCCGTCAGGAAAGTCGCGGTGGCACGGGCATGATCCCCTCCCCCGTCGCCATTCGCTTGAGCCTTTTCCTGTTTGAGCCCACTGACGACTTGAACGTGATTCCTCACTTTCTCCAGCGATTGCAATGTCTTCCCCGGTTTCCAATTTTTTCCCTCACCCGTCGGATTCCACTTCGGAATGATGACGCCATTGGGAAGATAGACGTAGGCCATCCGCAAGGGAGATGCGACGGCATCGGCTGCCCGCAGTCCCGTGGGGATCATCGCATCCAGGGTCGGCAAGGCCAGGGAGGCACCGAGCCCGCGAAGAGCGGTGCGTCGGGATAGAGTCGAGAATCTCATAGTTGGCTAAAAGGTAAGGTGAAAACAGTCGGACTCAAGAGGCGTAATTCATAGCCTCACCGTAGCCCTGTTGGAATTATTCTGCGGCAGCGGAATCTCCGCGTCGCAGCTGAAAAGGAGCAGAATTCACCACCGCCTTGACCATGGCGTGAAACCGAAACTCGCCGGCGGCGGTTTGATCCGCAATTTCCCGGACTGCCGGTTTGTCGTAATACTCCGTTCCCCGACCCAACGAATAGGTCAACATTTTGTCAGCCATATTTCGAACAAACGCACCCGTCTTAGCTTCCACGAAAACCTCACGCAACTCTGCAGGACCGTTGAAAGATTCACCGGTATACAAACTGCCGGATGTGTCGAGAGGAAGTCCGTTTTCCAGATCACGCCACGCTCCGATTCCATCAAAATTTTCGAGACCAAACCCAATCGGATCCATCCGCGCGTGACAGGAGGCGCATATTTTTTTCTCGCGATGAACTTCCAACTGCTGACGCAGAGTCTGCTTTTCCCCATTCTTCTTTGCGGCAGCCTCCAGGGGCGGAATGTCCACACTTTCCGGCGGTGGTGGAGGCGGAGTCCCCAGGAAATTATCCAGAACGAAATTGCCCCGATTCACTGCCGAAGTCCGTGTCGGGTTGGAGGTAATCGTCAGAATGCTGGCATGAGTAATGAGCCCGCCCCGTTGTTCTCTCACTTTCCCATTTAGAGAAACCCGCTGAAACTTCTCCCCTTTCACATCCGGAACGCCGTAGAATTTGGCGAGACGCTCATTCAGCCAGGTGTAATCGGCATCCAGGAGTTCCAGAACCGGGCGGTTTTCCTGAACAATCGTCGCAAAAAACTTTTCGGTTTCCTCGAGCATGTCATTTCTCAAATCCCCACTCCACTGCGGAAAGGTTTTCTTGTCGGGAGCGGCCAAGCGCAAATTGCGCAACTGAAGCCACTGGCCGGCAAAATTTTTCGTTAAGGCCTCCGCCGCTCTTGGATGCGCAAGCATCCGATTGATCTGCCCGTCGAGATTCTTTCTCAGGGTTCCGGCCTTTGCCTCGGCCAACAGTTCCCCGTCAGGAGTGGTACTCCACAGGAAATAGGAAAGTCGGGTAGCCAGGGCGAATTCGTCAATTTCATGAACGGCTTCCGGATTGTCAGGGGAAGCTTGCATTTCCCCGCGGAAAAGAAATTTTGGCGACACCAGCACCGCTTGCAGAGAACGCTTGATCCCCAGGTCAAAACTCCCGCCATCGTCTCTGGCCTGTTTGTAAAAACCGAGGACTCGCTTCAGTTCCTCCTCATTGACAGGTCTCCTCCAGGCCTTCTCCGCAAAGCTCTCTACAATTTTTGCAGAGCGCTCTTTTTCCGGAAGTCCCTCAGGGGCCAGCGACAAGATCCTTCGATGAGCCTCCGTTGGCGGCGGTACGGGTTGGTCCAGGGGACCTTTGACACGGACACCATTGATCCAGAGATTCCGGTCACGTTTGTTGGGATCCTTGTTTTTCGGATCATAAAAGTCATTGATAAATGACATCTGAACATTGCGGGGCTGACCTTTCTTTAAGGATGCTTTAAAGGAAAATTCCGCCGCAGAGGCAGCCGGGACATTGACGGTGAACTCCTTGGTCGGACCTTTTTCCACTTCCACCCGCATAATCGGCCAGAACTCAGCTCCCTGGCTTCCCCCTGCCAGGACCGTAATTTTATACTCGCCGTCCGCAGGAGGGCTCACCTTCACCCTCGTGGCTGCGGTGCTGGACATGGCACCCGTCCGATCGCCAAATCTCCCGACTCCGCGAAAATCATCTTCGGTGAAATCGATCACCTCCGGCAAAGGTGCCCTGGTCACCATGATCGTATCGAGGAGCTCTCCGCTGGCTTTGAGGTAGCGTTCGAAGAGGTCAGGCGAAAGGCTGAGCACATCGCCGATATTGTCGAATCCATAACCGCTGTCGTCCTCAGCGAATCCGTCAGCCGGAGTCAATCGAGTTCCGAAAAGGTCACTCACCGTATTGTTGTATTCCTCCCGGTTCAGACGTCGCAAGGTCACCCTGCCCGGATCCGGATTCTCTGCATCGAGCTTGAAAACCTCGCCTTCAATCCAGGTAACCATTTTCTCCCGGTCTTCATCCGAAGGCTGAGCTTTGTCTCCCGGAGGCATAAGATGCCCCTCCATATTGTGATAAACATTTTCCCAAAGCCGGCGGTCCGCCATCAGCTCAGCAGGAGAAAGGTGCTCATCGAGAACAATGCCCCCCTTGTCCATTCCCTCGCCGTGGCAGTCATAACAATACTGAGCAAGGACCGGCTCAATGTCGCTTTCATAGGAATAGCGCGACTCGCTCGAAGGGATAACCCTGGATACGGCAATCGCAATACAAGCGAGAGTTACCGCGCCGAGTCCAATCTGAATGAGTCGTTGTGAGTCCAAAGTAGAAATGAATTTTTCTCACCATGGATGCTAGCTGCCAGAGTCGCAAATGACGTGATCATAGCTGGGGTTGAGCTGCCGGGGATTTGCTTTTGACCGCCAGGAAACTGCCCTTTCAATCCCGGCAACCTCTACCGCGCATTGCTCTGGTTTGGATCTCGGGCCATTGGGAAGCCGCCCCTCCCCTGCGGGAAGGGCCTTCATTCCTCTGCCGGATCCCGGACTAGCGCAATTGCCTCAAGCAAATTCTAAGAGCCTTCTTGAGTCTCCTGACCTTTGACTTCTGGCGCTTCCTGTTTGCTTTTTTGATATTTCTCCTGAGCTTTCTGCACTTCGCCAGCAATGCTGCTCGTTTCGGGTTGCTCGTCGTCCAGACTAGATCATATGCCTGACCGGTATATGGTGATCGAGAATAGACGATGATGTGATAGTTACCGCCCTCGGGAGGGAGGTTGTACACAATTTGCTCATTATCCGTCGTCGATTCAGCTCGCTCAAGGAGCACGGCTCCCTCCGGCTTCAACAGTAGAATATCCACGTTTCCTTCAGTGTGAGAAAACCGGCAATCGATCACAAGCTGCTCTTGCCCGGGCGGAATTTGCAATCGGAAATCATCGGAGTCATAGAGCTTGCCGAGACCTTGATCGTTGGACAATGCGAGCCCTTGGGTAGGGCGATAGCCAGCATTGTAACGGTCGTCACTCAGATTCGGCTCCTCGTAGGGATCCTCATCGGTGTAGTAGTAGCGGAGATCGTAGCGTTTACCCTGCCCTCCAAATTGCACTTCGGCCACGACCACTTTGGCTGCTCCTGTAGGAGTGAAGGTCAAGGCGCCGTCACCAGCAATAGCCTGCCCGTTTTGAGGGCCGCCTAAGTAGAACGCCGTCAGGTTTTCACTCCCCGGCGTGTCGAGCCATTCGATCTCGACGTTCACTTCCCTACCGAGAACTGGCAGGTCCAGGCTATACCAATCTTGGTCGAACTGCTCGCCGACGCCCGCGATCGCCGATAGGGGATCGTTCAACTTCATTCCGGCATAGGGTGGGGTGTGTCCGAAATCGTTTTCCTCATAAGCATCCTCGGCCTCCACGGCCAAGGTCATGCTTGCTGCGATTATACTCCCGAATGCGAAAGCATGGATTCCATTTCGGAACTTCGATAAGTTGGATGGGTAGATCATGATATTTTGTTTTTTGAGTTCTTGCAGGACCTCCCCGGAGTCGTTCCGGAATGCCTGCTACTGATGAACGCGAAATCCCAGGTCCGGATGACTCATCGATTTTTCAAAAACATCGATTTTCTTCGCCGGCCGACTGTGGCGCGGGGATTCCGTCAGCGATTTGAGTTCCCGGATTCCGGTATCTTCTTCCTTTGATGCACAGCAGAGCAGCTTTCCGCCGGAACTGAAGGAAACGAGGAGTATGTCGGAGGCGGGCCAGGAATCTACTCCGCCATCTACCCGGAATCGAGATCCCCGGGCCGGATACTCATATCAGGCGACGGCGGGTGTGAAGATTCCGGCTCTGCTATTTTTTCTTTACCAATCCCTTTACCTTCCCTTTCGCCAGGTCGGCGCCGCGGGTGTCGTTCGCGGACGTTGCTCCGATATTCAGGGTCTGTGCCGCGCGAGACTTGCCATTGCTCTTGGCCTGAATTTGGTAGCTGATCACTCCACCGGGATTCAGATCAGGCTGAGCGAATCCGGCTCTGGTCGCGGCGGCGGTTATGTTGGCCCGGCCTCCTGTCAGGCGGAAATACTTGATGAACTTAAACTTCCTTCCCGCCCGGTTTGCGCGCACCGTGTGCCCGTCCGCGGTGTCGCCATCGTTTTCAATGGAGAAATGCAGCTTGCCTTTCCGGGTGCCGGTTAACTTGAGTTTACCAACCTGGCCGACGCCGACCGAACTGTAGACATTGTTTCCCTTGTGGGTAGCCGGATTGCCCTTTGTCCCGATCCGCATGTCGGGCCGGAACAGGTTGGAGGTGAAACTAGCCGGACCCGGTCCGCCGGGAGTAATGTCGTTGTTATCCGCATCGAAGATTTGATAATAATACGTCGCTCCCATTTCGAGCCGGCCGGGATTGAAGAAGTTGTTCGCCAGGATACCTGCCGATGGAAGAGAGGGATTCGTGCCGAAGAATACTCCGTAAGGACCGTTCCCTCCGGGTGTCGGATCGTCCCAGGTGATCGGGTTGGGCTGGTAGGGTAGGTTGATGATGCTCAATCCCAGGTCACCGGAAACACCGTCGAACTGCCCCCGGACGATCGCGTTGCCGTTGGAAGTGACCGAAGCGGCGATGATCATCCCATCGGAACTGATCGGAGAAACGATCGGGCCGCTTTGCACCGACCAGTCCACCTTGTTGGTATTAAGAACCGAGTCGTCGTCCATCGCGAGTGCTGCCGAAAGCTGGACGCTGTCGCCTTCATTCATGGTTGTTGCCGGATCCGCAGCGACAGTCAGCGATTTCGTATCGTATAGCTGGCCCGTATAGCCGTCTTTCGACTGGAAACCTCCGGTGGTGAGGTTCGAAACGCCCCCGGCGATGGCCGAGCCGGTCGAAGAAATTGACACGAAATTTTCACTGGTGGCCGGTCCTCCCGCTGCGCCGGTTCCCGCCGGGAGAAGGGAAAAATTGGCACTACTGCTCCGGGCAGTTTCCGCCGCGAAAACCAGGCCGGGTCCCGCAGCACAGAACGCGCCCAGAGCGATCGCTGCGACTTGAAACTGAACCAAGGGAGAGAGAATGGTTTTTGTATTCATCATGAAATAATTAAATGGGTTACAAGGCTCACTCGCCGGGGATTTCTCCCGCCAGTTGATTCACGGCTTCCTCGAGCGCTGCCATCCGCTCTTTCAAATTGCCGATCTCGGTGTTTTTTTCGTCGATTTCCTGTTGCTGCCGCTGCGTCTCGTTGAGCAGCATCGGAGCGAGCAGGTGATACCTGTCTCTTATACACATCTGACGCTGCC
>OJCB01000759.1_pt1 | contig 11716 bp, 9 predicted proteins | sample 1591501 | NCBI WGS metagenome assembly OJCB01 (sample SAMN05416813, study PRJEB24817) | seawater metagenome | isolation source: Sea water | place: Canada:Atlantic | collected 2013-07 | reverse complement strand
TGGCGAAGACCATCCCTCAACGGCGATAAGACGTTCCAATCTGGCTTTAGTGTATAAAGACCTGGGGGACTACGAGCAGGCCAGGGACTTACTTAAGGTGGCCCTGCAATCGGACATCAGCAACTTTGGCGAAGACCATCCCTCAACGGCGATAAGACGTTCCAATCTGGCTTTAGTGTATCAAGACCTGGGGGACTACGAGCAGGCCAGGGAGCTTTTTCAAAAGGCTTTTATCTCTTTCAAATCATCACTAGGTGAACATCATCCTAATACTCAAACCGTGAAGAAGTGGTTAGATGGCATGGAATAAATCTTTCGTTTTTTGTGCCGCAAAAAGCGAAATTGTGGATAAGTAGACGCGTTTCTAGGTTATGCTTTTATACAAAGTAAAACCTAGTGCTTTTGTAATGCAGAAGATCTCTACCCCATCCTATTGTTCATGTCTTAGTTTGAAACTAAAAAAGCCATTTATTGAAACTAAAAATTGCTTTATAGGCAATTTTATTCTTATATTTGATACCATTCAACAGGACAGCACCTTCACAAAAAGGTGCAAATGAACAAATCAAAGTTTGAAGCCAATCAAGAAATCGAGCGTTTTGTGCTCGAAAAAACCACTCCTTATACCGAAGCGGACATAGCCTACATCAATGGCTACATAGGCTATGGGGGCATGTGGAATATGGATACTACCCTAGCTAAAGAGCGCGGGTTTTACGAGTATTACACCCCTACTCCCGTGGTAGAAAAGATGATTGGACTGGCCCATAAGTATGGCTACCAAAGAGGTCCAGTAATAGAGCCTAGTTGCGGCACAGGTCGCTTCTTGCACTACTTCTCTCCCGCTACCGAGCTGACAGCCATCGAGCTAGATCGTACCTCGTACCTAATTGCTAAGGCCAACTTTCCCACATTCAATATCCTAAATCAATACTTCAACGAACTCTTTGTCGATCGACGGGGCAATGCTCGATCCCCACAGGCCAGTAATCAACTGGTTATCGGCAATCCTCCTTACGGTGCCTTCTCCGGCAAATTCACCAATTATGAAAAGTCTGTTACCAAGGCCAATACCTATGTTGATTATTTTGTTAGTCGCGGCCTGGATTTGCTTGTTCTTGGCGGTCTTTTAGTCTACATCATTCCTTCGGCCTTTTTGGATGGGCAGCCCACCAAGGTACAGCAGTTGATTTACCAAAAAGGCGAACTGATAGATGCCTACCGTCTACCCAATGGCCTATTTGAGCAGACTGACATTCAAACCGATATCGTAGTCTTCAAAAAGAAATAAGATGGATCCACAACTAAGTACGGCCATAAAAGCACAGGCCGATCAATTGATTTGCCAGACCCACCCTCAGGTCTGTTTTTTACGCGATCAGAATTATCCCCGACTAGAACAACTGGTTGGTCAGCAATTGTTCGCCGATAAAGACCCCATCAGCATTCAAACGGCCTTGGCTGAGATTGAACGTGAATTATCTGATAGCCAGTAAAATTCCCCAAAAAATGGAAGAGTCAATAGGAAAGAACGACGAAGGCCTTGATCAAAGTACGGGGAACTGGTTTGATCGCCATCCTGAAAAGATAATCGGCACCATCAAAGAGCGCTCACGTACAGGTAAATTGTACACCAATCCATTTGGTAAGCCTCAGCCCCGCTTGATCGGCACCATTAGCGATGTAGTAGCTGCTATTGATGTCTCCGATGTACAGCGGTTTGAGCATTTTGTACCACAAGCCATCGAAAAGGTGCAAAAAGTCAGCACCCAGCAGGTCAATCGCGTGTTGGAATTGACCAAACAGGAAGAAAAGGAGTTGCAGGTCCGGCTTTGTAATGATGATTTACAGTGCCTCAATACCACCATTCGCAAGTGTAATACCGATATAGAGTACAAAGACCAGCAGGGTAATACCAAGTATTATACCATCAGTGAAGAAGAGATAAAGGTATGGGTAACTTACCAGGTACAAAAGGGCCTCTATGATCCTACCGTAATCCGGTCCAACGACTGGGGAACCTACTGGGTAGAAACCCCCAACTGGAAGGCATGGTTTGAGCAAGGCTTGGTGGCTTATGATGGGGATGAGTATGTACCTCATGCCTTGTTCTATTCGGGGAATATTTATGAAAAAATTCGTCAGCTCAAATCTAGGGAAGATGAAATTTTGGTAGTAATAGGTCGGAAAGGATATGAGGCGCAGCTCCAGGCCTTGGAACAAATAAAGCCCAAGCCGCTATTGATTACCGACGATCCCAATCAAAAGCTTCACCTTTCTCCCTTTGATAAGATATGGTCCGATATCAATATTACAGAACTAGCCGATGGTACCATCGTAGAAGATAACTATGCTATTGGAAGTATTTTTTATTTCAAATACCTATGGGGATTGTCCAATCAAGAACTGACCCATGATCGTAAATTTGCTACCGCTAGTGATATTTATCGGCACTGGATTAGAAAAGATCGATTTCAGCGGGGTACTAGTGAATCTGAGAAGGCCGGTATTTTACGTAATACCTCCATTGTTGGAGCGGTCCTTTTTGATCGGTTTTTACTAGAAATGCTCACGCGAGATGATAAAAACAAAGTAGCCGCTCTTTGGAATAGCAAGCGCAATAATTACGTCCCCATTCCCTATCACAAGATACCCGTAGGCTTTGAGGTATCGCATAAATTCAAAGGCGGGCAATTAAAAATTAGGCCTGCGCAGCGCGAAGGAGTAAGTTTTTTCAATGCCAGGGGAACGGGTATTTTAGGCTACGATGTAGGCGTGGGTAAAACCATGACAGCCATTCTTTCAATTGGGGATGGTTTTGCCAAAGGAATGTTTAAGCGCCCCCTCATTGTAGTCCCACAAAAGGTATACAAAAAGTGGATCGCTGAAATTAGTGGCGTTTTTGCGCCCAAAGCCATGAAAGTCAATGGCAAGCGGGTCAAAAAAGGTGATTTGATTGCCGAAGGTATCCTACCCCATATCAAGGTCAATGACTATGACAATTTAGGCACCAAAGCTATTGGAAGGGCTATTAATAGCATCGGCCTTACCCTACAGGTAGAAGCTTATTCCATTACCATGGTGACCTATGAGGGACTGGTAAAAATTGGATTTGATGAATCGACCGAAGAAGGTCTGGCTCAGCGACTCAAGGAGGCTCTCAGCCAAGGCGAGACGGGGCGCAATCAAGCCATTGTCGAACAAAGAGCTGAGCAGTGGGTAGATAAAGCCCTCGAAGGCACTGAACTGGATATCGAACAGATGGGTATTGATGCCATCATTGTAGATGAGGCCCACAATTTCCGTAATTTATTTATGGAAGTCCGTGGGGATATCGGAGATGACGGCGAAAGAGAAAAGCGCCATTTTATGAGTGGGTCTTCTTCGGCTCCTTCGGGTAGAGCACTTTCCTTGTTTATGCTCAATGCCTATGTCCAGCAAAAACACCAGCTGCGGAACACTTTTGGATTAACGGCTACTCCATTTACCAATCGAGCTACCGAAATCTACTCCATGATGGCCCTATATGATTATGAGGGCTTAAAGGATTTTGATGTTTATAATATCGCCCAGTTTTGTATCACTTTCATCGATGAGACCCTGGAAGATACCTGGACGGCTGCGGGTAAGTTCAAACCCAATCCAGTGATTCGGGGATATTTGAACCTACCGATCCTACAAAGTATCATTTTCCGATCGATCAACTACAAAACGGGAGAAGATGCCAATATCCAGCGGCCCAAAAAGATCATCCTTCCCTTGGATCGGGATGATAAGGGTGTTCCCCTGGATTTGGAGCACATTGTACAGACCAAACTACAACCTACTGAATTGCAAGCGGGTTGGCTAGATGAAGTGACTCGATTTGCCGATGGACAAAAGGCCTCCAAGCTATTTGAATACTATACAGCAGATAGCAAAGGTCGTGTACCTGGTCAGATACTCATCGCACTCAATGCAGCTCGGGCGATCACCTTTTCGCCCTACTCTCTAAAATTTAGGGATGAGCCGATGTTTAAAATGGATGAAATCACACCTACTATTTTTGTGGATGGTTCTCCAAAAATCAAATACACTATTGAGTGTATTCGATCGGTAAAGGCTTATCATGAGCTACAAAAGACACCAGTCTCAGGTCAGATCATCTATTCTGATCGCGGAACGGAGTGGTTTGGACACATCCAAAAATACTTAGTAGAAAATGTAGGCTTTGCCCAAAGCGAAGTGGCCATTTTCTACGGTGGGGTATCCAAAGGTCGGCGCGAAAAAATCAAAGATGGATTCTTGGATGGTTCTATTAAGGTCATTATCGGATCCTCCACCATGCGAGAAGGAGTAGACCTACAAAAGCATGGGTCAGTTATTTATGTGTGTTACCTGGATTGGAACCCAACGGATCTTCATCAATTGTTTGGCCGTATTTGGCGCTATGGCAATAAATTTTCTCATATCCGCATAGTGGTGCCACTATTGGAGAATAGTTCAGATGTTTTTACCTGGCAGAAGCTTTCCGAAAAAATGTCTAGGCTCAACTCCATTTGGACTAAGGCTAATGGCACCAAAATGTTTGAAGAAAGTGAACTCAATGCAGAGGAATTGAAAAGGGGATTGATTAGCGATCCGGAGGGACTGGCTCAATATGCAATTGATGAGGTGGTACAAACCAATAAAATTGAACTTTCCATCGCCCAGGGCTCTTTGACTCAGCTACAAGAAAGCCAAAGCCTAAAAGATGACTTGATTCAAAAGCGTGACTATTTGGAGAAAAAGGCCAGTGATGTGCAAAACGGTGCTGGCCGATATGACTGGAATGTAAGTGTTGAAATGCGTAATAAAGTCAAGGCCTTGGAGTGGGAAGATGACAAAGGGCTATTGCGTCTAGTTCGTGCCTATGCTAAAATTTCTACTGAAAGATATACTGTAATGTCTGCGGTAGAACGATATATAAAAATCAAAAAGCAACTGGCAAGAATTGAGGAACGCATATTAAAGCGCTATCAGCTGACGATTTATGATGACTTTTCCAGCGTAATTGAAGAGTATAAGCAACGAGAGAGTGATTTAACCCAGGCGATTGCAAATGAATTGTCGGCAGAAAATAGAGCGGCCAAAATTACCTTTTTTACAGAAGAAAAGGCAAAAGAAAAGGCCGGTAGCCAAACCCTGGTACAAAGAGTAGCTCAGTTTCAAAGATTGAACTATCTATTGGATTGCAAATACGGTATTCACAGCTGCGATATTTATGGCCGAGTCCAAGAAATAAAATCTGGTAAAACCATTGCGTTAAAAGAACAGGAAGCGATACAGATTGAATCTAGCGAGTATACCATGTCCAAACGCCTCAAGGCTTTTATGCCACCGGCACAACGCCAGGTAGTCAAGGAGTTAATCTTAGGCACCACAGGACCATCCTATGTCGAGAGCGTACTAGAACCCCTAGAGGAACAAATAGCTGCAATTCCAAAGCGTCAGCACCCTACCCTACTAGATGGCAAGACCGATCGAAACAAAGGCTACTCCATAGTATATGCCCACTTCTTTTTTGGTGGTACCGATTGGTTTGTCATTGACTGGGATGGTAAGGATCGATTCTTCTGCTATGTGGTACTTAATGGGGATTACCAGATGGCTGAATTAGGCTACAGTAGTTTGCACGAGATTCATGACTTGTCCAAAACCCAAGCTTTTGGCCCAGAGTTAGACTTTCATTGGCGACCCAAATACCTGCCCGAGGCCTTGGAGGGACTTTCACCTTCCTTTTATAGTCGTCCGATTGATCCTGATTGGCTCCCCCTGGTAGAAATGATCCAAGCAGGCAGGGAAAAACCCGTAGTGGGCCTAAATCTGAAGCCAAAGCCGGAAGCCAAAACTAAGGCCCTACCCAAGCCACAAAAGGTAGTCGATCCCGATATCAAGGCCCAAATACAGCAGGCTATTGAAGGGATTCAAATTGCCATTGAATTTACCGAAGCCGGACCCGAAAAGAACAAAATGACGGAGACCCTAGAAGGGCTGCAGATTTCTTTAGAATTCTTATAAAATCACAAATATGACAGCGGACGAACTGAAAGTTAAGATTGGAAAGATGGAGACGGCGCTCAAAAGCGATAGTACTCCTGAAAGTGTAAAGCCGGGCATTGAAAAAGCCCTAACTACTGCCCGAGCAACTTTAGCTGGAATGGAAGCCACTAAAAAAGTTTTGAAAAAAGACTTCTATACGGCCATGGACAAGATACATACAGACCTTACCCAGGCTACCGTATCCGCATTCAAACAGGCTGATTATGAAGCCAAAATGGAGGAGCTGGAAAAGGCAGCCCTAGAAATGGGCGTAGAAAAGGGCAAAGTAGAAAACTACGCCTACGCTTATGTCTTTACACATCTTCCTAAGGGAGAGCAAAAGCCTAAGGTGAAAAAACAGCCGGTCGAAGCCGAAGAAATCGCCCCCCCTATGCCTGCTCCCAAGCCCAAGCCTACCGCTACACCAAAAGCAAAGCCCACAAAAGCGGCTTCAGCTTTTAACTGGCGCACAAAATTAGATACAGCTAAGCTAAAGCCAATTGTGCTACACTGCCAGCACTACGTCAAAACCTTCGCCGCTCCCACCCTAGTCTCTTTGAAGGGCTCCGGATCTGAATCTATTCAGGTAACTGCTCAAAAGGGTGAGTATTTGATATTTGACGATCAGGGATATCCCGTATTCATTATGAATGCGGCTTCTTTTGCCAAAAAATGCAATGAAGGCACCACTGTGGATCAACACGAGGCCCTAAAGCACCAAGAAGCTCAAAATAAAACCCTCCAGGAGGAATTGACGCAAACCAAAGAAAGACTAAATAGATCCGACGGAGTAGCCAAAAAGGCCCAAGCAACCATCACTGGCCTTGAGCAAGAACTAGAAAAGGCTAAAAAAACCACCCAGCCTGCTCCCGTACCACAACCCAAGGCTCCAACTCCTCAGCCTTCAAAATCAGCCGATGAGCCCAAATCTAGGCCAAGCACTTCCACGCCTCCTAAGAAACCCAAAAGGGCTGTTTGTAGTCTGGATGACGCCGAGACCGGCAGAAGGCTAAGTCGGGTCATCAAATTTTTCATGGATGAGGCTCAAAAATGGAATGAAAGCAAAACCAGTCGCAAAATCACCAAGATTATGCGCACCAAGGGCGAAAAGCAGGAAATCATTATTGAGGTGGCCGATTATGCCGGTCTGAGTGGCTTAACTACCTTTTTAGGCAATCGTAAATACTACCGACTTTGTGTCGACTCTTTCAAGATGGACAAAGTAGAAATCCCGGCCAGGGGCTCCTATTCAATTGTGGTGAAGGAAAAGCAAATGAAGCAAGTCTACACCACTCGTGGAGAAAAGCAATATTTGATATGCCTTAAATCCTACAGGGAGCTACTTAAGTGTTCATTTGAAGGCAGTTGCACCACCGTTCAGTCCCAAAAGTGGAAGACACTTTACAAAGAATGTGGTGATTTGGTCCAAAAACTGGAAAAGCAACCCAAGGCGTTGCGATTATTTCACGCAGAAGTAAAAAGACGCAGAAAAACCGGAGAACTATACTCTGAGGCCATGTCTAGGGTAGCCAGTGAGATCAAAAAAGAGGCCGCTTAAATTTCCTTAGTTTAAAAGTTGCTTTTTTAGCAACTTTTAAACTATATTTGACCTGACGATTTCATGACTTTATGATGAGAATTTAAAGCTCTGGCACTCAATCCTTCTCTCAAGAGGTTGAGTGCTTTTTTAATTTTTCGCTTTTGACTTCTTTTTCTTTATTTCAGCTTTGGCTTTTGTGTAAGCCGTATTGAAGACTTCCTGAGGAGATATTTCTAAAATAAAACAGATACGCATAAAAAGAGGGATGTTCATCACATAAGTTCCTTTTTCATATCGCAAGGCAGTACTGGGCTGTGTGTCAAGCTCATCGGCTAGCTGGTACCGCTTCATCTCCAGGGACTCCCTGGTGTCAATAATTATCTCCCTGATATACTTATAAGTTAACTCAATGACTAATTCGTTGGTGCTCTCACTATTCTTCATACCATTTGTCTTTTAGGTTGTTAATGACATCAATGTTCATCACCTGGCTATAATGCCTGGTCATAATTTCGGAGCTATGGCCAAGGATTTCCTTGATATAGCTTCTATCAACACCTTTTCTGATGAGACTGTGACCGAAACTGTGGCGGCCCGTATGGAAAGTAACTCTTTTGGTAATACCTACGATCTTGACGATTTCTTTGAGGTATTGGTTTGTTTTTTGATTCGAGATGGAATTAAAGATGAGTTGATCCCGATCAATTGGCATATCACCCAACAAATATAGGGCTTCTTCGAATAAAGGCACAAAATATTTAACCTTAGTTTTATATCTTTTATTTGATAATCCGACATGCTCCCCTACTTGGATTATATCGCTGTAACGGACCGCAACGGCATCTGAATAAGCCTGGCCGGTATTACAAGCCCACAAAAACATACCCAGTACATTCTGCCAGGACTCCTTTATTATTTTGCTCTTATACAGCTTTAGTAAGTTGTCTACTTCTCTTTTGATAAGATAAGTGGCTGGCTTTACATGCTGTTCCATGATGATATCTTCAAAGGGATCTCCGGAAATAGCTTTCTTCTTTTTAGCAAATTTGAAGACGGCTCGGAAGTAGACGAGCGATTTGTAGATCGTGTTATCGTCATTTTGGCGATTTTCCTTCAAAAAGTGCGCGTAGTCCTTCACAAAATCGTATGTAATTTGCTTCAGCGCGATTTCTTTTCGAAAAGATTTGAGCTTTTTAGCTTGTGATTGGTAATTTGAAACTGTCGCCTTCCCGACATTATCTCGAATTTGATTTTCAACGTATTTTTCGTGCCAATCGAAGAAGCTTTGTTTCTCTAAACCCAAGAATTTAGCCTTAAACTCTTTAAATGAAGGCACAATATTTTCCTCCTCAAATTTCAAAATGATACGTTGAGCCTCGGCCATTCGATTACTCAAATGAAGATTCAAATAACGCGCATTTGGGTGCGAATTTCGGCCACTATTTTTGACAAATTCAGGAGGCTTCCCTATCCAGTGATCAGGATGTACAAATTTCTGTAGATGGTATTTTCTGGTTTTTCTATCGATGGTCAAAACGAGCTTGATTGGCATCAATCCATCGGTATTTTTCTCGTAGGAAAGGGCGCGTATTTTAAGTGAGGTTCCCATATGCTTTTCGCCTTTATTTAGCAGTGAAGCAAAATCGTTTTTCAACAGTGTTGTCGAAATTTACCTAAAAAAAGTGTTCAAGAAAAATTTCGGCAACATTTCAACAACAAAAACCCTTAAAATACACTAAAATGATTTACAGATAGTGCCAGAAATAAAGAAACCCCCACTATTCACTAATATCTTTTAGGAATAATGAGGGTTTTAGCAGCCCGTACGGGATTTGAACCCGTGTTACCAGGATGAAAACCTGGCGTCCTAACCCCTAGACGAACGGGCCGTTTAACAATTTTCTGTATGCTTTGCTTCCAAAGCGGTGGCAAATATATAACCTTTATTAAAAAATCAAAAGTTACTAGTGGAATTCTTTCAAAAAAAAACACCAGCCGCTTTTTAATAGTCCTAGAAGCGCGATATAACTCGCTAGTAATCACTAGAAAACAATGATTTTTATCTAGGCTATTTTTTTTGCTAAAAGATAAAGGGTAGTAGCACTTTTCCCTGACATCGCTATCCTTCCAGCATAAGTTTCAACCCATCCCTCCTAAATTTGGTTCCATTTAGCCGCAGACTGCTGTACATTTTACGACAAGATCCTCTAAAGTTGATCTGTTGAAAGTGTTTAAGCTAGAAATGAGTGGCTAAACGGATCAAGCTTTAAGCTCCTCAATAGTAAATGTCGTGAAAGATGATTTAACACAGATTTAATCCTTTTGGCCTTAATTATTGTTATTTTTACACTAAGTATAAAAAAAAACAGGCATTTAGTTGATTTTCAGGCTGAATTTCGTGAATTTCGCAGCCGAATTGAGAGACTAAAGTTTTATTAACAAATATCAAGTGCAGGACTATGTCTAAAAAAATTGCTATCAATGGTTTTGGCCGGATCGGAAGATTGACTTTCCGTAACCTACTAAAAAAAGAAGGAATCGAAGTTGTTGCTATCAACGACCTTACTGATAATGCTACGCTTGCTCACTTGTTGAAATACGACTCAGCACAGGGTCCTTTCGAAGGTACTGTAGAAGCGACTGATGATGCGCTTATCGTAAACGGTAAAGCCATTCACGCTTATTCTGAACGCAACCCTGAAGCATTGCCTTGGGCTGAACTAGGTGTGGATATGGTATTGGAATGTACGGGTATTTTCCGTACCAAAGAGAAAGCAGGCTTACACATCAAGGCGGGTGCCAAAAATGTTGTTATTTCTGCTCCTGCTAAGGGAGATGGTGTACAAACCATCGTTTTGGGTGTAAATGATGATGAGTTGGATCGCAGTGCTAATGTTTTCTCTAATGCCTCTTGTACCACCAACTGCTTGGCTCCTGTAGCTAAGATTTTGAATGACAACTGGGGTATCATCAATGGTGCGATGACAACCACGCACGCTTATACTGCTGATCAGAATATGCAGGATGGTCCTCATGCCGACCTTCGTCGTGCTAGAGCAGCTGCTTTCAATATCGTACCTACTAGTACGGGTGCAGCTATAGCAGTTGGGAAAGTACTTCCTGAAATCAAAGGCAAATTATTTGCTATTGCATTGCGTGTTCCTGTTGTAACAGGTTCCTTAATCGAGATGAATGTCAATCTTGAAAAGACACCAACGATTGCAGAGGTCAATGCAAAATTCAAGGAAATGGCGGAGGGCCCAATGAAAGGTATCCTACAATATACTGAGGATCCTATCGTATCGAGTGACATCGTTCGCAACCCCCACTCTTCTATCTTTGATGCTGACATGACTAACGTCAACGGCAATATGCTTAAAGTCGTAAGTTGGTATGATAACGAAGCAGGTTACTCTGCTCGTTTGGCCGACTTGACTGAGATGATCGCCAATAAGTAATTATTGATCTATACGTTGGACTTCGGGAACCGCTGGTTTTTGAAGTCCAACTTCTTTTTAGTACCGCTTGATAAGACTTCAGAAGTTTCCCCAAGACTTTGGCCTCCGAAACTTCTGAAGTCTACTCTCTGCGATTTTTTCGGATAATAATCCATCTTTGTTATTAGGTACTAATATCCCAATCTATCTTCTTCTATTAAAACTTCTCTTAGTATGAATCTTGATTTCACCGGAAAAAAAGCCTTGATTCGCGTCGACTTCAATGTGCCCTTGAATGCACAATTTGAGATTACGGATGATACTCGTATCCGTGCCGCTTTACCTACAATCAAACATATTTTGGATCATGGTGGTGCAGCGATTCTCATGTCCCACCTCGGTCGTCCAGGTAAAAAACGCAAAGAAGACGGATCCATCGATGTAGAGAAATTCACGCTGCAGCATATCGTGAGTCATCTAGCTCAAGCATTAGGAACTAATGTCCATTTCTGTGCGGAAACGGTTGGCCCAAAAGCTGAAGCCATGGCCGCTGATTTGCCAATGGGCGAAGTCCTAGTGGTTGAAAACACGCGATTCAACGACGGTGAAACGAAAGGGGAAGAAGATTTGGCCTGTCTCTTATACACATCTCCGAGCCCACGAGACCGAGGCTGATCTC
>OJCB01000758.1_pt1 | contig 11717 bp, 6 predicted proteins | sample 1591501 | NCBI WGS metagenome assembly OJCB01 (sample SAMN05416813, study PRJEB24817) | seawater metagenome | isolation source: Sea water | place: Canada:Atlantic | collected 2013-07 | reverse complement strand
AGCCTCGGTCTCGTGGGCTCGGAGATGTGTATAAGAGACAGCAACCAAGGATGCGTGGGTACGGGAACCAAGTTACTCAATGATCCAAGCTCTATTACTTTCAATTCGCAGATTCAAAATGCCAATTGTTTTGGCGCAGATGATGGTTCAGCCACAGTAATTAATATCCAAGGAGAAGGAAGTTCATTTGATATTCAATGGGATGCCAATGCAGGAAACCAAAACGGTGAAAATGCGACGAACTTAATGGCTGGTAGTTATGGTGTGACGGTGACGAATGAAGAAGGTTGTTTTGGCGCTGATATCGTAAGCGTCAGTCAGCCACCTAGAATTGAGGTTGCTTATCTTACTAGCGATAATGAGTGTTTTGGCGATCAGAATGGTAGTATCGAAGCAAATGTCACCGGCGGAGCGCCCGGTTATCAATTTGTGTGGTCCAATGCCGCTACCAACGATAAACTAGAAGATCTAATTGCTGGTGACTACACGCTCACAATTACCGATCAGAATGGTTGTGAGTCCATTAGCACAGCAATAGTTAATCAACCTAGTCCGCTCGATCTAGATTTAGTCGGTAATGAGGTAAGTTGTTTTGGGGGTAGAGATGGAAGCATCGATATTGGCGTTGCTGGTGGAACAGCACCTTTCCAATTCAGTTTAGATAATAAAAATTTCACTGGATCTAGCCGTCTCATTGGCTTAGAACAAGGAGAATACAATGTCTTTATTAAAGATGCCAACGGTTGTACTATGGTCAGCCAAACTGATGTGGGAAGTCCATTAGAATTCTTCATCGATCCAGGTGATGATATTACCATTATTTTAGGAGACACTATCAACCTTACGGCTAAACCTATCAATCAGGCTGGTAATGGTAGAGAGATAGAGTTGATATGGAGCGCACCTTATGAAGGAACCTTGAGTTGTAACGAGTGTATTAATCCGCTTTCTTATCCAATCAACACGATTTCATACGATTTACTAGCTATCGATGAAAACGGCTGTGAAGCTACCTCTCGAATTACTGTTTTTGTAGAAAAACCTCGCTTGGCAGTAGTCCCAACAGGATTCACCCCTAATAATGATGCTACCAATGATATCCTTGAAGTCCACGGACGGGACAAAACGATTGTCAAAGTCTTTCGGGTATTTGATCGCTGGGGAGAGTTGCTCTTCGAACAAGAAGACTTCGAGGTGAATGAAGGCATTGGTTGGGATGGCACCTTCCGCAATCAACCTATGGCTAGCGGCGTATACATTTGGTACCTCGAAGTACTCTATCCATTTGATGATGCCGAAGATACCATTTGGGGACAAACAACACTGATACGATAGCATTTTACCATAGTAGTACTTAGTGGGATTTAAGCCCACTAAGTACTACCCTTCCATTAAGTATTCATCCCTTCAAAACTACATTCATGATGAGAAGATTTACACTCCTTATAATTCAGTGTGCATTTTTAGTGACCGCACTCAATGCACAAGATGCTCGCTATTCTCAGTTTTATGCCAATCCATTACAACTCAATCCGGCGCTAGCGGGTGTTTTTGATGGTAGCATGCGATTTTCAGCTAATTACAAGCAACAGTATTCTTCTCTGCTTAAAACCCAAGCCTATACTAGCTATTCAGCGGGCGTAGAATATCGAAACCTGGTCAATGGTGGTGACTTTGCGGCCTTCTCATTGGGCGCACATCGGGACCAAGCAGGGATTTCCAAATTCACCAGAACGCGCGTTAGTCTGGGTGGCGCTTTCATGAAACTACTTGATGGTAGCAGATATCGTAATAACAATAAGTATCTCATTGTGGGCGCGCAGATTGGACTAGGTCAACATAGTTTTGACTGGTCGAGTTTGTGGTTTAGTCGACAGTTTGACAACTCTAATACCTCACTGCCTTTCATCAACCTTGATGCTGATCCAGGAGAATCCTTCGGAGAACAGAATTCCGATATGTACCTCGACTTCAATGCGGGTTTGCTTTGGTATGCTTTATTCGATGATAACATGAGTATTTATGCAGGTGGTGCAGTACATCACCTCAGCTCTCCCAATATTGCCTTCATAGATAATGCCATCGAAAAACTAGATTCGAGATACACCGTCCATATGGGTGGAGAGATTCCATTTTCAGAACAGTTAAGTATTCTACCCGCTATCGTAGCCATGAAGCAAGGCCCTTCCTTTAGCTCAACGATCGGTGCCAACTTCAGGTACTCCAACGGAGAACGAAATGAATTGGCTATCCGCGCGGGCCTCTGGTCTCACTTAGCCAATAAGCTCGAAAGTCAATTTGGAATGGAAGCGGTCATTGTTACCGCCATTCTGGAGTTGGAAACCTTGAATATTGGGATTAGCTACGACATCACCACCTCTAAGTTGACCGAAGCCAACAATGCACGGGGAGGGATGGAAGTTTCGCTCATCTATGTTACACCTGCTAAACGCAAACAACAAATGGCCTGTCCTAATTTCTAACCTACTTGTACCGTAATATATACCTGATAATGCATCAGTTATGATATTCAGGAATCAAAGTCCTTGCTTTGTCATTCCTTACTATGCTATTACTTTTTCATTTAAAAGATGGCTAATTCTATACCCAATACTAGATCGAACAAATAACCTATGAAGGATTATTTCTTGTACTGACTGAACAAATTTCGGTCTCAAGTCATTATGATATTTAATCAAGTGTTGGTCTGAGTCGAGCAGGTCATGAGAATATTAGCCTTATCATTTGGCGGCCTCCATCGTGCTCATCTAAACTATATATCATGCAAGAAGATTCTATCGTTCAAGAAACTGCTGTAGAAAAAGTCCCTTTTGAGGAAGGGCAATTACAAGTATTAGATAACGCCTTACCTTCCAGTTTGCCTATTTTACCGCTGAGTCAGCGACCCGTTTTTCCTGGCATCCCAGTCCCTATTACCTTTACAGGAAAAGAAGAAATAGAAGTCATCAAAAAGACTTTTGAAAGTGAAGATCAATACATTGGCTTAGTGCTCGCTCAATCTTTTAATAAAGAAGATTATACCGAATCCGACTTGTATGACATGGGCGTAGTGTTTCAGATCATGAGAGTCATGCCGATTGCAGCGAATACCATTCAAGTATTGGGCCGCGGAATTTGCCGGTTTCGCAAGAAAAAAGCAATTCTGGTAAAACCCAATATCCGCTGGGAGGTATCCTATATACCTGATTCCAAAGACAAGCCTTCTACCGATTTGAAGGCCTATATGATGGCAGTCAGTGCCGAGATAAAGGAACTACTTAAGCACAATCCACTTTTTCAAGAGCAAGTCAATTTGGTTGTGGCCCAGCTCAATTATGAAGCGCCAGGCCAAACGATGGACGTCATTAGCAACTTGCTCTCCGCAGAATCTGAAATCTTACAAGAGCTGCTGGAGCAGGTAGACTTTTTGGAAAGGGCCAAGATGCTCTTGGGATTGATCAAGGAAGAATTGGAGATTTCTAAGATTCAGCAGCGAATCAAGAAACAAGTTGAGGACAAGGTCAACAAACAGCAGAAGGAATTCTTCCTGCGGGAACAACTGAAGGCCATTAAAAAGGAATTGGGGCTAGAGAAAGAGGATAATGAGACTGAGGTAGAAAAGCTAGAAAAGAAACTGGCAGAAAAGACGCTTTCCGATGAAGCGTCCAAGGTTGTACAGCAAGAATTAGATAAATTAAAATTGCTGAATACCCAGTCGCCAGAGTTTAATGTGACCAGAAGTTATCTCGAAAATATCGCTGACTTACCCTGGGGGATTTTTTCGGATGATAATCACGATATAAAAACAGCCCGAGGCATTTTAGATGAAGAACATTATGGGCTGGAAGAGGTAAAAGATCTGATTTTAGAGTTCTTGGGAAGTGTCATCAAGCGAGGCAAAGTAGCAGGATCCATTATTTGTCTGGTCGGCCCTCCCGGTGTGGGTAAGACCTCCATTGGTAAATCTATTGCACATGCCTTGAACAGAGAATTCTTTCGTTTCTCTGTCGGTGGAATGAGAGATGAGGCAGAGATTAAGGGACATCGAAGGACCTATATCGGTGCTATGCCAGGTAAATTGATTCAGGCCTTAAAACGGGTGGGAACTTCTAATCCTGTCATTATGCTCGATGAAATTGATAAGATTGGGAGCAGCTTTCGTGGCGATCCAGCCTCTGCCCTACTCGAGGTGCTAGACCCTGAACAAAATCCCAAATTTCTAGATCATTACCTGGATATATCCTTCGACCTATCGAATGTACTTTTTGTGACTACGGCGAATCAATTAGATACGATTCCTGGTCCATTGCTTGACAGGATGGAAATCATCAGCTTGTCAGGTTATATCTTAGAAGAAAAAGTCCAAATTGCCGATCGCTTCCTGGTTCCCAAGCAATTGAAAGAACACGGTTTTGAAAAGGAAGAGATTCATTTTGAGGAGGAGGCGCTGCGGCTAATCGTCGATAAATATGCCCGGGAAGCAGGGGTTCGTAACTTGGAGAAACAGATCCGAAAAATTATCCGAAAAGCGACGCTTAAGCTGGCTGAAGAAGAGGAAATGAGCTTCGAAGTAAAAGCAGCAGATATCGAGGGCTATTTAGGAAAACCCATTTTCAATACGGAAAAATTATATGATCACCCTATTCCTGGCGTAGTACTAGGCTTGGCCTATACTTCGATGGGAGGAGCTACCTTGTATATTGAATCTGCCGCCATCCGTAGTAAAGCAGCAGGATTAAAGCAGACCGGACAATTGGGTGATGTCATGCGTGAATCCTCTGAGATTGCTTACAGCTACATCAGAGGCCGCCTTGCGGAAGACGAAAAATATGCCGATTTCTTTGATTCACATCTCGTCCATCTACATGTACCCGCAGGCGCAACCCCAAAAGATGGCCCATCCGCAGGTATTACCATGAGTTTGTCACTCTATTCTCTGGCTACCGGAAAAGCAGTGAAAGAAGGACTAGCTATGACGGGTGAAATCACCTTGACGGGTAAAGTACTGCCCATTGGCGGCGTAAAGGAAAAAACGATTGGTGCCAGACGTGTAGGAATTAAAGAACTCATCTTCCCAGCAGATAATCGAAGGGATTTTGAACAACTCCCCGATTATATCAAGGAAGGCATTACGGTTCACTTTGCTGATTACTTTGACGATGTTTTGGCCGTGGCTTTTGAAGAATAAAAAAAAGACATGAGTGGGCTATAGATTGATCTAGTCGCAGGAATAATGCTTACTTTTAGGGGTATTATTCTACTTTTTTGATCATAATAGTCACTATGCCATTCAAGTCTCTTTTGCGTTATTTTGCTTTTTCATTTTTATTATTCTCTTGGCCCGGATGTCAGGAGGAATCAACTGCTAATTTGCCTACTTTCGATATAGAAGAAGCGACCATTAGTCAAATTCATGAGGCCTTTCGCAGCAAACAGTGCAACTGCCAAAGCTTAGTACGTTCCTATATTGAGCGAATTGAGACTTATGATCAAGCTGTCGGTATTAATGCCATCGTATTGGTCAACCCGCAGGCGATGGCCGAGGCAGCGGCGATGGATCAGCGTTATGAAAAAAGTGGAGAACTCAGCCCCATGCATTGCATTCCAATCATTGTCAAGGATAATTACCTTACTAAAGGATTGCAATCGACGGGCGGGTCAGCCGTATTTGCGGGATTTGAACCGGAAGAAGACGCCTATCAGGTCAGAAAACTCAAAGAAGCGGGCGCTATTGTATTGGCTAAGTCCAATATGGCCGAATGGGCCTTCAGCCCTCGGGTAACCATTAGCTCTCTAGCAGGAGAAACGAGGAATCCTTATCATGTAGGACATACTACCGCAGGCTCCAGTGGCGGAACGGCCGCAGCCGTGGCGGCCAATTTTGGAGCCATTGGGCTAGGCACCGACACGGGTAATTCCATCCGCGGTCCCTCTTCTCATAATGCCCTGGTCGGATTCCGATCGACCTTAGGACTCACGAGTCGACATGGCATTTTTCCTTTGTATTTACGAAATGATGTAGGTGGGCCGATGGCCCGAACGGTGACAGATGCCACTAAACTACTAGATGTCATCGCGGGTTACGACCCTGCTGATCCAGTCACCATGCATTCCCAGGGTAAACGAGCTCAGAATTATACAGACTTTTTACAAAAAGAAGGTCTACAGGGAGCTAGAATTGGCGTATTGCGAATGCTAAGTGAAAATGATCCACATCCAGCGGTTCAATCCTTATTTGAAGCCGCCTTAGCGGACCTAAAAAAGGCAGGGGCTAGTTTGGTGGATCCCTTGGTCATTCCCAATTTTGATACTTTGTCTAAAAATCAATGGTGCCCACTTTTTGAACATGATTTGAATCAATTTCTGGCCACTTTAGGGGAGAATGCTCCTGCCAAAACCTTAGATGAAATTGTTGCTACCAGTAAATATGCCTCTTATATTGAAGGCCGTTTGCAATACTTTCAGCAAAATGGCTCGATTCCCGATACCATCAATGGCCAATGCCTAGACCCTTACCAAGATATACGACGAATTGCATTTCGTGAAGCCATCGAAGCCGTCATGGATAGCCTTGAATTGGATGCGCTAGTATACCCTAGTTGGAATCACCCACCAGCCAAAATTGGCGATAATGCAGGCTACAAAGGAGACAATAGCCAAATCATTGCTCCGCATACAGGTCAACCCGCCTTTACGGTTCCGATGGGTTTTGTGGGTGATAGCTTACCGGCTGGTCTACAACTACTAGGACGTATGTATTCCGAACCCACCTTGATCAAACTAAGCTATGCCTATGAACAAGCCACCCAACATCGCTTGCAGGGACCAAAAGTTAAGCTTACTACCCAATAAAACAGTAAATTTCCTATTGGTTTTTACGCATGATTTTTCAGAATAATAAACTTGCTGCCTTTTCTTTTATTACCTTTCGGCCATGAAAAGAGTTACATTAAGAGCCAAGCGAGACGCTTCTATTCGTCGTTTTCATCCTTGGGTCTTCTCAGGAGGAATTGCGAGGGAGGAAGAAGGCATAGAAGATGGTGAGTGGGTAGAAGTATGCGATAATCGAGGTACTGTATTAGGAGCGGGCCACTACCAGGATGGCAGTATCAAGGTTAGAATTTTGTCATTTGGAGCGACCCCGCCCAGTGATGATTTTTGGAAAAACAAACTTCAGCGAGCACTGGATTACCGAGTCAACTTAGGCTTTAATCAAGATAGTACCACCAACTGTTTTCGCTTAATCCATGGCGAAGGTGATGGCTTATCAGGGCTGATCATTGATATTTATGGAAGTGCAGCCGTTTTGCAATGTCACACGATTGGCATGTACAAAAATCGGAATGATATTGTCAGTGCCCTGCAGGCCCTGAAAGGTTTAACCTTAGAAACTATTTACGATAAAAGCATAGATAGCCTGCCTTCTGAATTTTCCGCAGGTCGTCAAAATGAATTCTTATTAGGTAATGCCAGCGGAGGTGCAGTGAGTGAGCATGGGCATCGTTTCCAGGTAGACTGGGTGACGGGTCAGAAGACCGGCTTCTTCCTGGATCAACGAGACAATCGCTATCTACTCGGACAATATGCCAAAGGGAAGCGGGTGTTGAATGCTTTTTGTTACTCAGGGGGGTTCTCGATATATGCCCTGGCCAATGAAGCCGCTTCTGTCGATTCAGTGGATATTTCAGCGAAAGCCATGGTCTTAACAGATGAGAATGTGCGACTCAATCAATTTGAAGATGCTGCTCATGAATCCATTACGGCTGATGTGCTCAAGTTTTTGAAGACACCCGAGAAGTCCTATGATTTAATGATTGTAGATCCACCCGCTTTTGCCAAAAGTGTCAAAAAAAGACACAATGCAGTCCAGGCCTATAAGCGATTAAATAGCAGCGCGATTCGACACATAGAACCCGGCGGAATCCTATTTACCTTTTCCTGCTCGCAAGTCGTTGACAAAGCCTTATTCTACAATACGATTGTGGCCGCAGGTATGGAAGCAGGACGTTCTATTCGGGTGATGCACCAACTCAGTCAACCGCCAGATCACCCTGTCAATCTTTTTCATCCCGAGGGTTCTTACTTAAAAGGATTGGTGGTTTATGTTGAATAGTCTTGGCTCAAAGCCGCGCAAAAATTGCTGAGGCAGTAGAAATTTACGATATTACAGCTCATACTAATAGACATTTAGAAGACAGAAGCGAGAACAGAGACTACTGAGGTGGGGCTTCTACCTCCTATCTAGCCGATCTCTCCTCTGTCATCTGGCCTCTAACTTCTCCATTTGTCTAGTAGTATGATTACAGCTCTTCAATACAATTATGAACCAGGATGGATAAAATCAACTATCCATTACTTTGTTATCCGATGAAGGATAAGGGCGTTTTGGGGATTTTGGTGGGTACGGATTTCAAAGTAATCCAGAAAGATATAGAAACGGTCAAGCGTGTACTTTTATCATATTTGCAACGACAATACAAGAAATATGATGATTACCCCTATGTGGATCTACTGAGTTCCAAGCTAAAAGTCGTTGAGGTAAATATACGCCCTACCATTCGAGCCAAATCTGGCACTTTCCCCTTATCACGTGCAGTCAAAGTTCCTGTTCCCGTTATTTATGGTGAAACGGATCAGGGCTATTTCGAGTGCTTTATGCCCTTGTTTGAGGAGCGCTTTGCTTATTATGACCAAAAGCAATTTGATGCCTTGGTAAAACATGCTGCCACTTCTTTATTAAACCAACTCAGTCCCGAGAAAATCTATCGGATACTATCCTACGAGACTCCGTTTTTAGAAAGCATTAGTCTCCGTGTCAACTATGATCGAGAATTCGATTGGAATACGTTTACCTATCAACGCCAATTTCAGGTTTTGAATCGGCTAACAGAGCGGTTTCCTTATTCCAAAAATCGAAGAAAAAACATCAGTGCCCTACCTGAAGCTGCCTGGGAATTGGACAAGGAAGTAAACGAGGTCATTGATAAGCTACTCTATAACCGAGCGAACGTATTGGTAGTTGGGAATCCCAGTGTCGGTAAAAGTGCCGTTTTAAAACAGGCCATTAAAAAGATAACCAACCAATCCCGGCAACAGCAGATTCAACTTTCCTTTTGGCAGATCATGTCCCAACGGTTGACGGCCAGTTCCAAATACTTGGGTGAGTGGCAGGAACTCTGCGAACTGCTCATTGAAGAGCTACAGGCCAGCAATGGTATTCTTTGGGTGGTAGATATCATTCAGTTATTACTTTCTGGTGGCGAAGGCCCCGAAGATAGTGTGGCTGCTTTTATACTTCCTTTTCTGCAAGAAAACAAATTGCAGATCATTGGGGAAGCTACGCCGCGTGAACTGGAGAGTATGCGTCGCTTATTACCTGGTTTTGTGCAAACTTTTCAAATCATAAGAATAGAAGAACTTCCTGAACAACGTGTTTATAACGTACTCAATGAATTGTCGGCCTATAGTGAGAAGCGCCATAAGATTAATATTACGCCCGAAGCTATCAGCTTGAGTTACCGCCTATTGCACCGTTATTTCCCCTATGAAAGTTTTCCTGGGAAAGGAATTAAGTTCTTAGGCCAATGCATAAGTGAGGCTAAAATCAATCATAAAAGCACCGTTGATCATTGGAAAGTCATTCACGAATTTGTACAACAAACCGGGCTGCCCGAGTTATTTCTGCGCGATGATTTGTTGCTAGACACGGAAGAATTAGAGGCCTTTTTCAAAGGCAATATTATCGGTCAGCCAGGGGCGATCGAGCAAATGTGTAACCTGGTAAAAATATTCAAGGCGGGCTTAAATAATCCGAATAAGCCGATTTCTACTTTGCTATTTGCGGGGCCAACGGGCGTAGGAAAAACGGCTTGTGCTAAAGCCTTAGCCAGCTATTTCTTCGGCAAGGGACAAAAGCAATCCCCGCTGATCAGGATCGATATGAGTGAATACCAGCATCCGGGGCAAATCACTCGATTTATTGGATCTGGAAGAGGGACCGGAGAGTTGATTAAGGATATCAGGGAACGTCCTTTCTCTGTTTTACTTTTGGATGAGGTAGAAAAAGCAGATTCTTCCATTTTTGATGCACTTCTATCTATTTTAGATGAAGGCATGCTCGTAGATGCCTATGGCCGAACGACAAATTTCCGCAATACGATCATCATTATGACCTCCAACCTTGGGGCTAATAATAAGCAGTCGATCAGCTACGTGGATATGAGCAGCGACGAATCCAATTACCAATCCGCTATTGAAAGGCATTTCCGCCCAGAATTTGTCAATAGAATAGATGGCATGGTGATGTTTAGATCGCTGACCGAAAAGAACGTTCGGGAGATTACACTCAAAGAGTTAGAGGAATTGAAACAGCGGGAAGGCTTCACTAAAAAACGACTTAATATTCACTTTTCTGAAAGAGTGGTGGATTATCTGGTCAGTATTGGTTTTGATGAACGCTACGGCGCACGGCCCTTACAAAGAGCTATAGAACAACACCTAGTCAGCCCTATCGCACAATGGTTATTGGAAAACAACCACCTGGAGAACAAGCTATTGATGATTGATTATCAGCAAGTCATTACCATTCGATCTACTTAGTGATATCTGATTTTCACTCAAAGGTAAGCGATAATACAGCCCCTAATTCTAAACCGATAATTAAATTATTGCGAATTACGGGTTGCGAGTAAGCCAACTCGTAAACCCGCAACTCGCAACAAAAAACACAACTTGATTCTTGATAATCAGTCGAATAGACGTCTCTTCAAAAGCAAAAAATGACTCCTGTTCCTTACTTCTCACCCATCATCTACGAGACATCCAGATTCTGAAGTGCTTGCCGAATCATCTTTAAGTTAGTAGGTTGATAGTTCAACTCATGCATTGTACTGGCACCTGCTGTTGTGTCTTTAATGGCCAAGTGCGCTTTACCATTTTTGACTTTTATACCCACAATCCGGATCGCCGCATTTTTTGGTACAGCTTGGGTCAGGTAGGCATTTGTCGTTGGTTGCCGCTGAGCTTTCATCATGCTTTTGATGTCTTTAAAGACGATAAATATTTCCTCTTTTTCCTCATCGTCATCCGCTACCGCTAAGTTCATTTTCTCTTCAGCAGGAATATTGTAAAAGCGATCGCAATTGATCCATCCCAGTTGATTGATGCGATAGAGGTATTGCATACTCAGCGATTTCGAACCGACAATTTGATCGGCATATTTCTCCTCGTATTCCGTCAACCGTTGCTCTTTCAGCCGTTCCCAGGCAGCCATTTGTTCTTCATACAGTTTAAATCTCGCTGCCTGTGATTTTTCTTTTTTGGCTAAATAGGCTTTGAATTCTGGTGACGCTCGAAAATTTAATTCTTGCTTTTCGAGTCCTTCCGCCCATTCTTCATGCCGTTGATCAAAAGTAGACACCTCTTCCTGGTATTTTAGCATAGCTACATCATAAGCCTTTTTGCGATCCTCATAACGCGCCAATTTTCGCTCATAATCCTTCATCTTCTTGGCATACAACTTTGCTTCTTTTTTTGCCATTCTACTTTTTCCAATGACGAGTTTCCTTAAAATCCCCGTGTTGTAATAGGTTTCTTCCTTACTAGGTTTATTAGGCTGATTCGGTTTAAAAGGTTTCCTGGGTTTGACCGGTTCGTTGCTGTAATCAATAGCTGTCTCTTATACACATCTCCGAGCCCACGAGACCGAGGCTGATCTC
>OJCB01000751.1_pt1 | contig 11772 bp, 8 predicted proteins | sample 1591501 | NCBI WGS metagenome assembly OJCB01 (sample SAMN05416813, study PRJEB24817) | seawater metagenome | isolation source: Sea water | place: Canada:Atlantic | collected 2013-07 | reverse complement strand
CTACACTATCCTCTTCGTCGGCAGCGTCAGATGTGTATAAGAGACAGGTAATAGACCTGCCCTTTTTTACGGGCACTATAATCCACCGTCTGTTCACTACCGCCACCACAGGCGACCAGCAGCGACGCGGCGGCAATCAGGGAAAGTATTCGTAACATCATGCTTGCCTCCGCAATCAGAATTTCAGGGTCAGAGAACCACTGAAGACGTGGACATCACCTTCCGCTTCCACCCGTTCGCTGGGCTGCGGGTAAGCGGCGGACTGGGTGTCATAGATATCGAACTCCCGGGCTTCCAGCTTCTGGTACTGGTAACCGAAGTCCAGACGCACCGGGTAGGCGAGCAACCACGGTTCCTTGAACTCAGCGGCCACACCCAGGCCAACGATCCACTTGTCGCTATCCAGATAGTTAACGTCCACGGAGGCGTCGGAATCCAGCGGTGATTCGCTGAAGGCCAGGCCACCATTGAAGGTAAAGGTGTCGTTGAGGCGGTACTGGGCGCCCAGCCGCGGGATCACCACATCCTTGAAACGCAGCTGGCCCACATCGCCATTGACGGTCTGATCCTTGATGGTGTCACGCTCGAATTCCTCTTCCAGCGCCGACCACTCCTGCCATTCTACGCTGACCCCGGTGCGCCAGCGTCCGGACTGGTAATGCAGGCCACCGCTGAGGATGTTGGGCTGGTAAGAATCCAGGGTGTTGATGGCCAGCATCAGGCCCGGGCTGGAAATCACACCGGGAATCACTGCATTGGCGTTCACCTCGGTCTTGGTATTGGAATAGCCGCGATAGGCCAGGGCCGTTTCCAGGCCGTTGAACCAGCAGTCATCTCCCTTGGCACAAAAGGTTTCGCCCCAATCCATGTTGATGCCGAAGATCGGGCGAATGGCGGGCTTGGCGGAGACTTCCAGCCTTTCGTAGCGGGTGTTGCCAGCCAGGTCAGTGGTGGCGGCCAGATCCGCTTCCGCGTGCAGGGTGATACGGGCGGTGGCGCCTACGTCGATACCGCGCCACAACTGGGTGGCACCGCCCAGATTCAGAAACAGGGGCTCACGGCCGTATTCAAAGTACTGCCCTTGTTGCGAGGTCTGGGATTCGAACGCCAGCATTTCCTCGCCGTATTTTTCCACGCCCAGCATCAGGCCCAGGTAGAGGGGGTGATCGTATTTGGTCAGCGAGGTGAGGTCGGTTTTCATGCCGATCAGCACGTGCTGGGAGGGAGAGTCCTGGATCACATCGCCCTTGCGTACCGGTGCATCGGCACCGCCCAGGCTGTTGGCCCGCAGCTCGTGCTCGGCGTGCATGAAGCCGGCGGTGAGTTCGCCGCGCGAGTCCTTGGCCAGGTAGGCCGGATTGTAATAGGTGGCTGAGGTCTGGCTGTTGAACAGGCTCAGGGCCTGGGCGGTGGCCAGATCGAATGGCAACACGCCGTAGGTGGTACCGATGTTACCCATGCTGCCCAGGGCAACAGACTGCATCAGCAAACCGCCGGCAACGACGGCAGCGCGTCCCTTGAATGAAACAGACATTGTGCACTCCTGATTTCTTTTTCTGTGTCGCGGGGGTGGCGACAGGGGGATGACACCCTAGTCAGGAGTACACAGGCATTCACATAGGAAGAAAGCGGTAATCCGCGTAATCCGCGAAACCTATTCGTAAAATTGTTGAAAACAGTGATGCACTTGGCAGGAGAAATCGGCGCCAGTTCAGGCACGAATGTGCCAGAAACGTCGGCAGCGGCCGGAGCACAGATCAGGATATCGGGATTGTCCGGGCTTCGCCTAGCCAGCAAGGCGCCAACGGGTCGAGGGTATCTGCTTCAGGGAAAACAAAAAAAGCCCCGGACAAGCCGGGGCATATTTCAAGGAACTACTGGAGAGAAATCACTGAATGGATGCGCTCTGGTAGCTGAGGTTAATGCCGCCCGGCGGAATCTGCAGCAACACCTTGCCACCATCGAAACCGGCCAAGGTGATCTCCAGATCCACATCCAGGGCTTCCTGGTTTTGCAGACTGATGAACAGACGACCATCGGGCAGGAAGTCCAGCGGCCCTTCCAGTTGTACGTTGTCGATGGGCAGGCTCTTCACATTGTGCTCCAGACCCAACGGCAGGCTCAGTGCCGGGGCATCGAACAGCAGGTCGAACGGGATACGGAACACCGGGCCATCGGGGGTATCCACAATAAGGCCTACCGGCGGCACGGTACGCGGGCTGTTCGGATCATTAGGATCTTCCGGCTCGTAGCGCACTCGCATGATGTTGGGGCCGGTCGCGGTGGGGATCGGCGCCAGGCCGATGTTATCCAGACCCACTGCCTCGATCAGATCACCTATGCCGGTGGCGCCCAGCAAACCATCCACAATGTCCTGGGCAATATCACCAATCACCGGAATCACCCCGAGCAGACCGCCCGTTTCGTCGTCCGAGGTCAGCCGCAGGCCGATAGCCGCAGTGGCATCCAGGTTGGTCAACGCCACGGCGGTGGGATAGATGACCACGGGCACACCCTGGTTTTCGTCATCAAAATCCAGAATCTCGGTGTTCAGCAAACCGGTGATGTAAATGATCTTGTCGCCATCACACTGGGTCGGCTCGCCGGTAGCCACGTTGTCAAAACCACAGCCTGTATTGGCATAAGCCACCAGTCCTTCCCCACCATCACCCCGGGGCACAATCATGGTGGCATTGGCCGGTGTATTGGCCGGATCAATGGTATCCCCGGTCAATACCGGTTCGTTGCTGTCGATCTGGAAGTTGTTGTTCACATCGGCACTAGGCAGGTTGCCCAGCTCCTGGAAGATGGTATCTACAGCGGTTTCACCCCGGAACAGAATCTCCATGTCAGGGCCACCTTCTTTCAGACCACCACCGAGCAACGGAGCCGTTTGCAGGGGAAGCCCGTCGGCGGAGCAGATGCCGGCACAACCGGTACTGCCACCATTTCCGGCCATCACATAACGGTACAGGGTGTCACCGGTGTCATCCCAAGGCTGATTGGGGGTAAAGGTGAAGCCACGGGTTTCCACGGTGAGCTCACCCCCCACATCAACCCAGGTGCCGTTGTCGTCCGCTTGTACCAACACGGTATCGCCCAGCACCAGGGTGCTCGGGTCCATGTTCTGGGAGAAACGCACCTTGACCGGGCGGTTGGCCGGCAGCCCAACGATGGGCAGCTGGTCAATCACAACCTGATCCGCTTCCGGACTGGAAGACACACACACGCCCTGGGTGCCGGCGTCAATTTCGCCCTGGCTGGCAGTGCTGCTGGCGCAAGGGAAGCCCGGGTAAACGGTAGACGCGAACGGCCCACGGCGAACATCGTCGCCACCGTCATCCACCACGTATTCCGGCAGGGTGAAGTCCAGGGAATTATCCCCTTCCAGGGAATCGAGCATCTGCAGGGGGTTACCGGCCAGGTCGGTGATTTCCGGCGTAGTGGTCACGACATACTCCACACCGTATTCCACCGGGCTATCCGGGGTAATCACCAGCGCATTACCGCTAAGCTCCCAACTGAAGGGCTCGGCAACGCCACCTTTGCTGAGCATCAGCGAGGTGCCCGCGTTGATGCTTTGCGGCTCCAGCGCTTCGCTGAAGTGAATAACGATGGGCTCACCCGGTTCCATGCGGTCTGCCACATTACCTGGCTGCCAGGACAATTCCGGGCCGTTATCCCCATTCAGAACGGGAACGATGGGATTGACGGAATCAATCGGCTGGATCGGCGCATTCTCCTGATCCAGGTAGGACTCCATACGGAAGCTGAGCACCCCGTAGCTGTTTTCCACGCCCAACACGCGCGGCTCCACCACGGTGATGGCATCGGTGTTGAGCTGGCCATCTTCAATCAGGCCGGTACCCACCAGCTCCAGGTGCATCAGATTCTGGGTAAACGCCCCATTGGCGCGGGCGTCGGAGGTGGAGGTAGCCACATCCATCATCAGCCGCAGTTGTTTGGGCGCATCATCGCTTTCCGCATTGGGGTTGGGAAACAGGTAACCGGTAGCATCGGAAATGATCTGTACGGTCACTTCCCCGGAATCAAAGCCCACCGGCACTTCACCACCGATGAAGACTTCCAGGGCATCACCGGTAAGGATGCCACCCTTCTTCACCCGCAGCGGAGTCACATCCGGGAAGTTGGGAGTGAACGCCAGCTCGGCATACACGTCACCGGACTGCTTGGACACGGTCTTGTCCTGCAGCAGAGTGCCGATCACCGGTACACAGTTGATCGGCTGGCCGGTCAGTTCGGAGGTGATCACCCCCTCATCCAGACACCCCAGGGAATCGTCCGCCGGGGGCGCATTGGTTACCAACACCGCGCGCTCACCGGTAGTCGGCGAGGTGGTGTCCTGGGGCACGGTGGAATGGTTATACGCCGTGATGGCCTCACCGGACTGGCTGAGAACGCCACTGACTCCCAGCTCATAGGTCTGCCCGGGAGTCATATCTTCCGCCGGGTCCACCGTGATGGCGGTACGTCCCACCAACAACTGTGCCGGTACCAGCTGGCCATTGCTCATCAGGCTGACCGTTTCACCATAGACAGCCGTGGAGGGATCAATGGGTTTGGTGGTGCGCAGCCGGAAGCTGGAGAAGTCCATGCTTTCGAACTGGTCGTCATCCGGGAAGATGGATTCCACTTCGAAGCTGGCGGCGGTCTGCTGAGTATCCAGCGGCCCTTCCAGGGCGGCGCGAGTAGTGAAGTTCAGTTCGCCATCCTTGAAGGTAGTGGTTTCACCGAGCACGGTGACGCCATTCATGACTACCTTGTAATCCGTCGCCGGCGCCAACGCGTCTACCGGGGTCAGTACAACACCACGGCCGTCTGCCACGGATTCCAGGGTAAAGGCCACATCCGCACCATTGGCGTCCTTGAACACGAAATTGTCGGCCGTGGCTGACACCGCATGGCTGAACTGCAATGCCACAATCGCTCGCGGTGCCACCTGTTTCTGGTCATCCAGCGGGTAGGTATAGTGCAGGTTGCGCGCATTGAAGGTGGGTGTATCGAAGCTCACCCGGTCCTTGTCCCCGCCACAGCCTGCCACCATCAAGGCGGTCAGCGCTGTCAGGGCAATATTGTTCTTTTTCATGGAACACCTCCGTTAGAACTTCACCGTGACTGCACCGGAAAACACATGGACATCGCCATCAGCGGTCACTACTTCATAGGGGTTGGCTACACCGGGGCGGTTGGTGGTCAACTCGAAATCCCGCTCTTCCAGTTTCTGGAACTGGTAACCGAAATCAAGGCGCAACGGATAAGCGAGGATCGGCGGGTTCTTGATGATCAGGGAAGAGCCTACACCGACAATCAATTTATCACTGTCCAGGTAGTTCACGTCCGGGGTCTGGATGCTTTCCAGCGGGCTTTCCTGGTAGGCCACCCCACCGGACAGGATCAGATGGTCGTTCACGGTCCATTCCGCACCGATACGCGGCACCACAATATCCTTGAACTCGGCAAAGGCCTGGTCCTTGACCGTATCCCGGGCCAGTTCGTCTTCCAGGTCACTCCAGTTCTGCTGCTCTACGGTAACAGCGGCACGGAAGTTGTCTGTGAAGTGATAGAGCAGGCCGGCGCTGAAGATATCCGGCTGGTAGGAATCGATGGTATCGATCAGCACGGTAATACCCGGATCGATCACGGTACCGGGAATGGTCAGTTTTGATTCCACGGCGGTGCGGGCCTCGGTGTGCCCCCGGAATGCAAACGCGGTTTCCAGACCGGTCCAGATGCCGCAATCTTCCTTGCCGCAGAAGACCTTGTCCCATTCCAGGTTCATGGACAGCACGGGACGGATCACCGGCTTGGCAGAAACGGTCAGCTCTTCGCGCTGGGTTTCACCCGCCAGGTTGGCGCTGGCGATCAAGGTAGCCTCAGAACGCAGGGAAATGTGCGCGGAGGCACCGGTGGTAATACCGTTGGCCAGTTCGAGGCCGCCACCGAGATTCAGGAACAATGGCTGTCGGCCGTAGTTGAAAAACTGGCCTTCCCGGCTGGTGCTGGAATCAAACGCCAGCATTTCCTCACCGAATTTCTCCACCCCGGCGATAATGGCGAAGTAGATCGGGTGCTCGAACTTGGTCATGTCGGTGAGATCGGTTTTCAGAGCGATGACCTGCTGCTGGGACATGGTGTCGTTAAGCACATCACCATCGCGAATGACCGCCGGCGCGCCACCATTGGGGTTCCCCTGGCTGACCGCGCGTAACTCCTGGTCACCGTGCAGCAGCCCCACTGTCAGTTCACCGCGGGGATCCCGGGTCAGGTAGGCCGGGTTGTAGTAGAGCGCCGACGCCTGGGAGTTGAACATGGATAGGCCCATGGCGGTCCCCACATCGGCAGGGAGCAGGCCATAGGTGCTGGCCGTATTGCCCATGGCAGCGAAAGCAGGGCTCGACAGGGCAGTGCTGACAATGACAGCAGCTCCCCAGCGGGTAAGGGTCTTGGTAGTCATAGCGCTTCTCCGGCGTTTGTTATTCGGGTTTTCGCCTCAGGTTAAGCTCCCAGGCGACAGGAGAACAATACGTGAAGCTATGCAGCCTCTCGCCTATTCCCCCCTGTGTATATGCAATAAGTCAAACAAAACGCGAGTGCCAGCGCCGTTGGCAAAAAGTTGGGAATAGTTGAGAAAAGTAGGTGGGAGCACCGATATTGTTACCCGATGTAACCGAGCGGTTTCGATTTACCCCCGCAACGGCGGGTATGTGAAGGGCAGGTAGAGCGCCCAAAGAAAGCCGGCCCAAAGGCCGGCAAGGATTTGATCGTCCGGAGATTACGGCTTGATGGGCTCCCCCAGCTATTGGAGTTTGACTCCGCCCGCCGGGATTTTCAGGTAGATCTTTGGGCTCACGATCAGCACTGACAGTAACGTCACCGGCACGGCCAGGCGACAAAGCTGTAACGTATGCGCATGAACCGGGCTTCCCTGTCTGTCTCGGGTCAGCTCAGCCGTGCAGAGCGCCGGCGGGTCAGCACCATCACCGGGATCAGCCCCAGCAGTACCAGGGTCAACGCCGGTGCAGCGGCTCGTTGCCATTCCCCTTCGGCGGTCAGCTCGTAAATGCGGACTGCCAGGGTGTCCCAGCCGAAGGGGCGCAGCAGCAGAGTAGCGGGCATTTCCTTCATCACATCGATGCCCACCAGTAATAGCGCCGTGAGCAGACCCGGCAGCATCATGGGCACATAGACCCGGCGCCCCACTTCCGCAGAGGATGCCCCCAGGGTACGGGCTGCTTCCACCAGGCTGGGGCGTACCTGCTGAAGGGCGTTTTCCACCGGCCCGAAACCCACCGCCATAAAGCGGACCACGTAGGCCAGCAGCAACGCGGCCAGGGTGCTGACCAGTACGATGCCCACCCCCAGATCCGCCAGCCAGCCTTCTACCGCGCTGAAGCTGATCATGATGCCCACCGCCAGCACCGAACCCGGCAAGGCGTAGCCCAGGGTCGCCAGCCGCACGGCCACGGATACCGAAGGCGACGGCTGATGCCGCTTCACCCATGCCAGCCAGCCGGCCAGTGTCAGCACCAGCAGGGCGGCCATGGTTCCGAGCAGGAAGGTACGCCAGATCAGGTTGAGAAAACGGGCATCCACCTGCATCAAGCCATTGTCGATCACCCAGTACAGCAGGCGACTCACCGGCAGCAGGAAGGCCAGGAAGAGTACCGCAAAGGCGAACAGGGTGACTCCCCAGGCCAACCGCGGACGACTGCGCAAGGTCTGCCGACCGCCGATCTCGCTGTAGCGGGCGCGGCTGCGACCACGCCGCTCCAGCCACAGGGCCACCACCACGAACAGCAATAACAGGGAGGCAAGCTGGGCGGCGGCCTGCAAGTTGAACAGGCCGTACCAGCTCTTGTAGATCGCCGTGGTAAAGGTATCGAAGTTGAAGATACTCACCGCTCCGAAGTCGGCCAGGGTTTCCATCAATGCCAGCGCCAGACCCGCCGCGATGCCGGGGCGTGCCATCGGCAGGGCGACCCGGAAAAAGGCGGACGAGGCCGTATCACCAAGGATACGGGCCTGTTCCAGCACCGCCCGCCCCTGGGCCTCGAAGGCCAGCCGGGCGAGCATGTAGACATAGGGATAGAGCACCAGGGAGAGAGTGATCACCACCCACAGGGGATGGCGGGCGCTGAAGTCCGGCAACACCGGCAGCCACTGGCGCAGGAAGGTCTGGATGGGGCCGGCGTAATCCAGCAGGTCCACCATCACGAAGGCCAACACATAGGCTGGCATGGCCATGGGCAACAACAGCGCCCATTGCAGCCAGCGTCGCCCGGGGAATTCCAGGGTGGCCACACACCAGGCCAGGGAGACCCCGAGCAGCAGTACCCCAGCGGTAACCCCCACCATCAGGAACAGGGTATTGCCCACCAGACGCCACAGCACCGTGTCGAGCAGGTGCTGCCAGGTGGCCCACTGCTCCTGCTGCCAGGCGGCCAGCAGTACCACAATGGGCACTAGCACCAGCAAGGCCAGCAGCAGAACGCTGGCACCGCTGGCGGAAAGGGCTCCCCGTGTTCGCACCGGTTAGCGGTACCCGGCGCGATCCATCAGTTTGACGGCATCCACCTGCAGGGCGCCGGCCACACTGACGTTCAGATCATCCGATTTGAATTTCCCCCAGGAGGCCACTTCCTCGGCAGGCTCCACGGCGGCATTCACCGGGTATTCCATATTGCGGTCGGCCAGCAGTTTCTGGGCCTGCGGTTGGCTCATCCATTCCAGCAGGTCGCGGGCTTTTTGCGGGTGCGGCGCATGGCGGGTGATGCCGGCGCCGGAGATGTTCACGTGGACACCGCTGCTTTGCTGGTTGGCCCAGAACAGGGACAGGGGCAGCTGCGGATTGTCCTGCTTCATGCGGCCAAAGTAGTAGGTATTCACGATGCCCACATCACATTGCCCGGCGACGATGGCTTCCATCAGGGCGGTGTCGTTGGAAAACACGTCGGTGGCCAGATTCGCCACCCAGCCACGCACAATTTCCTCGGTTTTTTCTTCGCCAAAGCGCTTGATCATGGTTGCTACCAGGGACTGGTTGTAGACCTTCTTGGAGGTGCGCAGGCACAGACGGCCCTTCCATTCCGGTTCCGCCAGCGCTTCGTAGCTGGACAGTGCCGCTGGGTCCACCCGGTCTGTGGAATACACCAGGGTGCGGGCCCGCACGGTCAGGCCGAACCAGCGGTTTTCCGGGTCGGTCAGTTCCGTCGGCACGTTGGCAGACAGTACCGGAGACTCCAGCGGTTGCAGCAGGTCTTTGTCCGCCGCATTCCAGAGGTTGCCGGCGTCCACGGTGATCAGCATATCCGCTGGAGAGCGCTCACCTTCCGCCTGCAAACGGGCAGTCAGGGCAGCGGCATTGTCGGTGATATAGCGGATTTTCACGCCGGTGGCTTCGGTGTAGGCATCGAATACCGGCTTGATCAGATGGTCATTCCGCGAGGTATAGACCACCAGTTCTTCTTCGGCGGCGGGTTCGGAGCAGGCCCACAGCCCGGTAAGCATGACAGCGGCGGCGGCCAGAAACGCAACGGCTCGCATAGTAGAGGACTCCATCAAATGCACAAGGAAACAAGAATGATTCTTAATTGAGGCGCAAGTATGGCAGGATTTCATGCCAAGCTCTAGCCTGATTTGCGCACCTCACGCACCCGGATAGTGGGGTCTTGCGCGTGCCGGCAAATCCGCACCGCGGCCCATGGCCTGGCTGGCAAAGAGTCGCTTGAGCGGCCCGCCCTGATTGACCCAGCGCATGCCTGTGTTGCGCAGCCAGCGCACCGGCAGGGCTCGCTGGCCAAACAAGTGCTGAAACCCGCGCATGGCATTCTGCATGATCAGGTTCTCACCGCGGCGCCGACGCTGATATCGGGCAAGAGCCGCGCTGTCCGCACAGGAACGCCCGCTGCCAACGGCTCGCTCCACCTCTTCCGCCAGCACCGCCGCGTCCAGCAGGCCCAGGTTGACGCCCTGCCCCGCCAGCGGATGAATCACGTGGGCGGCATCGCCCACCAGCGCCAGGCCCGCCGCTACATAGCTGCTGGCATGTCGCTCCTGGATTGGGAATACTGCCCTGTCGCTGAGCAGCGTCACCTCACCGAGCGCATCACCGACGGCCGCTTGCAGTTCGGCAGCAAAATCCGCCGGCGCCTTTTCTCGCAGTTGAGCAATACGCTCCGGCCAACCAGACCAGACAATGGAACACTGCCGCTGCTCGCCCTGCTGCGGGTCACTGTAAAGCGGCAGCAGCGCCAACGGCCCGGATTCCATGAACACCTGGCGAGCGCAGGCATCATGGGGCAGCGCAGTAGAGATGGTGGCCACCAGGGCATGATGGCCACTGTCGCGGGCGCCGCCACTGATACCGGCCCAGTCTCGCACCCGGGAGCGGGCGCCATCGGCCCCCACCAGCAGATCCGCCTGCCAGCACTGGTCTCCGACGCGCACCTGCCAGCCACCTTCCTCACGGCGGGCGCTGTCCACCGCTGCATTGCAGCGCCAGTCCAGATTGGCAAAGTCCGCCGCCCGCCGGTAAAGCGCCGCCGCCAGGTGACCGTTTTCCAATAGCCAGCCCAGGGACTGCGCGCCCACCTCTTCCGCACGGAACAGCACTTCGCCGGTGCCATCCTGATCCCACACCTGCATGGCGTCGTAGGGTTGTACCCGGCTCATGTCCAGATGCTCCCAGACGCCGCTGTTTTGCAGCAGCCAGTAACTGGCCTCGGTGAGCGTGGACACCCGCAACTGGGCCGGCCCAGAGGGCATCACCGGCGCCGGCGCCCCATCCAGCACCGTCACATCCAGCCCCTGCTCCGCCAGCAACACCGCCAACAAGCCCCCGGTCATACCACCGCCGACGATGACGATATGTTGAGAATCAGGCTGTTCTGTCATGGCCGCATTCTTCAAAGGTCGATGCTCGCTGTTGATATGTAGGAGCGCCGCTTGAGGCGCGAATGTCCACGATCTTTATCGCGAGTTGTTGCGTTAGCATCGTCAGCCCGCCGATATCAAACGCCGAAGCAGCTGCAAGCTCTTCGCGCCTCAAGCGGCGTATTCGCTTCGCTCACGCCTCGGGCCGCACGGAACTACGTGCGTTACTCCGCTACACTCCGTTCCTACAGCAGCTTCGTAGCATGGGTTTCGCTATTAACTATTAACTATTAACTATTAACTATTAACTGTTAACTGTTAACTGTTAATTATTAACTGCCTTTCAAAGCCCCATGGCCCGCCGCGCGAACCCCTGACGCAGGCCGGGCAGAATATCCATGGCCACCAGCCCCAGCTGCCGACTGTGAGCAAACAACGATTGCTGGACCCGGAACATTTCCGGCACCCAGCGCGAGGCCTGGCTGATCAGGGCCTGGTCCTGCTCCCGGCGCTGCACGTATTGCTGCAACAGGGCCAGCTCCCCCGGCGCCTGCGCACCGCCTACGGTGCCTGCCAACTGAACCAGATCGCGGACAGTCAGATTGAAACCCTGGCCTGCCACCGGGTGCAGGGTGTGGGCGGCATTGCCTACCACCACACCGTAGGGCACCGCCTGGGCACAGGCATGGGTGAGTACCAGCGGGTAACGCTGACGTTCGCCGATGCCGGTGATCCTGGGCGCCTCTGCCGGGCATTGCTGCTGCAACTGCTCCAGCAAAGCACCGGACTCCATTTCCATCCAGGCATCCACCTGATCACGGGGGCCGGTCCAGACCCTGTCTCTTATACACATCTCCGAGCCCACGAGACCGAGGCTGA
>OJCB01000748.1_pt1 | contig 11786 bp, 5 predicted proteins | sample 1591501 | NCBI WGS metagenome assembly OJCB01 (sample SAMN05416813, study PRJEB24817) | seawater metagenome | isolation source: Sea water | place: Canada:Atlantic | collected 2013-07 | reverse complement strand
AGATCTACACTATCCTCTTCGTCGGCAGCGTCAGATGTGTATAAGAGACAGCTTAGCATCCTCATCGGGGTCAACGATATCTGGCATAAATTGAACGGCCGTTACGACGGAACCGCCGAAGTCTATCGTGACGGCCTTGCTGCTCTTCTTGATCGGACTAAGAAAGCATTGCCCAATGTGACCCTGGCGATTTGCGAACCATTCGTGATGCGTTGCGGAGCAGTGACCGACAAATGGTTTCCTGATTTTGAAACCCGACGCGCTTATGCCGAAGAAGTTGCCAAAAATGCCGGTACAATCTGGGTGCCCTTCCAACAGAAATTTGATGAAGCCATTGCCGCCGGAACCAAGCCCGAAAAATGGGCAGGTGATGGCGTCCACCCCACCAAAGAAGGTCACGAATTAATGGCCAAAGTCTGGCGGGAAGCGGTCGGGGTTTAATCGCTTTACGCTGTTATTGGATGTTCGATTTTTGATCTTGGCGGGAAGGTAAACCATCCAAGATCAATCTACTTACTGACGCAGCCACTGATTCAAAAAACCGAAGGTCCCAACGCCGTTGATCTTGTGGGGCCCGGGAAACCATTCGATCGTGGTTTTCTCAGGGATTCCGAGACGGGCAGCGTAAAGGTTTCGCACTCTCGCATATTCAAAGGCTACCCATTCGTCGGGCGCCACACCGTCGAAGTGGCCGCGTTCCACCATGAAGGGGCGCGGGCAGATCAGCCACGCCATTTCCGCGTAATTGAAAGTGTTGCCGAGATTAAACTCATACATCTCATACTCCCGCTTGTTGGCGTAGCTGTAGCGAAGTGACTCCGGATCGGTCGCTGCATTTTTCCAAATCCACTCGTTGAAATCCGCGGAGCATATCGAGAGAGCATAGCGGTCCACAAGTGCGGGAATTCGCATGGCCGATTTACCACCGTAGCTCAATCCGTAAAATCCAATTTTCTCCGCATCAACAAATGGCTGCTCCGAGAGCCAATCGATGATCTGCTCATGCTGCGGAACGATCAGCGAGAATAAAGTTTTCCCCACGGAATATGATTGAAACTGCAACATCCGGAAGCGGTCGTGAAAAATGTAGAGATTCTGAGGGGCAAAGGTGATGTATCCTTCCTGAGCAAGGCGGGTCGCATACGCGGAGTATGCTTTGTATTTCTGTTCCGAGATCACGTCCTGCGGCCGGCCCTCCAGGCCATGCTGGCACACCACGACCGGGCGTTTCTCGCTGCCATCGAGTGAAAAATCCTCGGGAAGGGTCAAAATCCCATAGGCCATAATTCCGGGATGCACATCCAAAGCCACCTCGTAACTGACAACACCTTCGCCTTTCTGATAAGATCGGGACCGGGCATTCAAGGGAAGCCGTGCGTCCCCGTAGTCACCAACGACATCTCGATAAAACTTTTCCCGATACGGCTCCACCGTTTTTTCAAACATTGCCAGATCATCTGTCTTGAGATCTTTAAAATAGGCTTTTCGCTGCAATCTCGAATCAATCAAAGCCCACTGATTGTGCCGATCAATTTCTGCGATCTGCATTTCCTGGCGCTCGTCGGGAAATTCTGGATCAGCCTTCGAGGCCCAAATAAGTTTATCGGAATTTGGTTCCCCTTCTTTAGTCCCTAGAGTTTGAAGGAATTTCTCTTCCGATTCTTTCGAGAAAAAATCTTCGCTTCCAGTCTTCACGAAAGGTGGAGTCCCTTGAATCCGGGATACCTCATCTAAAAATTCTGCCTCCGTGGGAATCAGTAACTTCCCGGGTTTGCCGTTCTGGGGGGCTGATTCTGAAGACAAAGAAAGCACGCCATTTTCATCCCCGCGGAAAACATGTTGCGGATAAGCCGCGTGTTCGAGAATTAATTTATCGCCACCTACAAGTGAGGCGATTTCCGCATCACCATGGTGATTCAACAAACCCGCAACCGAACGATCGGCCGGCTCCATCCAAACATTCTCCCGGGGAGAGAAATAGCCGCTCACGAGCACGGACTGAAAGCGCTCATCCACTGCGCCAGCATACAAGGCGAGTCGGCCGCCTTCTCCTACCCCGGCGATACCGACAGGCTTTTTGTCCTTCGACAGTACGGAAGCGGCGACCAGAATTTTTTGTAATTCATAGCCGATAAGAGTTCTACCAAGTTCGAAAGCGGGACGGTGCAAATATTCCCGGTTCGTCATTTTGTATTTTCCTACATCCCTACGAATCAGCGAGGGGACCAGTACCCGGTATCCTTCAGCGGCAAGGCCGAGTCCGATTGCTCTGGAATCTTGGTCCAGGCCCCCGGATTCTCCCGCGAGATTTTCAGGCTCCTGATCGGCATCCGGAATAAGGATAATCGATCCACTCGGCTCACCTTTCGGTTCGATGAAAAGACCGTAACCATAGACATCGCGAAACGCATTCCAACGCACCCTGCGAACCTCGATCCCCATGCTCTTGAACCGCGGATCCGAAATGGTATCGTTGTATTCGATCTTAGAGTCTGTCGGCACCGCATCACGGTCGAGACCTAGAATTTCTCTTAACTTTTCTCGACTCGGCTTCCGGCCCTGTTTTGATTGCTCTATTTGCTTGAGCACATAGGCATCTGCGCCTTTGAGAATGAGATCCGCAAAGTCACCTTTTTCGATTAACAAAGCTGTGCCGGGAAGCGCTTTCTGTTCCGTGACATTTTCGAGAACCGGCCAGTCAGGCTTTTTCTCCTGAGAAACTGCAGAAAAAGGGTTGAGGCCAAACGCTATCAGGCCGCAAAGAAAGAAATACTTCATGCAGCCCATTCCACCACGGGAAAGACCTGCCGGATATGGCGCTTTCAGGTTTTTTAGGTGGGGACGACTGCCCCCAATTATCCGGATGATTTAAGAATACTGCGGATAGGGTCTTCGTCCCTACCATTCTCAAACCAGGCCAAACGCTTTATCCATATTTGCGGAAACTTCTTTCAATCTTGCAAGGTCTCCACCGCCGACTTCAGCAGCACACCAGCCGTGAAAATTGATCTCCACCAAGGCCTTCCTGACATCTGCAAAATCAATGTCCCCTTTTCCAATGTGGGCCCATGCACCTTCTGCGCGGTTGTATCCTTTCACATCCAATTTGATGATTCGCTTGTTCAGCTGACGAATCCAGTCACCCATGCTTCCATACTTCCAATGATTTCCGATATCGAACTGCATGCCAATAAAGGGAGAGTTAAACTCGTCGATGTATTTCACAAATTTCTCGGCACTCTGATCCGCCGCTCCATCGTGATCATAGCAAAACTGGTTCCAGACATTTTCCACTGCGATCGAAACGCCAAGCTTTGATGCGACCGGAAGCGCCTTTCGAATATTGGCCACACTGCGGTCCCACACTTCTTTCTCAGTTCCGTCGGCGCCTTTTCCGACAACAAGCAGAACGGTTGAACCACCTACTTCATGCGTCTCATGAAGGGCTTTAATCAAAGTCTTGAGAGCTTCCGCTCGAACTGTTTCGTCAGGGTCGGAGTGACGAACACCCCAATGCCCCGCACAGACAGACCCGTCGACCGGAAGCCCGGCATCAGCAATCGCCTGTTTTGCCTCGGCTACATTATTTCCGGGCAGGCCCAGTTCGATGCCTTCGAAACCGGCTTCCTTTGCAGCCGCAAATTTTTCGGTAAGCGTCTTCCCTTCCTTCACCATCCCGATCTTGAGCGTCTTGTAGAAACGCCCTTTGAGACTTTTCCCGCCGCCATGATGATCGGCAAAGGCAGACGAAAAGGGAATAAAAGGAAGTGCTGAAGCGGCCGTCAAAAGAGATCTTCGGGAGTAGGATGTCATGTTTGTATGACGCCCGAAATCCCTTTCGCCGTCAAGCATCCTCGTAGCGTAATGGCGGAGGTAACACGTGGGCAAATCCATTGGTGCCAACGCCCTCTTTCTACGCGTCCACCTATTTCCGGATTTCCAGACTCGTGCAAATGAAGGGGCCCAGGCGTCGGACTGCTTCAGCTGCACCAAATTCTTCTGTCCATCTATCCATCATCTCATTCTGAACACTCGCCAGCGCGGTCGATGCATCGATGCCCTGAAGATACTTCGTGTAGAATTTCTCCATCACTTCCACCGTGGCCAGATCGTCGACCGGCCACAATGTCATCACCACATGATTTGCACCCGCCGCGTAGAGTGCGCGCCGCATTCCCATGACCCCTTCTCCATTCAGGGATTCTCCCACTCCAGTTTCGCAGGCACTGAGAACGACGAGATCCGTCCCCTTCAAGTCCAGGTTGGCAATTTCGGCGGCAAGGAGAATACCGTCATTCGAAGGTGCGGGAACCTCATTCTTCTTCCAACTCTCGATGGTGTTCTGCGCACCACTCAAGGCGAGACCGCCGCGATACATCGGATTAGTGATTTCCCCCGATTCAGAACTCCCACCGGAAATTTCATACCTTTGCGATGCACGATCCTGTCGAGGTAGAAAGAATCCGTGAGTCGCCAGGTGAATCACCGAATGCCCTTTCATATTTTCGATCAATGCTCTTTCCGTGGCTTCAGTGGCACTTAGCTGATTAATTTGAAACCCGGCTCCCGTCAGCCTGACTGCAAGTTTCTCAATTTCCTTTGCAGTTCCCGGTAAGGGAACAAACTGAACGCCTTCAGTAGCTTCGCCCAATCCTGCGCGAAGATTCTCATGCATGTTCAGGCCCCGACCATCACCCGCGTCCGATTGAGCAAGCAAAGCCTGCGAATCCCCGCTTGTTCGAAAGGTCGGATTCCCCAGAACAAGGGCGCTTTTTGCTGCGCGCCCATGGTTTCCCATAGCTCCTTTGAGAAGATCCCTGCCACTGGTCACGTAGCGAACCGGATAGGTTTTTCCAAACGGCTCCCCTTTTCCATCGCGCAACATTCCGATGGGGAGAAAATGCAGAAGGCCGTCGGGACTGAAAATCACGGTATTCCCGGGATCAGTTTTCGATGCGATGGGAGCAAGCAAACCGTTGAACAGCTCGGCTTCCACTTTTGAAAATGCGGCGTCATCTCTTTGACCCGGTCCGCTTTGCACCATGTCGCGATAGCGATTGATCAACTTATCGATCGGCTCAACCGCGCCATGGGGAATGTATAAGGATTCCCGATCCTGAAAAATCAGGACAGACGAATAGCGATCCTCCCAGTCCGATCGGCCATTCCAGTGCCGGTAAGCAAACGTTTCCACAAGGCAGGCATTTTCCGGAAGTGCAGCCTTGATGTCTTCCAGAGATATCTCCTTCCCGAAATTCGTGAACCCGGCTCGATCAAGCTTGATCGCGATCTCTTTATCCAAAGCCTCCAACTGATCTTCCATTTTCCCGACCGCTTCATTTCCCGAACTTCTCTGGAGCAGAGTTTTCTGGTAGCCGGCACTCAAAGCATCGCGCTTTTGCAAGAGCTCACGACCTGACTGACTCTGGCTCAGCAGGCTTTCCGCGTTTCTTCTTTCTGAAATCCCTTCGAACACCCGGCCTTTGAATAGAATGGCTGCCTTGGCAGAGAAAGGGCCATCACCAATTCTTCCCGGTAAAAACATGGGAGCCTGATTTGCCGAAAAGAGGAGACAGTCATCTTCACCGAAATAAGAGAGCCTTTGATCCAGGTACTTTCGGACCACGACCAACCAGCGTTCGGCAAAAGGAAGCGCTTGTGATGGACTCTTCAGGGCCACATAGATATTTGCGATCCTGTTTCGGGAGTCCGCCACCTGCAGATGTTGATCTCCTAAAGTTCTTTTTAGAATACTGAGAGAGCGAACATTAAGAGGGCCGGCTTTGGTATACTCTCCAAGCATTGCGTGAACAGTGGCGAGTGTCTTCAGCGCCACAGCCAGATCGGGATGATTCGGATCCAGTTTTTCTTCCCTGACCTTCAGGGCGCGCTCGGCGTAGACCCGGGCCTCTTCGTATTTATGCAGACCGATATACAAATGGGCCAGATTGTTAACCGCGTTCATCGTGTCGATATGATCGGGCCCCAGTTTATCCTCCCAGATCCGGAGAGCCTCCTTGAGAAGGGGTTCCCCTTTTTCCTCTTCGCCCAACATTTTGTAGGTGTAACCCAAATTGTTAAGCGTGCTTCCCGTGTGCGGATGATTCGGCCCGTGAGCCTTTCGATTGATCTCCAATGCCCTGGTCAGCAGAGGAACTGCCTCCCGATATTTGGCCAGGGAATAGTAAAAGGACGCAAGGTTATTGATCACCACCCCGTACGATGGATCGTCCGGCTCCAACTCTTTCTCGCAGATCGCAAGCGCTCTCAAATAGAGTGGTTCAGCCTCCTCCTGACGCTTCAACAATTGCAGCAAGGCAGCCACATTGGGAAGAGCCTTGCCTGTCTCTGCGTGATCGGGCCCGTACTCCTGCTCGATCAGATTGAGTTTTTCTTTGGCGAGGCGGAGAGCTTCTTCGTAATCTCCCTTCTTGTAGCTGTCGGCCATTTTCTGACCGACCTCCTTGATTTTGTCTTTTCGATCCGCATGAGCATCACTGCCAGAAAATAAGAAAACGAAAATACTGAAAAGACAGATCCAGCGGTTTAGAGACGGATTTCGGGGCTGACTCAAAATTCGATTTCTCATTTTGGTAGACAGATTCAGATTACCTATTCGCAGGGAAGGAAGGAAAAGAAGTTCGCCTCCCATTTTAAGGATGTTCGCCAAAGTAGTTTATACCTTATGAATCGACGACGGTAGAGACCTGATTGCTGGAATCGCTGTTTTCCGCCTGCTTTCTGAACCGCCTAAGGTATTCTTCTCTAATGGTACCCATGCCGAGCAAAGGTCTGAATCGTCGAAAAGTTCTTTCTACGATCGCCGGTTCGGCTCTGGCGTCCCCTTTCCTGCTGTCCGGAGCAGACGGAAGTTCATCGGGAAAGAAAGGATGGGCAGGTGGTGATACAAAATTGCACAAACTGTTTCGCGCAAGTTGGTACTACACGTGGAGTCCGAAGACCCGGCCTTCCCGGGCCTGTGAGTTTGTCCCCATGATGAAAGGTGCCTGGAGTTTAAAACAGGCACCTGCCGTTCAACAAATGAAGGTCATTTCCAACCTTCTAGGTTTCAATGAACCTTCCCAGGAAAAGCAGAAGCGCGAAATCGATTTTGTCGCCATCCACTGGTACGGCGGACGCAATGCCGATGCCTTTGAAAAGTTCGCCGATGATTTCGACAAGCCCATCTGGGTAACTGAGTTCAACGGGTGGGACGGTCCGGAGCCGGAGAACTATGAGTTTTTGAAAAAGTCGCTCAAGTTTATGGAGAGGAGTCGCGAAGTCGAGCGATACGCCTACTTCAACAAGAAAAAGGGCACTCCGCTCAGTTTGCTGAAAGCCAATGGCTCGCCGTCGAGGATGGGTGAGTTGTATCGGGATGCTTGAGAGCTTCGCTCACCGAGCGATTTAATATGAGTGCCTTTTCGAAGAGCAGGTTCGACTCGAGGTGAAAGCGATAGCCTCAGCCTCCACAGATTCGGCAACCAAACCGTAGAACGGAATGCCATTCCGTTTGCGAAGAATCGTGCCGGAGCAAAGAGTTGATAGGCTTCAAAGTATGGACCACGGAAAACACCGAACACACGGAAACAGGTCCGCTGGAACGAAGCAGGCCCGACATAGGAGAAACTTTTTCTTCTGCTCTTTCAACCTTTCCGTCTATTCCATGGTCCTCCAATCCGGTAACTGCCCCGGCCATTGATATCCACGGATGATCACGGATTTTAATTCATTCCGGAATCAGTATTCATCAATCGAATTGCATTCCATCAGCGGTATCCCCGCTCCCCTTTCCGACGCTCAACCTTACCAAGGCCGGCGATTGACCTGCATCCCGCCAACAATCCACCGACGAAACTTTTCCACGCGGGCACAAAAAAAACCGCCCTGTTTCCAGGGCGGTTAATAAAAATAACCTGGCGGCGACCTACTCTCACATGGCCTATCGCCACACTACCATCGGCGCAACAGCGTTTCACTTCCGGGTTCGGAATGGGACCGGGTGGTTCCACTGTGCTATTACCACCAGAATCTCGAACTTAACTTTTCAGTAAAGTGCCAAACTCTGATTTCAGGTTACTTTTTCAAATATTCTTTGTCAGTCTCAAAATCCAATGTCTAAGCCAAAGCTTTGACAAGCGAACAACGCGGGATCTCTGACAACTGCATGCCAAGTAAATGTATTTATGTCTACAATTCTATAAGACTCGATCAGTAAAAAGATACTGGAACAAGTCAAACGGATGATTAGTACTGCTCAGCTAAATATGTTGCCATACTTACACCTGCAGCCTATCGACGTGGTCGTCTTCCACGATCCTTCAGGGAAAATTAATCTTGGGAATAGCTTGACGCTTAGATGCTTTCAGCGCTTATCTAGGCCGCACTTAGCTACCCAGCCATGCCCTTGACAGAACAACTGGATCACCAGAGGTGCGTCAAACCCGGTCCTCTCGTACTAGGGTTTGAACCCCTCAATTTTCCTACGCCCACAGAGGATAGAGGACCGAACTGTCTCGCGACGTTCTGAACCCAGCTCGCGTGCCGCTTTAATGGGCGAACAGCCCAACCCTTGGGACCTTCTCCAGCCCCAGGATGCGACGAGCCGACATCGAGGTGCCAAACCGCGCCGTCGATATGAACTCTTGGGCGCGATCAGCCTGTTATCCCTAGAGTACCTTTTATCCGTTGAGCGATAGCAATTCCACATTCAACTACCGGATCACTTAGGCCTACTTTCGTATCTGCTCGACATGTCCGTCTCACAGTTAGTCTGGCTTATGCCTATACACTCGAAACATGATTGCCAACCATGCTGAGCCAAACTTCGCGCTCCTCCGTTACACTTTGGGAGGATACCGCCCCAGTAAAACTGACCGGCTGCCATGGTCCTTCCGCCCGATTCAGGGCAGGATGTTAGATTTTCCAAATTTATAGGGTGGTGTCTCATCGATGACTCCGCTGTGCCCTAAAGCACAACTTCAAAGTCTCCCACTTACTCTGAGCAATAAAATCGAAAAACCAGTGACAGCTTACAGTTAAGGTTCATAGGGTCTTTCCGTCCTTCTGCGGGTAGGCGGCATCTTCACCGCCACTACAATTTCACTGAGCTCCTGGTTGAGACAGCGGTCAACTCGTTGCACGATTCGTGCAGGTCGGAACTTACCCGACAAGGAATTTCGCTACCTTAGGACCGTTATAGTTACGGCCGACATTCACCGGGACTTGGGTTCAGAGCTTCGCCACAAGGGCTAACACCTCACCTTAATCTTTCGGCATTGGTCACGTGTCACATCCTATACTTCGACTTAGCGTCTTGGCAGAATGCTGTGTTTTTGCTAAACAGTCGGTTGACCCCTTTCACTGCGGCCCAACAAATTAATGAAGGGCACCCCTTATTCCGAAGTTACGGGGCTATTTTGCCGAGTTCCTTAACCAGGTTTCACTCTTACGCCTTGGTATATTCTACCCACCCACCTGTGTTGGTATACGGTACGGGCTCCTTTAGCACGACACATCAGCTTTTCTTGACAGTCCTTCCAGATATACGGATCGGCCGTAGCCTCACCTCGGAATTCAATTACCTAGTATCTTTCCAGCCTGTGTCCCTGATGCTTTGGGTTCAGGAGGTGCAGGAATATTAACCTGCTAACCATCGTCTACGCCTATCGGCCTCGACTTAGGTCCCGACTAACCCTGGGACGACGAACGTTGCCCAGGAAACCTCGGGTTTACGGCGGGGAGGAATCTCACCTCCCTTATCGTTACTCATGTCTGCATTCTCACTTCTCAGAACTCCACCATCAATCGCCATCCGGCTTCAAGGCTCTGAGAACGCTCTTCTACCACGCACATTTTCCGAAGAAAATATGCATCCAGAGCTTCGGTATAACGCTTATCGCCAATCATTTTAGGCGCAGGATCACTCGATGAGTAAGCTATTACGCACTTTTTAAATGGTGGCTGCTTCTAAGCCAACATCCTCACTGTCTAAGTAATCCCACTTCCTTTCCACTGAGCGTTATTTTGGCACCTTAGCTGCTGATCTGGGTTGTTTCCCTCTCGACTACGAAGCTTATCCCCCGCAGACTCACTGCCGCACTACACCTGTTGGTATTCGGAGTTTGATTGAAGTCGGTACCCGGGTGTGGGCCCTAGTTCATTCAGTGCTCTACCCCCAACAGTCAGCGTGCGACGCTGTACCTAAATACATTTCGAAGAGAACCAGCTATCACGGGGTTTGAATAGCCTTTCACTCCTACCCACAGCTCATCCGAGCGTTTTTCAACACACACCGGTTCGGTCCTCCACGTAATTTTACTTACGCTTCAACCTGGCCATAGGTAGGTCACCTCCGCTTCGGGTCTAGCACCTGCAACTGTATCGCCCTATTCGGACTCGCTTTCGCTACGCCTCCGTTCCGGAAGAACTTAAGCTCGCTACAAACACTAACTCGCAGACTCATTAAGCAAAAGGCACGCCATCACCTCCGAAGAGGCTTTGACACCTTGTAAGCATATGGTTTCAGGTTCTATTTCACTCCGCTCACAGCGGTACTTTTCACCTTTCCCTCACGGTACTGGTTCACTATCGGTCGCTAACTAGTATTTAGCCTTACGCCGTGGTCGGCGCAGATTCATGCCACGTTTCACGTGTGCGGCATTACTCAGGAACATCCTAAGGCTGACTCAACTTTCGATCACAGGCCTTTCACCTTCTCTGGAGTGCTTTTCCACACACTTAATCTAGTATTATCAGTCCCACATTGGAGTCCTACAACCCCGAGACCAAAGGCCTCGGTTTGGGCTCATCCGCTTTCGCTCGCCACTACTTACGGAATCGATTTCTCTTTCTTTTCCTCCGGTTACTGAGATGTTTCACTTCACCGGGTATTGCGTTCTCACTCCTATTTATTCAGAGTGAGACGATCAAGTATTACCTTGACCAGGTTACCCCATTCGGAAATCTCCGGATCAAAGCGTATTTGCCGCTCTCCGAAGCTTATCGCAGCTTATCACGTCCTTCATCGCCTGTTAGCACCAAGGCATCCACCATATGCTCTTAACAACTTGTTCCAGTTTTCTTAAATTGTTTAACCAAATAAGCTTAACTTTCAGAGGGGTTTGCTTAGAACCCTCCGTTGTTAGAGTAACTTTCTACTTTCACACTGACTGGTGCCGTTAGCCCCAGCCAGTTGTCTTATTCTTTAGGCTGAACCGAAGTTCAGCCGCTCAAATTGTAGTTTATATTTACATTTACTTACATGCAGTTGTCAAAGATCATCGATAACGAGAGCTACTTTTACGAGAATACATCTCAGGAGGTGGTGGGTCTGACAGGATTTGAACCTGTGACCCCGCGCTTATCAAGCGCGTGCTCTAACCAACTGAGCTACAGACCCATAGGAATCCAGGATAAAAAACCCTGAATAAAACTGGTGGAGGCAAGGAGACTCGAACTCCTGACATCCTGCTTGCAAAGCAGGCGCTCTACCAGCTGAGCTATGCCCCCAAAAAGTGAAGCACTCACGTTGTTCTTTTAGATATGAGAAAGACAAAGGCTAAATAGTGTATTGCACAGTTCAATAAATCACGTGCGTAACATTTTTTTTTGCAAGCCCTTTCGGGACTTACGTGCCTTACCACCAGTTAATCCGGTGAGTTAGGCATCGACCTTTTCGCCTTATATTGAGCACATTGTGAGATGTAGCTCCAGCGAAATACTCCATAGAAAGGAGGTGATCCAGCCGCAGGTTCCCCTACGGCTACCTTGTTACGACTTCACCC
>OJCB01000744.1_pt1 | contig 11819 bp, 10 predicted proteins | sample 1591501 | NCBI WGS metagenome assembly OJCB01 (sample SAMN05416813, study PRJEB24817) | seawater metagenome | isolation source: Sea water | place: Canada:Atlantic | collected 2013-07 | reverse complement strand
CTACACTATCCTCTTCGTCGGCAGCGTCAGATGTGTATAAGAGACAGATATTGGATCAGTCGCTGGGTTCCTCCATAGCCTGGAATAATCCCCAAATTCACCTCAGGCTGTCCAAAACGAGCTTTTTCTCCAGCTATACGCATATGACAGGCCATGGCCAATTCGCAACCTCCACCCAAGGCAAAACCATTGACGGCTGCCACCACAGGCACGCTTGAGCGCTCAATCAAAAAGAAGATATCATGGCCTCTTTGTCCCATTTCCTCTCCTTGTCCCTTATCTAAGGCTAAGAATTCTTTAATATCGGCGCCAGCGACGAAGGCCTTGTCACCTGCACCAGTTACCACAACCCCTTTCACCCCTGTTTGCGCAGGTAGGTAGGTGCCAAAAAAGTCTTGTAATTCCCGCATGGTTTGGCCATTGAGCGCATTGAGCGCTTTTTCGCGGCTAATGGTAAGTACTAAGATGCCATCGTCTGAGGCGAGTTGAAGGTTTTGGTATTCCATGTATATGCTATTTTATAATCACAAAAATAGCAAAAGGAACCAATAATTAGTGGGAAGTGAATAGGGAGTTGGCCCTAGGTACCAATAGTGCAAAACAGCTTAAAATGCTCGCAGCTAATGATACCTAGGGGTTCAAGCTCCTAAATTTCTTACCTAGGTAATAATCAATATCCTTAGGCTTCAGTTTTTTTATCATCCATAATCGCTACCTGGCGATTGATAGACTCCTGGTGTACTGCCTTTAGCAAAGCCTCAACGAAGTTGGGACTAAGGTCTTGGGATTTGCCTTTAGCAACAGCGCGATCCAGAATTTCATTCCAGCGATCAGTCTGTAGTACAGCAATATTATTACGTTTTTTATAATGACCGATGCTATCAGAAAATTCCATTCGCTTGTTCATCAAGTTCATGATCTCTTCATCAATCTCATCGATTTCGTGGCGCAAGTGATCCATGTGCTCCCAGAATTCCACATTATCCGTAGAAGCTTCTCTTTGCTTCAAACGACCCGTCAATTCTTTGAATTGTACTGGCGTGATTTGTTGGGCAGCATCACTCCATGCATCATCTGGTGTAGGATGCACCTCAGTCATGATACCATCAAAATCGAGGTCCATGGCTTTTTGTGCTACATCAAACAAGGTATCTCTACGGCCGCAAATGTGGCTATTATCACAAATAATTTCCAAGTTAGGAAACTGACGCTTTAGGTCAATTGGAATTTGCCATCTTGGTACATTACGGTACTTTGTTTGCCCATGGTACGAAAATCCACGGTGGATCACCGCAATGTTTTCAATACCTGCTTTATAGATTCTTTCTATTGCACCCACCCAAAGTTTGAGGTCTGGATTGATCGGGTTTTTAATCATCACTGGGATTTTCACTCCCTTCAAGGCATCGGCTACTTCTTGCACGGAGAAAGGATTCACCGTCGTTCTAGCACCCAACCATACCACATCAACACCATATTTCAGGGCCTCAAAAACATGTTGTGTGTTGGCTACCTCAGTGGTTACCTTTAGTCCTGTTTCTTCTTTCACTCGCTTGAGCCAAGACAAGCCCTCGGTGCCCACCCCTTCGAAAGAGCCAGGACGAGTTCGCGGCTTCCAGATTCCGGCACGAAATAAATCGATTCCGGCATCGGCCAAGCCATGAGCGGTTTTCAATACCTGTTCTTCTGTTTCGGCACTACAAGGGCCGGCGATTACAATCGGCTCTTTTTTAGCCTTTCCCAGGATGGGTTTAATTGTCATTTCCATGGTAAAAAATTTAGGATAAGTAGCTGTTCAAGAAGCGATATAAGGCTAACTACTTAAGATTTTACGTATTTGATTCGATTCTTCGATTAATTTATAAAAGGTTTCAAAGTCTTTTTTGATGAGCAAGCTCCTAAAGCGAGCAAGCTGATTGATGTGTTCATCCAATACATCGAGAACATTGTCTCGGTTTTGCCTAAAAATCGGTATCCACATATCGGGCGAACTCTTGGCTAATCGAACAGTAGAACTAAAACCACCGCTTGCCAACTCAAAAATTCGATCCTCATCTTGCTCTTTTTCCAATACGGTCAATGCTAGGGCAAAGGAGCTAATATGTGAAATATGAGACACATAGGCCGTATGCACATCGTGGGAAACACGGTCCAACTCTACTTGACGCATCGGAATAGAATTGAATAGATCTCGTGTTACTTGTACAGCATCCTCATCACTATCATCCACATCTACTAGTACCGTACACTTGCCTTCAAAAAGGTTGGGAACAGCAGCTTCTGGTCCGCTGTATTCTGTACCTGCCATAGGGTGGGTCGCCACATACCGACCTCGATTCGGATGGTCTTTTACCTTATCTAAGAGGCGCTCTTTGGTCGAGCCTACATCAATAACAATTTGTTTTTCTACCCGATCCAAGATACCCGGCAGAATATATAACATAGCATCTACTGGCGTAGACAGTATAATGATATCTGATTCGGCAATAGCTTCTTTTAAGCTTCTTTCCTCATCAATCAAACGACGTCGTAGCGCTTTATCTATATTGTCAGGGCGAATATCTACCCCAATCACTTTTTGGGCAAATCCGTTTTCCTTCAATGTAATGGCTAGGGAGCCGCCAATCAAACCTATTCCGACTATTGCAATGGTCATAAAGTAGCGTTTTCAATCTTTCTGATGGCTTCTTCAAAGATAGCGGTTTCACTGCAAAGCGATACCCGTACATATCCATCACCCTGGCTTCCAAAAATTCCTCCAGGCGTAATAAATACATGAGTCTGGTATAAAACAGCATCCGAAAGCGCGAATCCAGATTCGTATTGACTTGGTATCTTGGCCCAAACAAACATTCCTACCTGATTCCGATCATACTGGCAATCCAGTAAGTCCAATAATTCATATACCTTTTCCCGTCTACTTCGATAGATGACGTTTACTGATTGGTACCAGCTAGCAGGTTGCTGTAATGCTTTGACCGCAGCCAATTGCAGCGGCCGAAACATTCCCGAATCCATATTACTTTTGAATCGTAAAATCGTACTCAAGTAAGGCGCAGCGCCGGCCAGCATTCCTATTCGCCAGCCCGCCATGTTATGTGACTTGGATAGCGAATTCAATTCTAGGGCTACTTCTTTAGCACCTTCCACATTGAAAATGCTTATTTGCTCATCATTCAAGATGAAACCATAAGGATTGTCATTGCAGATCAGAATCTCATGTGCTTTGGCAAAGGCCACAAGCTCTTCATAAAAAGACAGCTGTGCCTGGGCACCAGTCGGCATATTGGGATAGTTGACCCACATGATTTTCACTTTGCTCAAATCCGTTTGTGCTAAAGCTTTTAAATCAGGAGTCCAGCCTAGTTCTTCTTCTAAAGTATAGTCTCTTATGGTAGCCCCGGTTAAATTAGCCACTGCTCGATAGGCGGGATAACCGGGATTGGGAACCAGCACTTCATCGCCAGGCTCCAGGTAAGTCATTGAGATATGCATGATCCCCTCTTTCGAGCCAATCAGCGGTAAAACTTCTCCATTGGGATTCAAATCCACATCAAACCACTGCTTGTACCACTGTGCAAAGGCCGTCCTCAGCTCCGGAATACCCGTATACCCCTGATAGCCATGGCTAGTAGCACGCTGACTTTCGCCCTGCAGCTCATTTACCACCTCCTCAGAGGGCGGCAAATCGGGACTTCCAATACCTAGATTCAAAACGGTTTTACCAGCTGCGCGCATTTCTGCAATTTCCCTCAATTTCTGCGAAAAGTAGTATTCCTTTACTTCTCCCATCCGCTTAGCCGCTTGTATAATAGTTGATATGGACATGCTTTTGTGCTATTTATAATGGCTTCTTTACCGCTCGTTTCTTACCTCCAGTAGACCTTACTCCTAATACTCGTGGTGCTCACCTTGTTGATAAACGCCCATTAGGTCTAATTCGTGTGTTAAAGGGCGTATAGCTTCTATTGCTTGGGCTATACTCAGTTTGCCTTCTGCCACAAAGTCGACAAAAAACATATATTCCCAAGGTTTGCCGATAATCGGTGCGGACTGTATTTTGGTCAAATTGACATTGTAAGCAGCTAATACCGCTAATACCTTATACAAGCTTCCTGGTTCGTGCCCCGTAGAGAAGCACAAGGATACCTTATTGGCATTATCTAATGAGCGAACCGCTTCTTCTTTCTGCAGAACCAAGAAACGAGTATGATTCTTCTTATTCGTTTCTATCCCTGCCGCAAATACATCTAATTCATACAACTCAGCTGCCAAGGTACTGGCTAAGGCCCCCACATGAAGCAACTTCTCCTCCCTGACTCTTCGCGCACTCAAAGCTGTATCGACCGTCTCTACCAATCGAATATGTGGATATTGGCGAAAATAGGCTCGGCATTGTGCAATGGCAATAGGGTGCGAGTGTACCTCCTTTAAGTCCTCGATGGTTTGGCCAGGCCACACCAACAAGTTTTGCTTAATGCGAAGAAAGGTCTCCCCTACTATCTTGAGGTTGGAGGCTTTCAATAGATGATAGTTTGACATGAGGCTACCCGCTAAAGTATTCTCGATGGCCATCAAGCCAACATCCGTAAATTCTCCGGCCTCTACCATACCAACTAGATCGTCGAAAGTGTGAGCAGGGACTATTTCTACATTAATGTCTTTAAAACATAATCGAGCGGCTATTTCGTGAAAGGCGCCTTCGTAGCCCTGTATCCCTACCCGCAAAGTATGCGGTATAGTTTCATCCGATTCTGTAGTTGGTGCAACATGCATCATGACAAGGAATAATTTTGTTAGTTGTTAAGTCTTTTTTTGAAGTTGATTAGAATGATTTTTTAAACAACTTCTATATTAAAAAAGCCCCGTTTGTCGGAGCTTCTTTGGTATTCTTTAGTATCAAGAAATAAGCAAAGCCCCTTACGATTGATCGTAAAAGAAAAAGAAATAAAAAAAATAAGTACGCTTGGTGGTTAGGTTAGGGATCATAAGTTTTTCAATTCAGCCCCAAAAAAAAAAGCCCCATCTGGCGGGGCTCTAAATTTTATTTTGAAACAATCAACCTAAATTCAGTAGCCCTCTTATGGTTGTCCATAAAAGTAAAAGCTAAAAAAATAGAAATAAGGTTGAGTTGATATCGTCTTCATTATCAAAATTTACATCGCAAACCTAAAAATTAATTCCCCATCAAACAAGCTTGAGTTACAATTTTTTCAAAAAAAGCTCAATTATGCTGAAAAGTATCACGAACAAAGGTTCGTTTGTTGATTAATTCATTACAACTAAGGTAAAGTAGCACTACAGTTAATGTCTCCCATTTTAATCGCTACAAAGTCGACTTCGTGAAAGCCCTGGATATTATTCAGAATACGATCCTCCCGAAAGCGAGGATCAAAGGGATTTCTTTCGGGTGGGAAAGAATAATGGCTCGGCACAAACCGCCAACTGGGTGTACCTCCTGGGAACTCATCCAGTTGACCAATGATCATCAATCGCATCAACACAATATCCAGTGTAGTTAAAGTCCCTGAATCATTGACATCGGCGGCAATCACTTTGTAAGGTGAAACCAAAGGATTCATATTTAGAATATGGCGAGCCAATAATGTCACATCTAAAATGGTGACGCCATTGGCGGGCTTATCGCTAATCGTATCGACTGTAAAACGATAGCTAACACCTGGACTGAATTCTGTCAGCAAATAATTGCCTTGATGGTCTGTCATCGTCTGTAAGGAGATATCCCCCACTGCATTGATGTTCAAATTGGGATAAACTTTTCCATTTTCAGTCCTCACTTTCCCCGTCACAATGGGCAAACTATCGCAATCGGGCCCTTCGGTTGGGGGCATAATGACGATATCTCGCTTAGTGTAATTGGCCCCTCCCACTGTACTATCCGGTTGCACAGCACCAGGATTGTCGGCATCATCCCAAGTCCAAACTCGAATAATTTGCGGGAAAGTATCCCAGCAGGCGATAATCAGAGAATCGGCATTATTGGGTAGGCTATCGGGATGGGTAATACTAAATTGCGGCATGCCATTGCAGCCTTCAAAGGGAGGATCAGTGGAAAAATCAGTGGGTACAAGTTTTAAACCAATGAAGTCATATCGATTATTTTGGTCTAAATCAATCGGCACTGTAGGCATGCGTATCGTATCTACCCACGCCATGATAGGCGCGTAGCAGTCCACTACTTCCAATGGGAGCTCTACACTCATTTCTTCTGCTGCTGCATTCGAAGCTTCTACAAAAAAAGAAATGGCGCCCAGGGGATAAGTACCGGAGATAGCATAATTGGGGTATTCGCCCACCAACGTTCCATAGGGATCAGGTAGCGGAATACCTTGTGGCCCAATAAAGCGGTAAGCCACCACTAATCCCGCGGTATCCGCGGCTGTTACTGTGAAGGCATACTGAATAGTCAAATCACATTCATCATAATCCTCTGTGCAAATCCGCCCAATAGGCTCATAATCAATGCTAATATTAGCCGGGGAAGTAGAAAAGTGCCCAAATAATAAAAAGGCTAGGCTACTTATTCCTAAAAAGAAGAATTTCATAGTTGTAGGCATTAAAACGCGAAGACGCACAGCTTATCAGGTACTCCTAAAAGCGTTATGGGTATTCGGTTATGAGACTTCATTCTGAAATGGGTTATTCAATCAGGCAATAGAGATATGAATAATGGGACTACAACGAGGTGACGTAAACTTGGATTGAAAATAAAGAATTTCGCTCAATTACACCTAGCCTTTAGAGAAGAAGTTGATTTAAAATAAATAGATGAGTTATTGGCAGGCCATTAAAACCCTCCCGAAAGCTATTTATACACCTCTACTTTACGCACACACTTCTCCAAATGAGCTTCGTCTTGTCTTCCCAACACCAACAACTAAGTCCAAACTCCATTTTATAACAACATCAAATTATTAATCAGAAAAAACAAATTTGAAAAATCATAATCTTTTATTAAATTTACGGTACGATACCTGATGAAGCCGCAAGGCACACTTAATTGGGTACCTTCTCAACTGTTCATAGTCTTACAATTTCTCATTTCTCGAGCCCAAATACTAAACAAAACTAAGTGCAGATCACTAAAGTATTGATGAGTAAACTGGTATCAATTGACCAGAAAACTTTCTTACGCTAGCTCCGCCTTAGCATGAGTTTTCCCATGAACAACATTTATATTTCTTACACCTTTTATCCAATTGCCCCAAGCCATTGTATTGAGACTTAAGTTTATCCAGTTGATAAACTGCAAAAATTTTTCAGTCAAATAAATCCTACTTTGATGAAAGGGTGGTTATTGTTCGTGGTATTAATAGCACTATTCCATATCTCTTTACCTGCCAACACGATTGGAGGAACAACTTCTATATTTACGAATCCAGTACTGCCCAAAATTGTGGTGGAAGAGGTGACCATGGAGGCGTCGAAGGAGGCTCCCGTATATAGTTACGACCTCAGTTATGATGTAGATACCTCAAAGGCTACTTTTACTTTGATGTCCAGGAAATATGCGATCAATAAATTAGGCTTCAAATTGATTTCTCAAAAGACAGGTCCTATCTCAGATAGCGTTCACACCATTAATGATAAGAAGGTTCAAGTTGATTTGAGTAAAATGCCGAAGGGCACTTATTACCTCCGACTCTGCCAGCAATCTGGCGATATTATTAAGATCTACCGTTTAATCAAGGCTTAGAGCATGTTTGGATATATAATATTGGATGTTCGCTACTAGTTTCACTAGTATGCGGGCTTTGACTGCGAGCTCCTGCTCGCCGAGATACAGCATACAAGTACTATAATTACTTACAGCGAGCAGGAGCTCGCATCCCAAACCGGCATACAAGCATGAGCTTGTAGCCAACATATATTTAAAGAGCAGAGATTTGGAAAACCCAAATCTCTGCTCTGCAGTGCCTCCATTTTTGGGGAAGTGGATATTGGCTATTAGTTAAACTATCGACCAATCCACTTCAGCAATTTCCCTAGTCTTGTCTTGAGAAAACTTCTGAAGTCTTCATCTTGGCTTTTCCCCTTCCCAGACCCAAGGTTTTTCTCTTCTTTACACATCCTATTGCGTTCAAGAAATGTTTATAAGTCAGTTTCATTTTTATTATACCTTTGCGCAGACAATATCGAGTGTGACTTATGAAGAGCTTTTGGCGATTACTCGCATACCTACGGAACTACAGATCGCTGATTGGCGGGAATATCATCAGCAATATACTGACGGCTATCTTTACAGTAGTCGCCATTCCCCTTTTACAGCCTTTCTTGAATATATTATTCGGTCAAGAAGAAATGGTGATGGAGGCACCGCAGGGTACTTGGGGATTAGCATATGCCCAAGAACTGTTCAATTATACCTTTAGCCAGAAAATCATCAATGATGGACAAGAAGCAGCGCTCGTTTTTGTTTGCGGTGCTATTCTGGTCACTTTCTTTTTCAAAAATGTATTTCGGTATTTGGCCTTATTCTTCATGGCCCCGGCCCGAAATGGGATTGTTAGAGACTTACGAAAAGAACTTTTTGATAAGGTTTTGAGCTTGCCTTTATCTTATTTCTCAGAGGAGCGAAAGGGGGATTTGATGTCGCGAATTACGGCTGATGTGCAGGAGGTGGAAATGAGTATCCTGAATATGCTACAGGTGATTTTCCGAGAACCCTTGATCATTATTGGTGCGCTCGGCTTTATGTTATATACCAGTCCAACCCTTACCATTTTCGTTTTTGTGCTTTTACTTTTTACGGCCTTTGTGATCGGTGGAATTGGTAGGGCTCTGAAGAAAACTTCTAATTTGGTGCAGGAAAGACTGGGTTCCCTGGTGTCTATCGTGGAGGAGGCCTTGTCCGGTCTTCGCATCATCAAGGGTTTCAATGCCGAATCTTACCAGCAAGCCAAGTTTGCCAAAGACAATGACAGTTATCGCTATATTCTGACGCGCTTATTATGGCGCCGAGACCTCTCCTCTCCCCTATCTGAATTCTTGGGTATTTTAGTGGTGTCCGTCTTATTATGGTTTGGGTCTCGATTGGTGTTTTCTGGAGATATGGACGCGGCTACTTTCCTGACTTTTATTTTCGCCTTTTACAGTGTGATTGAGCCAGCCAAGGCATTTTCAAAAGCTTATTATAATATCCAGAAAGGAATTGCGGCGATGCAACGGGTTGAGGTTATTTTGGATGCTGAGAATACGATCATAGATGCTCCGGATGCCTTGCCATTGAAAGAAGTTAAAGAAGGGATCGTATATCGCGATGTCACTTTCCAATATAGACAAGAAGAAGGGCCCGTGCTCAGAGGTATCAATCTGGAAATCCCGAAAGGACAGGTTGTTGCGCTAGTGGGTCCCTCCGGTGCTGGAAAATCGACTTTAGTAGATTTATTACCCCGTTTTTTCGATGTGCAAGAAGGTGGGGTTTTTATCGATGGCACCAATATCAAGCAACTTAAGCTGGATGACCTTCGGCAGTTAATGGGTATCGTTTCGCAAGAAGCTATTCTTTTCAATGATACGATTTATAACAATATCGTCTTCGGACTGGAGGGGGTGACTCGCGAAGAGGTGGAACAAGCCGCCAAAATCGCCAATGCGCATGACTTCATCATGGCTACGGAACAAGGTTATCAGACTAATATCGGAGATCGAGGTAATAAACTTAGTGGTGGTCAACGTCAGCGGCTGACCATTGCACGAGCTATCCTCAAAAACCCACCCATTCTAATCCTTGATGAAGCCACTTCTGCATTGGATTCTGAGTCGGAAAGGCTGGTCCAAGATGCGCTTGTAAAGTTGATGAAAAATAGGACATCGATCGCCATTGCTCATCGGCTTTCTACTATCCAACATGCAGATATGATCATAGTCATGAAAGCGGGACAAATTGTAGAACGAGGATCGCACGAGGCTTTATTGGCTCAAGAAGGAGAGTATAGCAAATTGGTAGCGATGCAAGCGTTTTAGGTAATTATTAGTGGAAAACGGATAGGGAATAATTGAAAGTGAATACGGCCTAAGTCGTGATCGAAAATAGGTACGGCTTCGCTTTAACATTTTTGCTAAGCTTTTTAAGTTGAAAATCTGTATTTTTGAGTTCTGTAATGTGACTACTACTCCTACCTTTCAAATTATTAGCAACTTATATCTGTTGTCTGAGGCAACTAATCCGCCCTAAGCGTCATCTTTCTAAAAACACGATTTATGAAGCAATCTTTACTTTTAAGCTGTTTTGTGATTATCCTCTGGGGGAACTTGGCTGCTCAAATTAGCATCAGCAATAACTATTTCCCTGCAGTAGGAGACACCATCTACTCTGCTATTGACAACCTTCCTTCCGAGATAAGCATTGGTAGCGAAGGCCCCAATCAAAATTGGAATTTCACGACTTTACAAGCGCCTTTTTCTCGCCGAACGATCTTCAAGGCCGCTGCCGAAGGCACTTTCTTTGATGAATATGCTAGTGCTGAATTATTGGCGGAGTTGGTAGAAAACGCAGAATCCTACTACAATGTCACCGACAATAGGTATGAGCTCATGGGTTTTGGTGGAAGTGATCCGTTGGGACTTGGTATCCAGGCTTTGCCCAAATATACGCCGGCTTTAGTGGAACGTTGGGCCCCACTAGACTATAACGATACACACAGCTCCGAAGCCAATATTTCCTATGCTTTCTCGGCTGATGACCTTCCCAATGAAATAACCGATCCACTCCCCATTTCACCAGATTCTTTTCGGGTAAGATTGAGTCTCTCCAGAGATGATGTCGTAGACGCATGGGGAAAAATGACCATTCCTGGAGGCGTTTACAATGTATTGCGTGAAAAACGAACGAGCCAGCAGGATGTTCGACTAGATGCAAAAATCGGTTTTTTTGGTTGGCAAGATATCACCGATATTGTCTTAGAAGCGGTGGATATCGATGCTATTCTTGGCATGGAGAATGCACTCGGGGAAAGCACCACTATCTCCTATCATTTCTATAGCGATGAAGCCAAGGAAGCCATTGCCATTGTGACTATGGATGCCGCTGGTGAAAACCCTTCGCGCGTAGAGTTCAAGGGGAATGATATCATCAGTAATGTGCAAAATGTCAATGCCCTAAAGCCAGGAGTATATGCCTTTCCTAATCCGGCAATTGTCAATGTTCGCTTTGAGTTTTCCAATCTCAAACCCGGTAATTATACGCTCAGAATTTATAATATCCTAGGGGTAGAAATCTGGAAGGATCAATACCATGTTAATGGAATTCGCACCGAGAAAGTTGATATTTCTTCCTTAAGAAAAGGTACATATTTATATAGTTTAAGTAACGACAAGGGTAAAACCATCGCGACGAAACGCTTGATTGTGATTCGCCCGTAGCGTTCATTTTTTTGCTGGCTTTCTGAAGTTGAAGTGGCTGGGGAATCCAGCCCTTCTTCAAATACAGTATACCCAAGCCGAAGCCATTCAGCAGTATCTCCTGTGAAGTTGAAGGTGGTGGAATCCTACCCGGCAAACACCAGAACAGGCAGCTGCGAATTAGGGAGTACTTGCAATGAGCGCACCCCGTGCTTGGACACAAATTAACTCACTTCAGTTTAAACGTATGAGCAACCGAATCCTCCTAGTCCTCTTGCTGGTCTCGATCCTCTTCTCATGCCAGCCCACCACCGATCACGACATCGACTCATCTTCCTTCCAATTGGGAGTCATTGCTGGCTTCAGCGAACTGGTCCATGCAGGAACGAAGCAATTGGCCTTAAGTGCTGTCTCTTATACACATCTCCGAGCCCACGAGACCGAGGCTGATCTCG
>OJCB01000741.1_pt1 | contig 11874 bp, 12 predicted proteins | sample 1591501 | NCBI WGS metagenome assembly OJCB01 (sample SAMN05416813, study PRJEB24817) | seawater metagenome | isolation source: Sea water | place: Canada:Atlantic | collected 2013-07 | reverse complement strand
ATCTACACTATCCTCTTCGTCGGCAGCGTCAGATGTGTATAAGAGACAGAGACTATACAAATCACTCATCGCATTATGCGTTAGATTTCCCATTCTGTGCTGCAAAAGAACCGCTAAAAGGAGGATAGAAAATAAATCTTAGACATAATCCTCACCCCAATCCCACTTCTTCTTGAGGCGCTCCAGCTCTTTCAACTCTAAAACTTCTGTTTCTGATAACTCTTCTACTGGCGGAAGTTGGGCCTTCCTTTGCCGGTAGAGTTTAATCATCTCTTTTTCGATTTCATCCTCTTGCCAGTCCTCGGAAAGCGCTCCCGTAGTGGGCAAGCCAAAGGCAGAAAGGTAAAGAATGCCCAGCACCATTATTAAAATGGGTATTGGAAACCTCAACCAAAAACCAGCAGCCGTTAGCTGAAAACTCAGCATTAACAACAAAACACTAACAAAGGTAAAAATGATAGCACAGATATAGAATGCCATTTTGGCGTCCACTTTTTTCTTGGCCTTTTCGCGCAGTTCTTCATTCATGGTAAAAAATGCAAATTAGTGAGTAGCTTAAATATAAATCTAGAAAGCAGTCCAATAAATGGCAAGTTGATTAGACAGAAAACAGAATAATATTGACGAATTGGTCTAATCATACACCACTTTTAAGTCTTACCTCATTTTTTGCTAACCAAAGGAAAAAATGGAGGTTATATATAAATGCTTGGACACCCTTAATTTACACTTTTTTGGCGGGTCTATTCTTAGCCTAAAAACCCCTGCATCAAGCGCGCAATCTCCTCCGGCTTATCCTCCTGCAAAAAGTGTCCACAATCGGGTAGCACATGCACGCTAGCCTGTGGCAAATCCTGCTTAACACGGGTCATTGTCTTGGCTACATGAGGTAATATTTTATCATTTTCGCCATAAATCAGCTGAACAGGAATATCAAATTGAGATAGTTTTTCGGCTATCTCATGATAGTATTTGGGATTCAGTCGCTGTATGGTTTTCAATAATACTTTTCTCGCTTCTTTGGATTGAAAGGGTCGCTGGTACTGCTTGATATCTGCTGGGCTGAGGTTTTTCTTATTATGTACCCCGAATCGCATCGCACCGGCAAGTCCTTTAGGACTGGTCAGCCATTTTTTGACCAAAGGCGTGAAGGTAGCCAGACCGAAGAGCTTGACGGCCCAGGAGAATTCAGGATAAACGAGGGTATTGAGCATCGTGATTCTAAGCACTTTCTCGGGGTGGCGAACTGCCCAAAACAAGCCTAATGGACCCCCAAGGTCGTGGACCGCTAAATTGACCTTTTCAATATTCAACGCGCCCAAAAAATGATCAATCATTTTGCGCTGATAATCAAAACTAAAAGAATCGCTGAGTCGTTTGTCGGATCGGCCAAAGCCTGGTAAATCCAAAGCAATGACTCGGTTTTTTTCGGCTAAGATAGGGATGAGGTTTCGCCAGAGATAAGAAGAGGTAGGCCAACCGTGAAGCAAGAGAAGCGGTTCTCCCGCTCCCATTTCCAAGTAATGTAGTTTTAGGTGGTCCACCTTGATGAAACTACTCTTGATCAGTTCATTCATATGATTGTTTTTCAGTCGTTGCTGCAAAGTCTACAGCATGGGTGATTTTGAAACAAGATAGGAAAAGTAAGCATTGTAGGGCATAAAACGGGTTTAATAAAACCAGCAAAGTCTAATCCTTCTCTAACCACAAACACAAAAACTGCCAGAGAACTAGTCTAATAAGAAGTTAAATAGGCCAATGAAAGGTTAATGGGTTATTTATAGCGGAAAAGGGGCTTTAACTTGGCGATACACGACAAATTATTGATCAAATAGATGAAAAACATCGGCGCATTATTGAAATATTATACGGATGTGTCCTTCTATAGCCTCGGGATATCGGTCATCGTAAGTATTTATACCTCCATCTTGTGGGGGGGATTCATATTCTGTACCCTTGGAGTAGGAATAGGTTTGCTTTGTTTCCAATACTTCAAAAAGAACGAATACTACTTTTATTACAATTTGGGCTGGACCAAATGGCGACTGGCATTGCTAGTCGTTGGGATTAATACAGTTATATCGATTCCGGTTTTATTCATCAGTGCATTATTCCTATGGCTCATTTGAAGATACAAGCGGTTTCGAAAACCTTTGGCGCAAAGCGACTTTTTATGGACGCTTCACTGGAAATTAAAACAGGTGAGATACTGGGCGTTTTTGGGCGTAATGGCAGCGGTAAATCTAGTTTGCTGAAAATCTTATTTGGAACACTGCAAGCGGATCGTATTGTGGGTACCATTGATGGTAAAACCTTTGCACCCAAGCACGTTATTGGGCAGCAACAAATCGGCTATTTACCACAATTCTCATTTCTACCGCAATATAAAAAAGTGAGGCAAGTGATTCCTTTGTTTTTAGAGGCCGGAGAATTACAGGATAAAGTTTTTTACGCACCACGCATCGCTAAAATTGAAAACCAACGAGTCGGGCAATTGTCAATAGGGGAGAGGCGGTACTTGGAGTTATTATTGCTAGCGCATGCTCCGCACCCTTTTCTACTATTGGATGAGCCCTTCTCTATGATTGAGCCCCTGTATAAGGATATTATTCAAGCCTTTCTAACGGATATTAAGCTTCGTAAAGGAATCATTTTAACGGATCATTACTTCCGGGATGTACTGCCCATTACCAATCGGAACATCCTCTTAAAAGATGAATCCTTTCTGCCCATCCTCGGAGAGAAGGATTTAGCAAGGCTAGGTTATTTACCCGAAAAGAGATTCCGATAGAAATAGAACTTTAGCCAGTCTATTGCTTGATTTGCGACTCATAAGTATCGATCCATTCCTGTACCGTCAGCTTAGTGGCAAGTTCGCCAATCAAATCATAAGGGATAGTGGCCATCTTCTTAAAGCGAATACAGCTTTTGCCCATATTCAGTTTCGTTTTTACACGTTTACCGTATTCTTCCTGAAACCAATGTAGCAAGTCTTCATTGGCATATACACCGGAGTGATAAACGGCAATAAAGTTCTTCTGTGAAGCGAGATTCATGAAGGGAAGGGGCAGCTTGGTGTCGCAGTGATAACCATCGGGGTAAATAGAGTGAGGAACGACATAGCCTAACATCCCATAATTCATACATTCTTCAAATCCTTCTGGTAAATTATCGAGGATCACCTGGCGAAGTTTTTCCATGGCTTCTTTCCGTTCTTCGGGAAGTTCTGCTAAATAATCTGCTGGGGTCTTAGCGGTTGATTGCATATGGGTTGAGGTTTTAAGATGTTAATCGAAAGTCGAGTTTTTGATTTAGACGCTTACGAGAAATTGGAGAAATAAGCATTGATCTAAAAGAGCCTATAACTATCTACTCACGAGTTACTCAGATTGAAAGATCGTTATTTCTCTAGAAATCTGCAATTCTTATGCCAAGCTTCTTATGAAGGATTTTACGGTAAGAAAAGAGGGCATTATTTTTTCTTCCTTTCATCTACGTAGTCCTGAGCCACCATCGGCCCTAATTTTTTGCCGCCCAGCAAATGCATGTGTAAGTGAAATACCGATTGACCTGAATCCTCATTGTTATTGAAACTGGTGCGAAACCCGGTCTCTGCTATTCCCTTTTCCTTGGCTAAGCGCTGCGCTACTCGAAACATTTTGCCGATAATAGCCTCATCTTCATCGGTGAGATCGTTGAGGGTGGGGATGCGTTTCTTGGGTACGATCAGGATGTGAACGGGCGCTTGTTTTCGTAAGGGGATAAATGCGATAATAGATTCGTCTTCATACTCAATCGTTGCAGGTAGTTCGCGATCAACAATCTTTTCGAAGGGGCTTTTTTGGGCGAGTTTCTCTGCTTTCTTTTGGAGGTAGGCTTCCGATTGTGCGGTGCTCATAAAGGGGAGGATTAGGAGTGATAGGAAAAGGATGTATGCTTTCATTTGTAAGGTGATTTTTCGAGTTTAGACTTCAGCAGTTTTCTCAAGCTAGGACTGGAGAAACTTCTGAAGTCTTAGCCTAGCTTTTTCGCAAGCAAATAAAGTAATACTGCCACAAACCACGCCGGAGCGCAGGATATTGATACCGGAGCCCTTTATGATGATTATCGGCAAAATGGCTCACCTTCGGATTGAAGAGCCGATAGCCCGCTGAGAGTACGGTCAAAAACAATGAACCATAGAACATCCGCCACGAAGATTTCCGGATAGCAGGCGTAATATTATCGGTTTTGATCCCTTCAAAGCCTTGCTGCTCCGCCACTGCTGCCAGGTGTTCTAATGTACTTAAGTCATGGATGGCCCAGGCATCCAACCAGCGATGGAAGATACGTTTATCCCTCGGCTTCATCGGCTGTGGAGACTTAATGTATTCGCCCATGACGAGTCGACCACCAGGGCGCAATAAGCGGTATGCTTCTTTGAAGAAATCGGCTTTTTCGGGATCATACACAGCGCTTTCCAATGCCCAAACCACGTCGAAGGTCTCAGCTGGAAAAGGAGTAGATCGAAAATCGGCCTGTTCAAAGCGGGTAAGCGTTTGCACCCCTTTTGTGGCTGCATGGCCTCGTGCGGTTTCTACTTGCTGCTGACTCAAGGTAATCCCCGTCACGTGGCAGCCCAATGTATCCGCTAAGAAAATGCTTGTACCACCGATGCCACAACCGGCATCTAGTACTTTGTCTTCCTTGGAAAGGCCACCAAAGGTAGCCAAGGCTTCATTCATTCGCCCTAAGGAAGCGCGGAAAGTAGTCGCCTTTTCATCCCAATAACCATAGTGCATAGCCAGGCTATGCCGTAGGTCCCAGCCTCGCTTATAATGTACTTCCGTGGTATCGTAATAAGCCGCTATTTCATCATTGGTGTAAGCTTTCATCCTAGCGGTAAAGGTTATTTACTAGCCGCAATCCAATTGTTGATTTTATCTTCCAATAAAGCCAAGGGCACACAACCCGTTTCCAATACTTGATTGTGGAATTGGCGAATATCAAACTGGTCACCTAAGGCTTCCTTGGCTTTTGCTCGGAGTTCTCTGATTTTTAATTGCCCAATTTTATAGGACAATGCTTGTCCGGGATTAGCCATGTAGCGTTCGATCTCAGAAATAATTCCTGCTTCGCTTTCAGCTTCATTATCTAGCGAGTATTGTATCGCTTTTTCTCTTGACCAACCTTTGGAATGTATGCCCGTATCTACTACCAAGCGGATGGCGCGATGCATCTCCGCGCCCAACATGCCGAAGTATTGATAAGGATCGGTATATAAACCCAGTTCTTTGCCCAAAGACTCGGTATACAAAGCCCAGCCTTCGCCATAGCCACTGTACCAGAGGGTCTTTCTAAATCCAGGCATTATCTCACTTTCTTGTGTGAGCGAAATTTGATAGTGATGACCCGGTATAGCTTCGTGTAGGAAGAGTGACTCATCCGAATAGGTATTGTACTTGGTTGCATCTGGAATGGGCGTATAGAATATCCCAGGGCGTGTACCATCCAATGAACCCGGATTGTATTCCGCACTGGCGGAGTTTTCTCTGAATGCTTCGGTCCGACGTACCTCAAATGGCGTCTTAGGTTTTAAATCAAATAATTGCTCCAATTGCGGCTTCATTCTTTCATGAATGGTATTGAAATTATCCAATACTTCTTGTGGATCCTCGAAAGGCATGAGTTCCTTTTTGTTTCTTACGTAGTCAAAAAAGGATTTCAAATCGCCCGTATAACCCACTTCTGCTTTTACCTTTTCCATTTCACTCAAAATCCTGGCCACCTCACTCAAGCCCAGTTGATGGATTTCATCAGCTGTCATATTCGTGGTCGTATAGGTCTTGATTTGGTGTTTGTAGTAGGCTTCCCCGTCCGGAATCGCCGCAATACCACTGGAGGATCGGCCCGCTGCTAGGTACTCTGTACGCATGAAGTCATACAAACTTTGGTAAGCAGGTACGATCTTATCGCTAATCATCTCGGTGTAAGCCGCCTTAAGCGATTCTCGATCTACATCCGAAAAACCATCAGGGAAGTTTTTGATAGGGCTGTAAAACAAATGCTGCTCAATGTTTTTACCGGTTAACGCTTCTAATTGCGGGACTACTTTGAGGATTAATGATTTGGGTAATACATAGCCCAATTCAACACCTGCCTTCATTTTATTTTCCGCCGATTCCATCCACGTTAAATAACCTTCTAAGCGCTCCATCCAATCATTATAATCCTTTACGGTCTTAAAAGGCTGTGCACTGGCTCCACTGGCGAGTTGTCCCATCATAAGATTGACGGACCACATTTGGTCGATCGGAAACAAATCCTGGCGATAGGTTAGTCGGTCGAGATTGATGTCACATTCCCATTTGAGAATGGCTTTGCTCATTTGCTCGCTTTCACTCAGGTCTTCGTTCTTGAATTGCGTTAGGCGATTCAAGAAATTGGTATAATAAGTTTTGGTAGCGGCTTGGTGTTCATCGGATAAACTATTGGGAAAACTATTGTTGTAGCGATTATCACCAGCCATGGTCGCTTTCATCGGATTCAACTTTAGGTCTTCCTCATAGTAGTCCTCAAGCATCTGATTAAAAGTGGTGCTGATACCACTATCCTTTTCAGTAGTAGCATCTTTGGCCGTATCTGTGGTGCAAGCGGTAAATAGTAAGCAAAAACCCGCACATAGTACAAGAAGTCGATTCATTGGTTTTATTTAAATGATACTAAGTCTGTTAGCGCATTTTGGGCAAACAGGCTTATGTTACTAGACATTTAGAAGACAGAAGCGAGACTGCCGAAGTGGTCCATTGGCTTGTATCTAGCCTATCTCTCCTCTGTCGTCTGGCCTCTGACTTCTCTCTTTGTCCAGAGATAGTATGGAACAAGCTCGTATGTTTACATGATAGCATTTAAGTGCATGCCTCCGTCTACAGGAATAACCGTACCATTTAGGAAAGAACCTGCCGCTGAAGCTAAGAAAACAGCAATACCACCCATGTCACCTGGAACACCGATTCGTCTCATCGGGTTCGCTTTTTCTACATGTTGTTGAAAGGTATTGAGCATTGATTCCGTCATCTTGCTGGGGAATGGACCGGGAGCAATCGCATTTACGGTAATTCCTTTTCCTGCCATTTTTATAGCGAGGATTTTGGTGAGATGGTGAACGGCGGCTTTACTAACGCCATAGGCCGAATTATCCATCGTAGAAACTCGAATACCGTCAATTGATCCAACATTGATAATGCGCGCTGGGGTTTCCAAAGAAGCACTTTTCATCAAAAGAGGAAGTAGTTCTTTGGTGAGGAAGAATATTGATTTGACATTCAAATCCATCACTTTATCATAGCCCGATTCTGGATAATCTTCGAAAGGTGCCCCCCAGTTGGCTCCTGCATTATTGATTAATACATCGAGTGAGTCCTCATCGGCATTCAGCTTACTGACGAGGGTATTCCTACCTTCTTCTGTCGATAAGTCGGCGGGTACGGCAATGCAGATTCCCTTTTGAGAAAGCGCTTCCGCTACTGCTTCACATACGGCTGCTTTTCGAGAGGAAATATATACTTTGGCACCGTTTTCTACAAAGGTTTCAGCAATCATCAAGCCGATACCTCTGGAGCCACCAGTGACTAATACGGTTTTATCTTTGATGGAGAACAGGTTGTTAATTTGTAGTGAAGACATAAATGTGATTAGTAATGAAGAATGAATAATTTGTAGCGAAAATGAGTAATGGAGATTAATATTGAACAGGGAAATTGTTCTTGATTAGGCCTTGTAGACTAGGATCTTTTTTGTATCCATTCGAGTATATCTTGCATAACTGTTTCCTTTTCTACCTCATTGAGAATTTCGTGGTAAAAGCCCTCGTACAATTTTAGCGTTTTATCTGTTGAACTGGCTTTGGAATAGAGCATTTTACTCCCAACTATATTGGTGAGGTCATCTTGGGTGCCATGCAGGAGCAAGAGTGGGAGATCAAAATGTTCCATATTGGTTTGAATCTCATCCATCATACTCAACAATTCAGCGCCTGTTCGAACAGGGATGCCCTTAGAATAGACCAATTCATCCTCGTCATATTTGACCTTTACTTGTGGATCATGTGAGAGGTGACTACTATCCAGCTTCACTGCGTTCAGTTTAGGTACTATTTTACTGAGAAAACCAGATAGCTTGATCAAGATAGGAGAAATGTCATCGCCAGCTACCAAGGCGGGAGCGCTCAGTAATACTCCGGCCGTAGTAGGTTTGTATTTCAATACATATTGTGCTACAATGCCCCCACCCATACTATGTCCCAACAAGAAACAGGGTGTCTCTCCTACATAGGATCTCATCTTCTGATAGAGATCATCTACATCTTTGACATAGTGTGCTGCACGATCAAAATAGGCGGTTACTTTGGGTAGAGATGATTTACCATGACCACGGCCATCGAAGGAATAGACTGCAATACCATGCTGGTTTAGGAATTCGGCTAGGTGGGTATATCGACCGCTGTGTTCTCCTAAACCGTGGACGACTAGAACTGCTGCTTTGCGTTCCGTTTCTGGCTCCCAAGCTTGGAGATACAATTTGTGTCCATCGCTGGTCTCATGAAATGTTTCTAAATGTGGCATGCTTTAAATCGTATTGAAGCTGACTAATAATCCGCTAAAGATAAACCTTCTAAGATCTTATTCTTTGTCCAATACTAAATAATTTATGCGGTAAGAGAGGCGCTTCTTCTATCATCGAAGGTGATTTGTCCGATTTATGTGATTTCTTCTTTGCTTTTATCCAGAATATCACCATCGACTTCATGGGTATCGTTTTTCCAAATCTCTCTAGGAAAGGCTGGGACTATTTTCTCAGGCTCGAAGTATTCCCCTTTCAATTCTTAGCATAACTGAGAAGAGACTGTTTTTTATCGAGTGAGTACTAGGCTTGGTCTGAGAGGAGCTTGTATCCGTCTGATTTTTGCTAAGCTAATACAATATTATTGATTTCAAAGTGGTTATACGTATGCATTTTTGAAATCGACCACTCACCGGAATTAAGAAACTTTTACAGCCGTTTTTTACAATCAAAATCGATCACGGAGTCAACTTTTTAGTGGAGCTAAGTGTTAGATTATTAGAGAGTTCGATAAGAAAAGGCCTTCTGTTAGGCCCTTAAAATATATTAACGGCGTTTATTTCGTTTCATGGGATTCTGTTCATTAGTGGTGCCTCTTTTTTGAGAGGCACTTTTTATTTAAGCTATGGCCAAACATCTCCAATCTCTTCAAATAAATCGCCCATTAGAATACGTTCCCAATGCTGACAAGGCGTCGCTTTTTTGTGGACTACATCAATCGCATGTAGGAGTGACAATATGCGTTTGCTTGGAAAGTTTTGCTCTGCCAGAAAACGTTCAGCGATGAGCTTACTGGCAGAGACACTCTGCCTGTTATCAATCATGCTTATTCTTGCCAAGAGTGCCGTCAAGGCCAGGACTTCTATTTCCTCATCGGAAAGTTGGGCTTGTAAGCCCTTACTGACCCATTTGTTTTTTTGAATCATAGCCTGATCCAATTGGAATTGATCAAAACCTTCGGGAAGGTATTGCTGATACAGTCGCTTGACGAAGCGGAAGGTAGTATTTACAATGGGCGTATTCATAAGGTCATCATAAATAAGGAATCGAAAATAAAAATACATAAGTCAATAGCAAGAACAACACATACAATAATCTAAAAGCATTGGCTTTCCATTCCATGGTTCAAGTGGTTTTGACTGTGCAAAGCACATTACTACCTGGCTTTATTCAGTTAAAGCCAAGGTAGTAGGGATGAATAAATAGAAGTTCGATAGAAGTGAAACAGGGAAGAACGGAGAATAAGTAGGGGTGAAGTAAAAAAATTACTTCACCCCTTGCTCAGCATCCTTAAAAACGATCATCTTGCCAGTCGGGTATTGTCTTTAATTAATTGTGTACAGTTATGCAGATTGTTTAAGGACACTTTCTGTGTGATAGTCGGGTGATTTCGTACAATACACTGACTAGACGATCTATTTCCCAAAGAGGTTACAACTTCAAAGAACTAAAACTCAAAAAATGATAGCAAGTCGAAAATTCTACGTCTTAGAACCTAAGCATCTTGCTATGAGAGTAGGCTTCATCGACCATTGTAAGGAAGCTGCTTTGAAAATCACGTGTATTAGACTTTATGCTTAAATAACTTGTAGGGAGCTAAATCATCTTTTTAACCAAGCCTTCGTTCTTCATCAGTCGCGTAGCTATTGGCTATGCTCCTTCTTCGAGTCTCACCTTGCTTAAAAATCTTAATTCCCATCCCTGTACAACTCATTTCAGCATAAAACCTAGTGTTTTTCATTGCTTTCGATACCAAAAGTCGGTGAAATAGCTACGGCGATCGTTCCGATATGTAAATCCGAACGTTATTTTATAAAATGACTTTACTAAGTAGAAAGGATAGTGCTAAGCGCGCTGGTCTAAATATGCGCTAATAAAAAGGATAGATAGTGCTGAATTTACAAGGTATATAGACATCAAGCACCAAGGTACTCGAGGTCTATATACTTTAACTAACGATTCTGAAGGGAGAAATGCGGCCTGAGTCCTTATTTCCTATTGAGTAGACTAGCGGCTGAAGTGTCCAAAAACCAGTTGGGCGAACCTCCGTCCACTTTGATATGAGCAGCTGGTAAATCTTCAAAACCTGATTCGTGTTCCAGTATGGTTTTTACTTTTTCGGCTTTTGCCGCACCTGTCACTAAGAAGGCAACTTGATAAGCATTGTTCAATACAGGCCCATTAAGTGTAATCCGTCGCTGTCCCGATTCAGGATGTATGGCGACGCCACAGACTTCCTTCGCTTGCAATAGCTCTATTTGATGCGGGAAAATTGAGGCGGTATGGCCATCATTTCCCATTCCTAAAATTATCAAATCGAAGGCGGGGCATCCATCTATAGCAGAAACAGTATTGGTAATTTCCATCCCATAACGGGTGGCTTCTTCCGCCGGCTCTGCCTCTCCTCGGATGCGATGTACATTAGCTGCAGGAATGTCAATATGATTGAGTAATAAGGTCTTAGTCATCCCAAAATTACTCTCGCCATGATCAGGCGGTACACATCGCTCATCTCCCCAAAAAAGGTGAACCTTTGACCAGTCGATCTCCTTGGTATATTGTTGGGCCAATAGACTGAATAGAAGTTTGGGCGTGCTGCCTCCCGAAAGAGCGATAGTCGTTTTTGCCCGATCTTTCAACCAATTGATTAACCATTGTGCGAAGGCTTCGGCTACTTCTGGGTTAGTAGACGAAATATGGATGTTACTATTTTGCAATGTGAGCTAATTTTAAAAACGTGATAGGTTTTACAATTCACAAAAGCCTCCCGATTCAGATAAGTTTTTGCAAGGATTTCGCCAGTTAAAGGCGCTATTCGAGATTAAAAGATCCGTCTCTTTAGGTCCCCATGTCCCCGCAGGATAGCCAAATAATTTTACGTCGGGGTCGTTCTGCCAAGCATCGAGAATGGGGTCAACGAATGTCCAGGCCGCTTCGACAGAGTCTCCACGAGCATATAAGGTTGGATCCCCTTTGATACTATCGAGCAATAGACGCTCATAGGCCGCTGGTACGTAGGCGTCCGTCAACTCGGCATAATGGAAATCCATATCTACATCCTTCACGCGAAAACCTTGGCCGGGTACTTTCATACCAAAATTGAGCAAAAGTCCTTCATGCGGTTGAATGCGGATAATGAGTTTGTTTTTCTTGGTTTGTAAACCTGTTTCATTATAGAAGAGGGGGTGTGGCGGAGATTTAAAGGTAATCGCCACTTCTGTAACCCTGTCTCTTATACACATCTCCGAGCCCACGAGACCGAGGCTGATCTCG
>OJCB01000739.1_pt1 | contig 11882 bp, 5 predicted proteins | sample 1591501 | NCBI WGS metagenome assembly OJCB01 (sample SAMN05416813, study PRJEB24817) | seawater metagenome | isolation source: Sea water | place: Canada:Atlantic | collected 2013-07 | reverse complement strand
AGATCAGCCTCGGTCTCGTGGGCTCGGAGATGTGTATAAGAGACAGGGTCAATTGAGAATCGCTGTTGGCGTCGCCTTCACCAAACACGGTGTTAATGATTTCAAAGTTATCATTCTTAAGGGCTGACATCGCATATGCGGAACGACCGAACTCACGGCGATCAACGACACCGTCCCCATTCATGTCGAGGGCTTGAAACTGCTGTTGAATTTCCTCCTTCATCGCTGCCGGGTCTTCTTCCGGCTCAGTTCCTTCGACTTCCTGATCGAATTCGGTACGGCTCACAGCGTTGTCTTTGTCTTTATCGAGATCGTTGAAAATTTTGGCGATGAGTTCCTCGCGGTCGTTATCGCGGGCCCGCTGGGCCGTCTCGCTCATTCCGAACTCAATGCGATCAATGATCCCGTCGCCATCCAAATCGTATCCATCAAAAATCGATGATTCCTCCACAGCATTTTCCCCGTCATCCTGCGATATTGCAGGAACGGACAGCGCGCAGAAAAACAGCGCAATAATACTGGTGAAAAGAAACTTCATCCCATTGTGAAACTACATTTTTGAAGATTAGGGGAAGATTAACTCAATTGGGCGAATCCAGGGAAAGTGTAATCGAGAGTTCGCCGCTGTCGAGTTTCGGAATGAGGCGGAACCCCAGGGCTTTCGCGCAGGCACGCGCCAATGATAGGCCAAGACCGAAGTGATTTGCGTCGCTGCGGGATTCCTGTTTTCGCCAGAGGCGGTTGAACAGCTTGTCCAGATCGGCATCTTCCAGATTGGGGGCGGTGTTGCTGATTCGAAAAATATCGTCCGAGTCGCCCGGGATTAGTTCGAAAGTGATCGATCCGCTTTCAGGCGTGTATTCAACAGCATTCGAAAAAAGATTCTCTAAGATTGTTGTCAGGATTCCAGGGTGGGTTTTGAGATGGCGCGGTCCTTCAAATGTAAGATTCGAGCGAATTGATTTTTCTTCAGCCGCGTTGCTGTAGGATTTCCAGATCACGGGAATAAACTCCTCCAGATCCATCTGTTCGTGTCCTTCCAACTCATGAGATGACTCAATCCGGGAGAGAGCAAGCTGCGCCTCGACGATCGCGGTTAAACGCTCAGTGGTCTCGAAAATATTCTGGTAGTCACTCTCTTCAGCCCGGTTTGGATACATCATCGCGAACTCGGCGATCGATCGAATTTCGGCGATGGGAGTGCGCAGTTCGTGAGAGAGATCGGAACTGAATTCTCGTTCCCGAACAAAGGCGGCCTCGAGGCGGTCAAGGAGTTCGTTGATGCGGTTGGCAAACGGGAGGAGTTCGGCCGGCATGCCTCCGGTCTCGAGACGATCAGCAAGTGTCCCCGAGTCGATCCGGTCCACTTTTTCACCCAGGTGATCGAGCGGCTTGAGTCCTTTTCGTAAAACCCAAACGGCGATCGCTGCTGTGAAAAGCGAGCCAAGGAGTCCGATGGCTCCTGCGCTGAAAAGAAGCCGTCGCACCGCAGACTCGAGGCTTGACCGGTCTTTGGCGACCGCCACGACCACCGCATTTCCCGCGAGATCTTCTCCTCTGCCCGTGAAGGTAAGAATCCCGGTGGCGGCGAGTCGGATTTGTTCACCGTTTTCAAAAGTGAAATCCCAATGCTCGGTGCTGTGGTTGTTCACCTCGCGAAAGGGGAGTTTGCGTTTGCCGAGATTCTCGGACTTGTAGAGGGTGTTCTGCGTGTCGCTGTCCCAGGCTTGAATGTAAACATCAGGGGAGCGATTGATCTCGCTGTTAAATCCGAGCGGACCGGGGCGGAGGATGAGCTGAGCGTTGTTGAGTTGAGGGATCAGACTACGATCAAACTCAGCTACCAGGGACCTTCGAAAAGCTGCGATGATCGAGATGATCGCAACGAGGCAAAGCACCAGCAAACAGCTGAGCAGCCAGAAAATGAGATGACGATGGATGGATCTCATGCGTGAGCTGAAAGGCGGTGAACCGGGGAGTCGGTCGATCAGTCCCGCTCTTCTAACACATATCCCTGACCCCTGCGGGTGTGAATGAGCGGTTTGCAGAACTTGTCGACCTCGATGGCTTTTCTCAAGGAGTGTATCGCCACGTCGACGACATTGCTCATGGGAGAAACCATTTCGTCGTAAATATGGCTCTCAATTTCCGTTCTGGATACCACTTTTCCTGCATTCAAAATCAGATACTCAAGAATGGAAAAATAACGGGAGGGGATATCGAGTGTTTTCCCCTGGCGAGTGATCTTCTTCGCGTTGAGATCGAGGGCGAGGTCGGCCACTTTTACAACGGTGTCATGCTTTCCAAATTTGCGCCGGCAGAGCGCATTGACCCGCGCCAGCATTTCCTCGATGGCGAAAGGCTTGATGAGGTAGTCGTCTGCACCGGCATTGAGGCCGGCAACCCGGTCGCTGATCTGATCTTTCGCGGTAAGAAAAAGGACGGGTACTTCTTTACCCGCCTCCCGCAGTTTTTTGAGAATGGTGAGGCCGTCCATGCCCGGAAGCATGATGTCGAGAACGGCGACATCGTAATCGTAAGTTTCCGCCATCCAGAGCCCGTCGTCACCTTCAGCGGTCGCGTCGACCGCGTAGCCGCTCTCCTCCAGAGAACCGGCAACAACACGCCGGATCTGGTCGGAATCTTCAACGACAAGCACTCTCATATACTGACACTCAGTCTAACAGAGTATGTCGTGAAAGATTAGCAGAAGATGAGGCGATTGTAATGGAAAGGCACCGCGACCGTCCCCGGTCACAATTTTCATGTCGGGCGAGCGGGGAGCGTGGGGTCCGTCTGGCCCTTATGCGTCGACTCCTAGCAGTTCACAGGCATCTTGATATCCCGCGGCTTTGAGGCCGTAGGCACTGGCGGTTTCTCTCGCAAGTCCGATGAGGTGATTCCAACGATAGGCGGGGCGCGTGTCGGCAAAATCCGTCGAAGTCGTCAGGTAATATTTTTCTGCGTGGAGAGCGCCGTCCTCGCTGACAGCATACTTGAGCATGAGATCCAGAAAAGGCCGAACCTCACCACCGATGTCGGCATACTTTCGGGCGACGGCACAGGTTCGATCCTGATCCTCTTCGCGGATGACGCCATCGAGTTCGCTCAGCAATTTCGCCGGATCGTCTGCCTTCACCGAGGCGAGTTCTTCGGCATGTGGACGCGGCTCCCAATCAAGGAAATCTCCGCCGCGATTGATACGGTCGTAGGTAGCCTGGTAGGCGCCGAGAATGAGACAGGCAATGGTGTGTCGATCCGCTGCAACTCCCGCCATTTTTCTCCATGCGTTAGCCGAATCGCTGGCGTGGACGCCGATGGAGTCACCGTGAATGCTACCGGCTTCCTTGTCAGGATTGTTCTTCACTGGTTTGATTCGACCGACGTCCCGAAGCACCAACTGATTGGCGGCGAGAGAAATCGCTTCACCGATGGCAGCCGGGCTGACCCCGTCCTTAAGTTCGGCAGCGACAGCACGAGCGGACTCTTCGGGAGTGCTTGAAAAAATGGTCTTACTAAGTTCCCACATTCTTTCGTCGCTGATACTTTTCGACCCGGGAGTGAAACCAGTGAGTTGAAACTCGTCGAGAATTTTTGGAAGCAGAACCCTTTTGGGACCGGGCTTGGTCCATTCGTTTCCTTCAAAGCCGGCACGGTAGCGGAGTGACTGTCGCAACATAGTCAGGGCATGTTCTTCGCCAACCAGATCAAGTGCTTCCCATGCGCGGTGAGCGAAGACGACATTGTGAACCTGGGCGCCCTCCTCGACGGTATCGAGAAGATCATTGAAGGCCTGTTCCGCAGATGTGCCGGCAGAGGCACTGAGAATTTCCTCGGCCCGTTTCCGATCCTTCTGACGAACCGCTTTATTGAGAAGATCAGCAGTGCTTGCGTCACCGGGAAGTTTTGCGGGATTGATCGAGTTCATCACTTCGCCCCGGCATTCACCGGACTGAATTTGCCCGGTGTTGCGATGGAGAATTTTCAGAACGGCGAGCGCGGCCCGGTCTTCGGGGAGTTGCTGCGCCATCAGGTAGGCGGGTTTCATCGCCATGAGCGTGTGCATGCCGATGTAATCCATGCCTCCGAAGCGCCGGGCATTGGAGAGAGCCGCCGCTCGCATGAGGCTGTGGAGAGATTCCTCGCCGGATTTCAATTTTCCGACGGCAACTTTCTGAACCTGGTCGACCGGAGTTTCCTCCATCAAGGCCACGATGGGCTCGAGATCGCCGAAGGTGATTGCGGTATCGGTCAATTCTTCTGCGATGGAGGAGGCTACTCCCAGTTCGGATGCGAGTGAAGTGCCGAGAGTGGTAATCAACATCCCTTCACCGACCCTCCTGTGAAAGTGGCGTCGGCTGATTGATTTCATGATAGAATTTCCCTTGCTCCGGACTCGGGCAGTATCCGGATAGACTCTGTGTTCCGGGAAGTTGTCTCAAAAAGATAACTCCCTGATTGTCAGTATGCGGGAACGGGAACTATTAGGCAAGATCTATCGGCGCGGACTGCAGCTGTTCTTGCTCAGGAGCTTGGGGAAGATTCCGGTATCGTCGTTTTCACGAGGTCCGGATTTCTTGGGTATGTCCCGGGGGCTCTGCAGACATTGAAAGGAAGGTAGTGGAGTAGGTCTGGTACCACCCTGGTTGTGATCACAAATGCTCTCGCTGGAAAAAGGGGGGGATCTATCTTCCGCAAGCCTCGATGTATTTGGATAATCCGAGGTGCAGGTATTTGGCGATTCGGTCAGGCTCTTCTTTCCAGGTGCCGGTTAGCCTTCCAATTTCCAACAAGGCAGCAGGACATCCCAGTCCTCTCAATTCCGGAAGAAGGGATCGCCCGATACCCAGATCGACGAGGGGCATGTCGTCTCTGCTTACGCCGTAGTGTATTAGAAAGGAGTGTGCTGATGTGGCGATCGCGATGTTGTGCTTGTTGTGTTCATTTCCCCGCATGGGGAGGGAAATGGCATCTGAGAATCTTCCTCCTGTGGGAGGTTCTCCCATAGGGGCAAGAGTAAAGGTCGAGATACTGTTCGGAGCGAGTCCAGGGACGTCGAATCGGCAATAGAGCAATACTGTACCATCCCCTTCAGCATTTTCTGCCAACCATTCCGCCCGCTCTTTATCCGATCGGGTGATCAGTGTGTCGCACGTCAGGGACTCTTCCTGCTCCAGCAGTGCGAGTTCCTCATCCAGTGCGTTTTGAAATACAGCCGTCTCAGAGGTGGGGGTCTGATCAAAAAGAAGTAGTACGGTTTTAATCTTCGAACTACCCTTGATGGATCCGGGTCTGATCACCGGATCACACAGATTGGCTAGATCAGCAGTCGAGAAGAACAGGTTTTCTCCGTCCCGAATTGTGGGAAGAGACAGGTGGTAGAGAATGTTGTTGAAATACACCTCTGTCGTTCCTTCAATCTGTCTCACTGCCATAGAAGGGTGAATGAACAGACTGGTTTCGTCGATTTTCTGATACCTTTCAAACTTATAAAATTGAACGATGTTTTTGGCCGAAACGTATTCCTTGCCTTGCGATCGGTAAATTTCCCATTCGCGTTTTTTGCCGTCGTCGGGAACTTCCTTTTTAATTACTCGAGTATCCGGGGAGGCGGTATTTTTAACTGTCAGCTCATCCCCTTCGGTTGTCAGTTTGAATCCGGTTTTGGAAATGTAGTAATCTTCAACGACGCTGCTGCTTTCCCAGGTCCGCTGACGGCCGCCCGTAATCCGATAGACCTCCTGTCGCACTGTTTGTAGCAACTCTCTTAAATTGCGCCCTTCGGCGATTCCTTTGGCGAGATTGGTTGCGTAAGGCGAATTGGGCAGCCCAAGTTCGCTGCCTTCAAGGGCAAAGCCGCCCGGTTCCGAAGAAAAAGAGACCATTAATTCAGGATATCCGCTGGTGGATTGATCGACGACTCTCCGGAGTGGAGGGACGCTGTCCTGAATTGATTCAAGTTGCTCCCTACAGGAGTCTATGAAGAACAGGGCTACTCTCGGATCTCTGTCGGCAATCGTGTTGACGATGTGATTTATCTCGAGCATTCCTTTCAATGATGCGCCTTCGTCAATTGTTGCATCGACGCCCAGTATGGTGGGTTGTAGGCCCGACTCAAATCCGTGGCCCGCAAAGTAAAAAACGCACTCGTCGCCAGTGTGAACTTTCTCCGCAAATTCAGAGACGGAACGCTTGAGTTGATCTTTTCCCAGATTATTCAACTGGGTGACTGAGAAGCCGGATGCCTTCAACGCGGAAGTGAGCAGTTCACCGTCAGCGGCGGCGTTGGGCAGATCGGATAGTCCTTTCTCTGCGTAAGTGGAGTTCGTGATCACGAGCGCGAGGCGCTGGTCTTCCGACCTCGCCAGAGAGCAGATGCCTCCAAGTATTATGAGTATCGCCAGTTGCTTCGCGTAGAAGGAAATTGGATGCATGTCAGAAATGGTATTTATCTAAAGGGAAGGTATCAGTTCTTCAGATAGGGGCACCCGCTTCCAGACAATTGGGTAAACAGCACTCCGTTTATATCTTGCCTGAACGGGCTGGGAAAATCGAACCTCTAAAAAAATTATTGAGCAAACCTACTCCGAATTTCGAGGACGAATTGTTTGAGCGATTCCAATTCTTTTTCGGCCTGGCTGGTTCTCGGATTCATGGCCTCCAGCGACTGAATATTTCTCCAAATGGCTTTCCACTCGAGCACCTGGTCAGCGTTTAAACCTTTGGGAGGAGTTTGATCGTTATTGTTTGCCGCGACTCCACGGGAAGGTGTCGCAGTGGCCATGGCCTCCTGCATTCCGAGAATACGTCGATTCACTTCTTCAGTTTCTTCGATGATCTCCCGAGTCTGAGGATTGATAGATTGAAGTTGCTTGAGCGCGACACGGAGTTGGTCGATTTCCGCCTGGATTTCCTGATTGCCCGGCGTGTTAGGATTCATCTGTTTCGGAGTTGCCGGTGCCGGCGGTATTGTTGGTGTCATTCGCTCCGGAGCTTTCGGTGCCGTCGGTTTGGGGGAAGGTGGAGTGACGGGTGTGGCAGCCACTGACGGTTTCGTATTCTTTTTTCTTGCGACAAAGGCAAAATCCATTCCCGTAAGGTCGAGTTTATTGTATTCCGCCGGCTCGTGCATGACCCGTCGGTTTTCTGGAGGAAGCCCTTTCTTCCGGTCTTCGTCCGCCCACTGCCGCGAAGTTTCCCGAACTTCCTGTCTGGTTGCCGCAAACACCCGCAGGATGGGGGTGTTTGGTTTTTGCAAATGCTTTGCCAGGGTGGCGGTGAAGAGTCCGTCGTTTGCCTTTTGTCCGGCATCTGCGGAATAGCTGATCAGAGTTCCGGAAGGGGGAGTGACCTGAGCGAGCCCTCCGCCTTTTCCAACGACGGAGCGGGTTCCACCGGGCGATTCGGCCTCGAGCGGGTTATCTCGACAACAGTCGAGGATGATGACTTTGACATCGGCTTTTGAGGCATCCAGATCGTCGAGCACCATCTGGAGAGAAATGGCATCGTTGCCAAGCTTCCGTTTCATTCGCCGGACGTCTTCACTGACTTCGGGGATTTTGGTGTCACGAACGAGGAGGAAATTTTCGCCGTGATATTCGACACCATGTCCGGCAAAGTAAATCAGCGCGCATTCGGCGTCTTTGGCCCTGTCGATAAAGTTATCAAGGGCATCCTCGATCTCTTCCTGGGAAGCGTCGGTCTTCAGGTCGACCTCAAAAGGGGGAGAAGCTTTCTTCAAAGAGTCCGAGAGGAGAACGGCATCGCTCACGGCGACCTTGAGTTGGGCGTTCGCAGGAAGGTTCTCGTATTTGTCGATTCCGATGACAAGAGCGATCCGATTCTCTGCCCTTAAAATCGGCGAAAGGAATAGGATGATGAAGCAGATCAGTGTCCCGGATGTCTTCTGTAAGCAGATCCCTTTTGTCATGGGGGCTACGATGCCATCTCAGTAGGGGGAAAGGAAGTTAAAAAGGCATCTTGCCGCCACCACCACCCGGGCCACCTATTTTTTCATCGTCTGACGAAATCTAAAAAAAGTATGGGTTACCTTTCGGAATCTTATTCAGGTTGTTTTGATTGGGGATTCTGGCCGAGTTGTTGAATTGAATTGGTGTATCTCGCTCGGAGTTCGGGATTAGAGCAGAGGGAAACTGCAAGCGTGATTTGCTCTAAAGTGACTCCATGGAGTAATGAGTTCTTCTGGGTAGAAAGCTCAGAAAGAACATTGCCCAACCAATCTTCATACTTGTCTGCCTTTAAGGGCTCAGAATTTTGATTTTCGAGGACGTTCTTCATCAAAATTCTTGATCTTGGCGCATTGACTTCCGAAGTAATTGTATCAAGGAGGAAGCTCCAGTAGGTCTTGGAAATCCTACTATCATTTTGCAGGGAAGAATCGATTTTGTTCCACCATTCCAAAGCGGCAGTGACATCATATCGCGCGATTGCTGAAGCCAGATTACTTTTAGGATCAGAAATCCAGGGCTTCGTTTTGCGTGCAGCCAGAGGCGTTTTTGAAGCGAAGTTCAGAGGGCCTCTAACCTTCCCTCGCCAGAGATTATCCTTGGATCCTGTCGAGGCTATAAGTTTGTTTCCATCAAACGAGAAGAAATCGCGCAATAGGATGTCGATAGGTGACGAGGATTTTTGAAAATGAGTAGGCAAACCCGACTTGTTGCTACCTTGGCGCAAGGAAATGGACCCGCAATTTCCACCAAAGGTGCCGTAATGAAGTTCATTTCGGCTAGGGTTCACCGTGAGGCACGATATCCCCACCGTGTCATGGGCAATGGTTGTTGCAAGTATCTCAGATTCCGGAGAGGTGAATTTCCATCGATAGATTTGGCCGCCTGCTCCCGCGATGAACAGGTCAGATGATTTAGGGTCGAAATCCAGATTAAAAGCGCCGCCTCTGCAATGAGTCCAGACTCCGACTGGATCACTACTTTGTATATTCCATATTCTCGCAGTTCCCCCGTAGTCAAGGCTGGCAAGAGTATCTGAGTCCGCACTAAATTGCATTGAAACAACATTTAATTTGTGACTCTCTAATGATCTTCGAAAACTTCCGGTCTCTGGATTCCATATTGCGATATCTCCATTTCCAAATCCTGCGGCAAGGCTGGTTCCGTCAGGTGAAAATACCATGGAGTGAATCTCGCCTCTATCTGTTTTGATATCGCGTAGAAGTTCCCCATTTTTAGTATTCCATATTTTTATCATCCCATCGAATGAGCAGGTTGCCAGCAACGGCCGGAAGGGATGAAATGTGGATGTCATGAGTGTGGCTGTATGTCCTATTAGCTCAGCGACGAGCGTATGCTTTCTCGCATTCCATATTTTAGCTGTCTGATCGAACGACGCCGTTGCGATCAGTGAACCGTCCGGGCTGTATTCGACCCACGTTATTGAGTCGTCGTGCCCGCACCACTTCGTCATTTCATTTGGATTCTGTGCGCTCGAAATGGAGATGTTTCCTTTTGTATCGCCTGTTACAATTTGTTGTCCGTCTGAGGAGCCGTCGACCCATGTTATTGAATCGACGGTGTATTCAGGTTCTGGCGGAGCTGCCCAATACAGAGTGTTTTCTCCACTTCGCTCCAACACAGACCTGCTATCGGGATGAAAGGTATTGTAGACAGGGGAGGGATTGATCTGAGGAAATGCTTGTAATATTTGTCCCGAATCGCTCCAGATTGATGACTCCCCGCTTTTGGTTCCAATTAGCAATCGGCTTCCGTCATTACTGAATGTCATCGAAACGATTCTACTTTTACTGGGTCGGAAACTCTCTATTTCCTGACCGGAAATATTCCAAAAGGTAACTTCACCATTGGCTGTTCCAGTTGCAAAAGTGCCTCCATTTGGATGGAAAACCGAGGAGGTAACGAAATCGTCGAACGATATTTCTGAAGATGCGCGAGTCGCTGATTTCAGATCCCATACGATTGCAGTTTTTTCTATTCCGATTGCCAAAGCGAAGCGTTCATCTCGGTCGAAGGTAACTTCCCAAATACCGTTGCCTTTTATCATTCCGTTTTGGAGAAAGAATTTCTCAGTTCCCAATCTGGTATCGTAAATCCTGACCCCTCCACGATCTTTGCGGGCCAGGTAACTTCCATTGGGGCTCAAGCCGGTGACGTCAAAATCCGTTCGTGGCGTGGGTACTTCACTAATGAGACTAAAATTATCCAGGTGCCAGTGCCGTATCGATTCGTTGCTCGCCGTCACGAATTCATCGACTCCCGACCGGCTCATCCATTCCACTCCCGGATGATCCAAAAACGTTACCGCTGAACCATCGACCGTAGCATAGATGCCTACGCCTTTTGTGGAATTGCGCAGAGAAAAGAGATCACCGGATCTTAAAAACTCGACCATGTATTTGTTGATCGCAATTGCCCCGATTCCCTTTTTCGAAGGATACTCCAGTGAAGTGAATTTTGACGAATCATCATTCTTGTTACTTCGTTCGAATTCATGAACAGTGGCCTCTTCAGAGAGATCCCACATATCAACTTCCAGGCCGGCGGACAGGATCACTTTTCCTGAGTTCCCGGAATAAACCCAAAGGTAGTCAGGGGATGAAAGCGTCCGTTTCCAGAGCGTTTTCTCCGAGTTGATATCCCATTTCCGAAACTCGCCGATTCTGATTGGCAGCAGAACCCCGTTGTTGCTCAGAAGGCATGCCCCGTTGTTGACAAATCGTGTCTTCTTTACGGGATATTTGTGCCCACGTAGTATCGACAATTTTTCTTCTTCTGATGAGTTCCAAATTAGAATATTACCATTTTCAGTGCCTGCAGCCACCAGCCCTTGTTGGTCCGCATCGAGGCAAGTGATCCCATTTCCAATGTCGGATATTTCAGTCGAAATCCCAAGACGCATTTCCCCCGAGACATGTAACTGTGTTTTCTCGTAATCACCTTCTTTGTTGGAAATATACGATTCATTGTCGACTAATGTAGACTTGACCTTTCCTCCACCTTGGAGGGTAGAGATCCGGGCAAGGTCTCCGTTTTTGAAGCCAAGAATTAGATCATTGCCATCGCTCGTGAAGCAAAGAGCCGTGCATTCGGCTTCCGTTTCGGAGATCGCCATATGATTTTCCTTACTTCCGCTCTCGCCGTTTCTAAGAATCACTTTCCCTTCTCCTGTAAGGATTGCGAGTTGACCTTTTGAGCTGCACTCAAGGCTCAGTAGCTTTTCTTTCGTCTCTTCGGCAACGTTAAATATTTCCTCTGCATTGCGTGTTGTCCATCCGATTATTATTCTGCCATCGGCGATTCCATAGATTCGGTTCGTAGCGCCAAAATCCGAAAATCCGAAAACCAAATGCTCAATACGATCGGCGTCAGTCGCGATTTCAGTAATGAAATCGCCACTATCCACATCCCATAATCGGATCGTTCCTCCTTTTGCCGTTGTGGCCAGGATTTCCCCTCGATTATCAATCGCGAGCGATAGAATTGATTCTTTATAGGGGCTGGAAACGGTGTGCATCCAAATAGGCATTGACGCACGTTCGAAATTAGATGACGCATCTTCAAGCGCATTTTGAAATACCAAAGGGTCACGGTTTTCCCGAATCAACGGAGATATAAGGTCGATGTGGGGATGTTCGAACAGGGCGTCGCGGCCGAGTCCTTCAAATCCAATCGCCTTTGCTGCCAACATTGCCGCTTCGAAATTTTCACCCACTCTTTTGGCTGACTTTGCTCTGGTCAGCCAATCCTTCCCTTCCGTGAACTGATAGCTCTCAACTTTTCGCAAAGCATTGTTGGCGTCAGTCTTTGCTATTTCCGCATAATTTTTTGCCTGCCATGCCATCCAACCGAATCCTGTTGAAAGAAAAGCAAAAATCGACACTACTCCCACAT
>OJCB01000737.1_pt1 | contig 11893 bp, 9 predicted proteins | sample 1591501 | NCBI WGS metagenome assembly OJCB01 (sample SAMN05416813, study PRJEB24817) | seawater metagenome | isolation source: Sea water | place: Canada:Atlantic | collected 2013-07 | reverse complement strand
TCTACACTATCCTCTTCGTCGGCAGCGTCAGATGTGTATAAGAGACAGCTAATACGCTATCTATTCGAGAACACGGGGAGTCGGATTCTTCATGGTTCCAGGCGGACGAATATTTTCACCTGGAGAACCGAGGTCCCCAATCTCCTTCCTCGCTCTCTCAGCAAGAGCCGTAAGCCTCTTCACCACTTCCGGGTTTCCCTCTGCGATGTTCTCTTTCTCACCGATGTCGGTATTTAAATCGTAGAGCCTCACAGGAACAGGATCGCCGAACAGCCGGTTGTATCTCCCGCTGACACTGAAGCCCAACTCCCCCATGCCCAACTGGATCAGAGGCTTCTCCAGAGGCACTAGCAATTTCCATTTCTCCGAACGGACACCGATGAGTTGTCCACCAAAGTAATAGTAGAACGCCTCGTGTGGAGATTTCTCGTTCTCATCATTTCTGAAAAGCGGGAGGATATCCTTGCCGTCAATCACCCGATCGTCAGGAACCTTTCCACCGGCAAGATTCACGACGGTATTGAACAAATCCATGTTGGTAGCGATCTCTTCACAAACGACACCCGCCGGAATTTCCCCCGGCCAACGGGCAATCATCGGAACTCTCAGACCACCTTCCGCAGCATCGTATCTCACTCTCGGTGCCAATGGCTCGTTGCTGCCGTGATGCATCATCTTACGCGGAGGCGGCGCGCCGTTGTCTGCCGTCCAGATTACCAAGGTCGTTTCGGAGAGCCCTTCCTCTTCCAAGGTTTTCAGCAACTGTCCAGTCGACCAATCCAGCTCTTCAATGGTATCCCCGTATTTCCCATTAGCCGACTTCCCTTGAAAATCTAATCCTGCGATTGGCTCCGTCCTGCTTCCCGGCGACATGTGTGGAAAGTAAATAAAGAAGGAACCTTCCCTGTGTTCCCGAATAATTTCCTGAGCCTTCTCGGTGTAACGCTCGGTCATCGTTTCCAGAATAGCGGGAGCCTCGATCACCTTGTTGTTTTCCATCAAAGGCATCGGCGGCCAACCGTAGCCTTTGATGTTGTCACCCATTTCATCGGAGTAGAGCAGGCCAAGGAAGTAGTCGAATCCGTGAGCCGGAGGGAGAAACTCAATCTGATCACCGAGATGCCACTTCCCGAGACAGGCGGTGTAGTAGCCCTGTTCTTTCAAGATTTCCGCGAGCGTGATCTCCTCCTTGTGGAGACCGTTCGGAGAAACCGGCCGTAGGACGCTTCCGTCCCAATCGAACTCGTGCATTCCGTTCCGCCAGGGATAACATCCAGTCAAAAGAGCTGCTCTTGAAGAAGTGCAAACAGGGCTGGCCGCGTAAAAATCGGTGAAGCGGATTCCATCCTTCGCGAGCTGATCAATGACCGGAGTCCGGTGAACTTTGGAACCATAACATTCCAGATCGCCATAACCGAGATTGTCCGTGTTGATCAGAATGATATTCGGTTTCTCCGCAAACACATTCGCCACCGCCAAGAGCAGACAAACTGAAAGAAAAACTGAATGTCGTTTCATCCAGTCATTGTGAAGCCGGGGAAAGATCCGTCAATCAATCCGCCACATTCATTGCGTCACCGTACCGGATCGACCGGCCAGGAATCCGAATACAGCCACACAAACGACCAGGAAAATGATGAGTCCGACAGCGGGAATCCAACTGGAAAAAACGGCGAAGAGAGAACCCACTAACCAGGGCCCGGGGGCAGCGAACAAATATCCGGCCGCCTGAGCCAGGGATGAAAGACCGGCAGCCGTCTCCGCGTTTTCACTGCGCATGGCAATCAATAGAAGAGAAAGTCCGAAGGAGGCATTCAAGCCAACTCCTAACAACAACACCGAAGCCCCTATCCACGGCCCGTTTAGAAAAAGTATTCCTGTCAGCCCAAAGGCACTGCACAAAGCACTGGCAGCGCACCATCCGCCCTGCGACTTTGCCCGCCCCGCCAGAGTTGGGACAATCAGGCTGGCGACGCACCCGATGATCTGCATTCCCGCGACCCAATAGGCTGCCCCTGCTTCCTCCATTCCACGCCATTGCAAGACCGTCGGCAACCAGGCGATGATGGAATAGAAAACCATCGACTGCACTCCCATGTGGAGCGTCACATAGCGGGCAATCTTCTCCCGTGCCAGAGCGAGAACCGGGCCGAACAGATTTCCAGTGGATCGTTGCTCCGGACGCTTCAGCATTTGCGGCATCCAGAAAATCAAAGAGACGACCGCGAATATCCCCCAGAATCCCAGAGACCACCTCCAGCCTCCGCTAAGTTTGTCAGCCATCGGAACCGCAAAGGCGATACCGAAGGCTGCTCCCAGGTTCATAGCCGTGGAATAAAGACTCGTGAGCAAACCAACATGATTCGGAAAGCGGCTCTTCACGATGCCGGGCAATAGAACATTCCCCACCGCAATCCCTGCACCGATCAGGACAGTTCCCAGAACCAGCCAGATTTCCGGACCGGGAATGGACCGGACAAAACAACCGGCGGCGGCCACCAAAATCCCCGCCCCAAGTGTCCGCGCGAATCCCAGCTTTCTTCCAATCCAGCCGGTGAAGAATCCCACCACAGCGAATAGAATCAAGGGAACCGTCGTCAGCGCTCCAATCATTCCCACGCTGAGACCATCCAAACGCAAGCGCTCCGCGAGCGGTCCCACTGCGGTGATAGCAGGTCTGAGATTGATCCCGATGAGAAGTAATCCCGATATAAGGATCACATGCTGGAATATGGGTGGGCGACGACTCATACAAATGACGCCGCTCTGAGCAATGCGCAACTGAGCCTTACGATGTAACAGGGTATGATGATCGATTCAACAGAGTTCAAGGAACTCCGCCGAATTCATCACGATTACTTCAATCCCGGAAATACATTCTCCATTGCCTGCTGCAAAAGCAGCCCGTCATTCCCATAAACCACAAAGCGGGCGCCTTGATCGATAGTTCGCTTCGCCTGTTCGACAGTTCCGAACCAGCTGCCAGCTGCGATGCCGTGTTTCTTTCCGATGTCGATGATCTTTTGAATCGTAGCGATCAGGTCAGGGTGATCATACTCCTTGGGAATCCCCATGTTGGCGGTCATGTCTCCGGGACCCACGAACAGGGCATCGATTCCCGGGATGGAACAGATCCCTTCGAGGTTTTCCACTGCGGGAATGGATTCGATCATGGGAATAAAAACCGTGTCCGCATTTTTCTCAGCAATATAGTTCTTTGTTTCCTCGCTGGGCCATTCCCCTGTCGCCAGAACTTTTGCCAGCCTCTTGCCTTTTAAGGGGCGGTAGATCGCGGCGGCCGCCAATCGCTTCGTTTCTTCAAAATCCTCCACGTAGGGAACAACGACGCCATCATAACTATCGCATATTTTTGCGATATCGGCCTCGTCGCGACCGTGAGTCCGGGCGAGACAGGCAATTCCGCGCGCCTGACAGGCATGACGCACCGCCAGAAAATCACCGATGTCGTAGGCCGTGTGTTCCGGAGTCACAATGATAAAATCGAGGGTCCCTTCCGGTATCTTGGAAATGAAAGAGGGATCCGTCAGATGCGCGATCAACGTGCCATAGATCGTTTTTCCGCTCTTCAGTTTTTCTTTGAGAATCTTTCCGCTCATAATGTCCTTTTGCTAGAGTAAGCCGAGTGCGTTCTCCCGCGTTTTCAGCGGAAAAGTCACCGGGCCTCCGACGCGATGGGAATCAAAAACGGCGTTGATCATTTCAATGACCATCCGTCCCTGCCGCACATCGCATTCCGGCTGCCTATCATCACGGATTGCTTGAATCAAATCTTTGCAGGCAACGACATTCCCCTCAAGGCGATAGTCCCCCTTGAACGGCTCGGGTTGTCCGACACCGGCGCTGGTGATCGGCTCCCATTTCTTCCCACTCAGGGAAGGACTCCACGACGGGTCCTGCAAGATTCCGGCGTGAGGAAGGTAGCCGGTCTGAATCTCGATGATCCCTTTCGATCCCATGACCTGCATGCCGAATCGCCAGGGTCGACCGGTTCCCGTTCCCCGAACCGAGTCAAAAGTGGCGATGCGTCCCTCCTCCAAACCGAAGACGGCGTGAACCGTATCACCGGCAAGCGGCCCGAGGGCTTCGCGGCCGGGTTTTACATCGGCTTTGGTGACGGGATGTCCGTCCTGCTCCACTTTCGAAAAACAATACTCCGGATCGCCACCCAGTGTGTGAATCAAATTCATGAGATGACTTCCCAGAACCATCAGGTCCTCTCCGCCACCCCGCCTGGCATCTTCTTTTCCCCGGGTCCGAAACTCGAGGACTTTCCCGATAGCCCCATCGTTGATCAGACCTGTCACGACATCTAAAATGGGACTGTATCGAGTCACATATCCGAGAGCCAGTTTCACTCCGTGTTTTTCAGCGGCGGCGACCATTTCATCGGCCTCGGCAGGAGTCGCACACATCGGCTTCTCCATGTAGGCATGAATCCCACGTTCGGCGCAGGCGAGAAACATTTCTTTGTGCTGGTCAGGATGCCGAGTGCAGATCGAAGCGATTGCCGGCTTTGTCTCGTCCAACATTTTGACATAGTCGTCAAACGCCAGTGGCACACTGAGTCGTTTCTTTGCTGCCGCGCGTCCTCCCTCATGTGGATCCGAGACAGCAACGATCTCCACGTTTCCCAACTCCTTCCAACAGATGTCGAAACCGTGACCGTAGTCCCCTCGTCCAGTGTGACCGATAATGGCGACTGTATATTTCTCAGGCATAACTCAATTCAGTCTTAGTTTAGGTGTTCGCCGGCACAGCCCAATGGCCTTCGCGGTAATTGCGGGTCAAAAGCTGGTTCGCTTCTTCGTCCCCGGTGAAACTCTCGCTCTCTCCATCGAAGAAAAGCGTTCGCTTCAGTCGTGAGGCGATGTTTCCCAAATGGCAGGCTGTAGCGCCGTGATGCCCCTTCTCAATATCAGCCCGGGGCAGGCCCCCGTTTCGAATACAGTTCAAAAAATCGGCATGGTGAATCTGCGTATTGCGGGCATTCGCACCGTCGGCTTTCATCTCTTCAATCAACTCATTGCCCGGACCGTAGAGACGGAAACTGTCATTTTTCCCCAGAAGGAGAAATCCCTTTGTTCCGTAAAAGGCATTCCCATTCTCGTAGCCCTCCAAAGTGTAAGGTGCCCAGATCCTCATTTCAAAAACCAGCTGCTTACGTTGCGGGTCTGAATCCGTAGGCGCGAAGTCAAACACCACATTCTGGGTATCGGGGAATTGCTGATCATCATCGAAGAAAAGCTTGTTCCCGATCGCGCTGACTGATTCAGGATGACGTTCATCGACACCAAGCCCCCACAGGGCAAGGTCCAGTTCGTGGACTCCGTCATTCCCCATATCGCCAGTGCCAAAGTCGTAACGCCAGTGCCAATTGTAATGGAGTCTGTTCGAATGATAGGGAATCTCTGGAGTAGGTCCAAGCCAGAGGTCGTAATCCAGATTACCGGGTGGCTCCCCGGCAGTGCCCCTCCCAATATCTTTGCGCTTCTGACTGTTCCAGGCTTTTGCCACTAGCACATCACCAATGGCACCCCCTTGAATTAACTCCACGGCCCGTTTCACGTGGACTGAATTTCTTGCCTGTGTTCCCACCTGGACAATTCGATTGTGCCTCCGGGCCGCCTCCACCATCAGCCTTCCTTCCCGGACATTGTGGGAACAGGGTTTCTCGACATAGGCATGTTTGCCCGCCTCACACGCCAGGATCGTAGCAGGCGCATGCCAATGGTCGGGAGTCGCCACTGTTACAGCGTCCACGGCATCATCCTCGAGAATTTCTCTAAGATCCTGCACCACGCGGGGTTTCCTCCCTCCGGCCTCTTCCACTTTCACAGCCGCTTTTTCTGCTCGCGATAGATCCGGATCACAGACATAGGCAAGTTCAACATCCTCGCGAGCGGCGAGTAGAATCGCGTGTTGGGTTCCGCGTCCTCCCAACCCAATCGCTCCGATGACGAATTTTTCCCCGGCACCTTTGGCGAAAAGTGACGGAGCAGCGCTGGCTAGGGCGAGCCCTTTGACAGCAGAACGACGGCTTAGGTTTTGAACTGGATCACTCATTACTTAGACTTGGGTTTCGTCCGGAATTTCAAACCCCTCCCTGAACTCAGTCCGGCCCCGCAATTGATTCGCTCCGTCATCATCAAAGGTCTCGGTCTTTTTATCGAAGCGTAATTTCTTATCCGTTCTCCACGCGATGTTCCCCGCATGACACATCACCGAACTGACATGGCCGGAATAGATCTCCTGATTTAAGCTTTCCCGCTTCCGGCTTCGGACCGCATCGAGAAAATTACGAACGTGAGCCCCTTGGCCAACATCGCTCTTGCCACTCTTCACCACTTTTCCTTTAGCGTCGTAGGCAGTCCATGAGGTGTTATTCAACAGTATCCAACCATTCTCCCCATAGATCGCCGCCCCTTCCCCGTTACCGAAAAGTTTCGGCCGTGACCAAAGCCTCATCTCGTATTGAAGGATTTTGTCGGGGTAATCGTAATTGACGAACATGGTGTCAGGAAACTCCTGATCATCCTCGAAAAAGAATTTTCCGCCCGAACAGGAAACAGCATCCGGAAAGTCATCAAGCCCCATCACATAGCGACAGTAATCAATCCGGTGAACGCCGTCATTGCCCAGATCACCGGTGCCATAGTTGAAAAGCCAACGCCATGCTCCGCCAACAATGGTCGCGTTGTATTCGCGCTCTGTGGAAGGCCCCAGCCAGAGATTGTAATCGATGCCGCCCGGAGCGCCGCTGTCTTTGGCGAGATGAACTTCACCGTTTCGGGCGGTCTCCCAGGCCTTACCGGAAATGACTTTTCCCAAAGCTCCGCTTTCTACATACTGGCGCGCTTCTTTCAAAAACGGAGCACTTCGGATCTGGGTTCCCATCTGCACAATCCGCTCATACTTCCGGGCGGCGGCGACAGCGATTTTTCCTTCGGCAATGTTGTGACTCGCTGGTTTTTCTACGTAAACATCCTTTCCGGCCCTGCAGCCTTCGATCGTGAGGAGGGCGTGCCAATGATCCGGAGTCGCCACCATGAAAGCGTCGATCGACGAATCATCCAAAAGTTCGCGGTAGTCACGAACCAGCTTGGGAGCCAGTCCGGTTTTGGCCTCGATTTCTTTTCCACGGGCCTTCCTGACATCATCGCGCACATCGCAAATGTGGGTAATCGCGCAATCCGAATTTGCCGCGAAAGTTTGCATGACCGAATTGCCCCGACCGCGAACGCCAATACAGGCCACATTGATCTTGTCATTGGCCGCGACGAGTTGGCTGGCAGGAAGAACCTGGAAGCCTAATCCCACTGCCGATGCGCTTTGCAAAAAACTTCGACGGGATCCAGACACTTTATCCATGGGGAAAAGTCTAGCGATTCCCCTTCGGTCGATCAATGGAGTTTCGGGCGCGGTCACGTCCTTAGAGAGGTTCCAATGACCGTCGTGAAAAAATGAAATGGGATGATTCGAATGTCTCACTCCCCACCAACAAATCGGGAGGGCATTTCGATCTACGCGGAGGCACTGCCGGAACTCGCTTGGAAGCCATAGTCCAACTCGGTCGGTAATTCGCAAATTTGCTCAGCCGCTGCAAACAGCTCATCAAATTTGTCGACAAACAAATCCCCGATCAATAGATCCGTCAAGGTTGGCCGGAGCTCGGGATTCATCTTGATGAGTTTCCCGAAATTGAATTCAGGATGGTAAAACGCGTAAACAATCTTCCGCATCCGCTCGATCGCTTTGCAGACATCTTTCCCATAGTCTTCGAATTGAGAGCCGGACAAGTCACCGCTTTCTAGCGCAGCATCAATCGCATCGGCAGCCAACTCACCGCTCTTCAGGGCAAGGAACACTCCCGAGGAAAAAACCGGATCGAGAAAAGCAAAAGCATCACCCACCAAGACAACACCATCTGCGGCGCAATAGTCGGAACGATAGCTGTATTCCCCGGTGACCCAGTATTTGCCGGTTTGCTTTCCGGGGTCCAGATGCTGCTTAATCCAGGCGTTCTCCTCAATCTCCCGTGCAAAAATCTCGCCGGGATCACGAGTGTCACGGTAAAGGTAGTCCCGGTCGGCAACGACTCCGACACTGACACGATTGTCCCGCATCGGAATGTACCAGAACCAGCCTTTGTCAGGAATGTAAGCAACCGTGGTCGATCCGGCATCCAGCCCCGGGTCACGCATTGCTCCCTCGAAATAAGTCCAGATGGCAATCTTGTCCAAATTGGGATCCCGCTTTCTCCACTTGGTCTTCGATGCTACAAGGCAATCACGACCGGAAGCGTCTACGGTAATGGGGGCGTGGAAATCGAAACGTTCGCCTTCCCCGTTTTCAGCCGTGACTCCAATGACACGTTCTGAATCATCCCTGATCACTCCGAGCACTTTGTGCCCCTCTCGAAACTCCGCGCCATTCTCGATCGCCTTGTCGACAATCATCTGATCAAACACCATCCGCTCGACCTGCCAGGTTACCGAGGAAGGATGATCGTCATGTTGAAAAAAGTAGAACGGCTTTGAAATCTTCCCGTCAGTTGAGACGAACTGAACGCTGTGCTTTTGTTGAAACCCGATCTTATCCATCTGATCGGCAAGGCCCAGCCGCTCAAGAGTGTACCAACAGAAAGGCATCATCGACTCACCGACGTGATAACGCGGGAATGTTTCCTTTTCGAGAACAAGAACCTTTCTGCCCTTTTCAGCGAGGAGAGCAGCAGAGGTTGAACCGGCGGGGCCGGCTCCGATAATGATGGCGTCCCAGTTTTCCTGACTCATGAATGAAGAATAAATGTGGTCTAACGGGATACGTTTCCGATCCACTTTTCGGACTCACTGCTTCGCGGCAAAATTTCGACGATGTCCGCAATGACCAACCCTTCCGGATCGAGAAGCTGGTTGCAACGACCGTAGAGAATCTCCCCCTCGTCCTGTTTCAAGGAGTCTCCGATCATTTGATCTGCAGGCACCTTGAAAAAGGCAGACGGGCTGCCGTGATGATCCACTTCGTATTCCCCCAGGATTCCGCCGAGAGGTTTCCTCCCGTCGACGACAAGATCGCGAACGTCTTCCGGAAGAGTCGACAAATGAATACCGATGGCCCCGTACTCCACCGGAACATCTGAAGATGCAGCGTGCAAGGTCACCAGGCGCAAAAGGTAGTCATCATTGGCCTCATGGGCGTGAACTTCGAGATAGAGTTTGGAATGATGAAAGGCCGCCAGCGTCGGAGTCATGTCGTTGTTGTGAACGAGCATGGACCGATACGGATAGGGCACTTCTTTTCCCTCAAGAAAGTGAAAGTCCGGCATATCGCGACCCGACCTTTCATAAAAATAATGAAAAGGCAGGAGACGATGGAGCGCTTCAGCCAACTCAGGGTCGGCCCCTCCGCGAACTGGCTCAGGTGTAGCGTGCATCCCGGTGATGATCGAGGAAAAATCCATGCAGGAGACGATCAACCTGGAGCAATCCCTCCCGACTGACAGTGATGGTGTCACCGTCGACACTCATATATCCCTGCTCATTCAGTTGTTTCAATTGGGCGGAAAATCTCTCCGCCGGCTTGACGCCGTACTTCTTCTCAAAATAGCTGAGGCTGGTCTTACCAAGCTTCAGCTGAAGAACAAACTCACGAATAAAACGTTCATCCGGGTCCGTCGGGTAAGCCCGGAAAATTGGAAGCCCACCTTTTTCCAGCTCCGATGTGTAAGGACCTACATCGGCCTGATTCTGATAATGCACTCCACCGAAGTGGCCAAAACTGGCAACACCTGCAGAAAGCAAATCGGCTCCCTCCCAGAGACTGTCGCGATAGACAAACTTGGTCGTCTCAGGATTTTTCACCACGGTGTAAGCACTGCTGACGGTGTAACCCGCTTCTTCGAAACGATTGAAAGCCCAGTCGACCCATTCCCGCTTCGTTGGCCAATCGGCAACCGGAGCAGTGATTTTCCCCGCCTCCTTCATCTCTTTGAAGATGGTGGTGTTGTAGGGGATCTCCATCTGATAGATCGTAACACAGTCGGGCTCCTGCTCGATCGCAATGTCGACGCACTTCTGCCAGTTCTCGACCGTCTCGTCCATCATCCCGGCAATGAGATCAATGTTGACCTGATCGAATCCTAGAGTCTTGGCAAACCCGAGCGCACGATAGGCTTCACGCGAGCGGTGAGCCCTGCCGTTCAGTTCCAGGATATGATCGTCAAAATTCTCGATCCCAAGGCTGAGACGGGTGACTCCGATATCCCGCAATGCCTCCAGTTTTTTCTCAGTCAATGTTCCGGGCTCCGCCTCAAAGGCCACCTCTTCCGTTTCGTCCCAGGGAAAGAGGTCTTTCATCCTGTTCGTGAGATCCTGAAGCTGGCTCACAGAGAGATAACTCGGAGTTCCGCCCCCAAAATAGACAAACTGCGGCTTTCGCCCAGCCAGATAGGGCTTTTTCGCATATCGCTCGAATTCACGGATTCCGGCGTCAAGATACTCATTAATCTCACCTGCATTTTTGTCCGTGTAGACGCGAAAATAGCAGAAGTGACAGCGTTTCCGGCAAAAAGGAATATGGAAATAGACTCCCAGATTGGTATCGGTCGGGGCAGGCTGCTCCAGCACATCGTCAATTGCCCGAACATGCTCCGGAGTCCAAAATGAGAATGGCGGATAGTTCGCAACAAAGTAGTTTCCCACTTCAGTTTGCTCCGCCTCAGGATCCAGAGGTGTGGAAAGTTTTTCGACTCGATTTTTGAGTCCTTCAGTTGATTGAGCCATGAGAAAAATGAGTTAGCTCCCCTCCAATAGAGTGAAGGCGAGATTACTTTCGAAAACCATACACTACGCCATCATCCCCGCAAATCACCAATGTCCCTGCCGAGATTGCGGGAGAGGCTTTCACTTGCGCCCCCAGTTCGTAATTCCAAAGTTCGGTGCCGTCTTCCGGATTGACCGCGTAGATCCGCCCGTCCATTCCTCCCTGCCAAACGGCGCTCTTGGTTACCAGCGGAGAGCTATCGAGAGAACGAGACGACTGAAACGCCCAGACTTCCTTTCCCATAACCCGGTCATAAGCGACGAGACGTTTATCTGGACCGGCGATAAAAAGCAGGTCTTCGTTCACCGCAGGCGATGCGGTAAACTCCAGACTCGTGTTGATCTCCCACGCTATCTCTCCACTCGCAATGTCGATTGCACGAATCGTTCCTCCGTTGTCGGCGACGTAACATATGCCGTCGCGGACGGCTGTCGAATTGGCAATGTAGGAGCCGACTTCGATTTGCTCTGCCTCTCCTTTTCCGTCGGCGGGAACGATGTGAAGAAGACCATCGCACCCACCGAAACAGACGGCCTGCTTTCCGCCCGAATTGATCAGCGAAGGCGTGGCAATGATATAATTATCGGTCTTATGACTCCAGAGAACTGAACCATCTTCAGAATTGAGACAGTACAAAAGATTGTCGTAACTTCCGATAAAAAGCTTCACCGACCCATCCTCGTCCTTGAGAAAATTCACTCCCCCTTCGATCTTTCCCTCTGTTTCAAACCGCCAGACCTCTTCCCCGTTTTCAGTATTAAAAGCATAGACAAGCCCATAAGTGTCACCGACAAACACCTTCCCATCCACGACAGCAGCCGGAGCAGTGATCGGTCCTTCCACTGTTGCCTCCCATTTCAAGGCTCCGTCAAAACTGTCGATTGCTAAAAATTTACTTTCCTGAGTTCCAAGATAAGTGATGCCATCAGCAATCACTGGACTGGCTTCGATAGGAGGAAGTCTCCGCCCCTCTTTCGCCACAGGAGTGTAGGACCACGCCAATTGTAGCTGTCTCTTATACACATCTCCGAGCCCACGAGACCGAGGCTGA
>OJCB01000736.1_pt1 | contig 11903 bp, 9 predicted proteins | sample 1591501 | NCBI WGS metagenome assembly OJCB01 (sample SAMN05416813, study PRJEB24817) | seawater metagenome | isolation source: Sea water | place: Canada:Atlantic | collected 2013-07 | reverse complement strand
AGATCAGCCTCGGTCTCGTGGGCTCGGAGATGTGTATAAGAGACAGGTTTTTTAATGTCTCTAAAGGTTTTGGATTCATTACACCTGATGATGGAAGCAAAGATGTATTTGTGCATCAAAATGGATTGTCGGATGAGATTAAGGAAGGAGATAAAGTAAGCTATGATGTTGAGGAAAGTCCTAAAGGCTTGAACGCAACAAATGTCACAGTAGAATAATAGAATATTACTTTTCGACAAAGTATACTAAGCCTATCAGATTTGATAGGCTTTTTTATTTTAAAACAACTTCTTCAGAACACAAGTGCATCACAAAACCTAAACGGTGTTAAAACGCAGTTTAGCCAAAAGGTAGTTTTCAATCGTGATCAAAAAATAAGGTTAGAATAAAAACATCCAGAAAGTAAGCCAGTGAAATCCCTAGGAGGAAAACCCAGCCAAACGGTTGCACCCAGCTGAAGCTAGAAAAAGACAATGACATAAAGCCCAAAGAGAGTACGATTGAGGTGATGAAAATGGGGAGTATGTGTAATGCACTTGATTTGAACCTGTTTTGCGTCACTAAATAAATGGAATCATCTACACACACGCCCAAAAGGATAGACAAAAGAAATAAAGTGAGTGGGGTGATTGTAACCCCCAGGAGGATTAACAGTCCCAAAGCGATGAAAATTGGAAATAAATTGACTAGCAATACGCCGAATCCAATTCTGACCGATTTCATCCAAAGCAGGATGAATACACTACTAAATACAATACTAGCTCCAAAACCAATCAAAATCTTGTTGGCGAAGGAATGCGTAGCCTCGTCAGAGAGATACTGAAGCCCTGTGAGTTCAAAGTGGACCGCTGGAGTATTTTCTGCCGCTAAAATTTGCCTCAATTGTTCATACTTCTCTCTCAGGCTAGGTAAGTCTAAATCAGCAAAGCCAAAAAGAATCCTTGCCTCCTCGGCTTGATCTCCAATAATTCCCTTGCCGCCAAGGTCCTTGGCATATTTTGCAAGCTCTTTTTTATACGATGAGCTCAACCTCTTCGGTACGGAGAAGGCCTTTGTCCGGCCATTGCTTTCATAGCGATGATATCGTTTTACAACCAGGGTGGGGCTGTTGATATACAAGGGGGCAAAGAGACTGTCAATACGATTTTCAATATTTTCGATTTGATTCAGAATGGGTTTATCCCAGACCGTTCCATTTTTGATCGTCAGAAAAATTTCAGCTCGTTTTTTTCCAAAAAACGCCGTTTCCATAATCTCTCGCCCACGGGTTAAGGAAGCATCTGAAATGGAGAAATCTTTTTCTGCATTATCAATCCTGAAGGTCGAAATCACCAAAGAAATGATGGCCATATTCGCAAGCATAAAGAGGAAGAGTACACTTTTCTTTCTGTGGGATAGCCACTGGAAGCAAGATTGATGGAAGGCATAAAACCATTGAAAATCATCTCGTTTGAGATAAACAGCTTCTTTGTTCATCAGCCTAATGACCAAAAAGCGAGAACTGAGATAAGCGATGCTAACGCTGGCGATGGAGGCAAGTGCATAGTTGAAAAGGTGGATATTTTCTGCCAGTACCATAAACATGAAAAAACCAAAAATATTAGTCAGCGAAGTCAGTAGTAGAGGCATTTTAACCTCCGAGATAATGGCCTTCCTTAAACCCTGATCTGTTGCACAACCGTCCTGCAATTCTTTCTGATGGTAAAGAATGTGCATGATATCGGTAAAGGATAGCACCGTAATGATGCAGGGCACCGTAATCATATGCATGGTGAAGCTCATGTTGAGCAAATTCATTACGATGAAGGTAGCAGAGATATTGAAGGCCACCATGAGGGTGATTAAGCCTAGGCCTTTTAGGGAATGCGTTAAAAAGTAAAACCCAGCTAGTATTAACAACAGACTAATGAGGCCTAATAAAATGGTATCTTTTTGTAAATGAGATTCGAGTTGTTTTTGAATCAGGTCGTATTGCAGATAGTGTACTTCAATTCCCTGTGCCCCGAAATTCAGCGCCTCTAATCGTTCTGCTGCTGCGGCGGAAATGCCAGTGGATGTTTCTAAAAAAATAATGGTGTATTTTCTGTTTTTGGAAAGAAACTTCTGAAAGATATCATAGTACTGCTCATAGTTTTCCAATCTCTTTTCAAACCGTTTCTTATTATTTAAATCCAGGAAAGGTTCTATACTGAGGTGCATGATCCCTTGCTTAGGGTAATCTACATCCAGAATACTGGAGACCTTGCCTATTTGAGGCTGTACTTCCCAAAAGTCAATAATTTCCTTCAAGATGTTGAAATCACCCAACGTATTCCAGCCGCTTGGCTTCTCTAAAATAACAATGCCGTATTCGCCCTGCTCTACGCCCAGCCGCTCAATAAATGCCTCATAGCTGGCAATGTCCTGATAGGAAGCGAGATTATAGGTGCTAACATCTGTTTCCATTTTCAAAGAAGAAGCCGACCAAATCCCCAGAGAGATGGTTATAAAAATCAGGATAAAGATGAACCATCTATTTTTCATGTAGAAGCTTAATTAGAAACGGTTCAATTTTGTCGGCAATTTGCCGGTGTCCCACAGGGTTCGGATGACTATCATAAGGGTGATTGATGAAGCTTTGATTGGAAAAATCAAAACCAACATCTACCCAATTAATTGGCGAAACCTTTGTTTTCAATAAGCCTGTTTCTGGTGTTGTATCCAGACAGGCGACCCCAAAAGGAATATTATTTTCTTTACAAATGGCAGCCATCTCCTGTACGATACAAACGGTGGCCTCAATTTGAGCGGGAAGGTCTTCTTTGGCATAATCGTAGGAAGTCTGCATCCAGTTGATCGATGCTAGCCACTCTCTACCTATCCAGTTTTCATAAATTTCCTCCCAGGATGCGTATTGAATAGGTTCTTCACAGGCGGGTAGGTAGGGAAATCTCGACTGGTTCATTTTGCTGTCAACATTATTTGAAGAACGCCTGTAGCCAATTCTCAAATTCGATCTGTATTCCCGAGACAGCGTGTTGCGCATGAAATGGAAGGAAGAAAAATTCAGTATAACCGCTTTCAATTGCTGCGTTCTTACCAATTCCTTTAATTGCAGTAAGGATTGGACACTACCATAGCCGATCACTCCCGCATTTTGAAAGCTCAGCGCTGGATGTTTTTTCTGCAGCAGGGAAGTGAAATGTTGCTCATCATTCACCCCAAATCCATAAGTGAAAGAACAACCTAAAAATAGTATATTGGGCTTTGTTGCATTGGGGCAGTCGCTTACATAGCGGGAATTATTCTCCAGGTGATGAGTGTTGAACGTAAGTCCTTTATTAATAGTGATTTGAAAAGCCCCCGGATTGAGTTGTATACCCAGCTCAGTATCCCCCAAAAAGGCATTGTCGGGTTGGGCTGCTACTGAATAATCATTATTCTGAAAGCTTTCATAGCCTAGTATCCTAAAAGCAATTTCCAAGCAGCAAAAAACCATAATCGGGTAATAAATCAGGTTCTTTACTACCGATTTGAAGTTTATTTTCATATTTTAATTGATCATCATTCTCTTCAAAAAAAATCCATCGCTTACTCAAATCCACTACCGTAATCCTTTATACTAAAAGTGTGAAAATAATTCTTGGCATCTCTGGATATTTCCACGATTCGGCCGCAGCTATCATTGTGGAAGGTAAGATAGTGTATGCGGCACAGGAAGAACGATTTACGAGAGAAAAAAATACGGCTGTATTTCCGGCAAATGCCATAAAGTATTGCCTAAGAGAAGCAGGGATTAGTTTGCATGAAGTAGATGCAATTATCTTTTCCGAAAAGCCATTCCTGAAGTTTGAGCGCTTATTGGAGACTTATTACAACAATGTTCCCAAGGGGATTTTTTCTTTTTTAAAAGCGATGCCCCAATGGGCGGAAAAGAAGCTAATGCTCCGGAGGGAAGTGAGGTCTCAGCTAAAACAAATTGATCCAACCTATAAGAAACAGCAGAAATTGCTGTTTGCCTCTCACCATTTATCTCATGCGGGCAGTGCCTTTTATCCATCGCCCTATCAGGAGTCTGCTATTCTGACGGTTGATGCGGTGGGAGAATGGGCCACCGCATCAATTGGCAAGGGCAACGGTCAGCATATCGAATTGCTCAAGGAGATGCGTTTCCCCAATTCGGTTGGCTTGCTTTATAGCTCCTTCACTTATTTCCTGGGATTTAAAGTCAATGAAGGCGAGTACAAACTCATGGGCTTATCACCCTATGGTATAGAAGATACGGAGGAGACGCAGCGTTTTATCCAAATTATAAAAAAGGAGCTGGTTGAAATTCTTTCGGACGGTTCTATTCGGCTCCATAGAAAATACTTCACTTTTGAGCACGGGCTCCGTATGGTGTCGGATAAAAAATGGACTAGGCTCTTTGGCATGTCCAAGAGAAAGCCCGGAGAGGACATCACCCAGTCCCATTGCAACCTGGCTTTTGCCATCCAGCGTATTACCGAGGAAATCATCCTGAAGATGGCGCAAACAGCCAAAACGCTTACACAAAGTGACAATTTATGCCTGGCGGGAGGGGTTGCGCTTAACTGTGTCGCCAATGGGAAACTGCATGAAAGCGGGCTTTTTAAAAACATTTGGATCCAGCCTGCTGCCGGTGACGCAGGAGGTTCGGTTGGCGCTGCTTTGGCATATTACTATGTTCATCATCAAAGAATCATTGGAGAAGAGCAGCAGTTCGATACGATGAGCCAGGCTTTCCTCGGGCCTGAAATTTCCACAAATGAGGTGGAAGCCTTTTCGGAAAGAAATTCCTTGACGCCTAGGCGCTTCTCCAATCCGGAAGACCGAAATCGATACGTCATCAAAAATGTCATTAAAGGTAAGGTGATTGGCTGGGTACAAGGCCGGATGGAATTTGGGCCAAGGGCTTTGGGCGCAAGAAGTATTATTGCTAGCCCTTCCTATCCTGAAATGCAGAAAAAACTCAATCTATCGATTAAATTCAGGGAGGACTTTCGCCCCTTTGCACCGGTCCTATTACGACAAGAAGCTTTGAAGTACTATGGTTGCTCCTATGCGTCTAGGTACATGCAGTTTGTGAAAAAAGTATTGCCTGAACATCGCTTAAATTTACCGCCCGATTATGCAAATGGCTCACTCTGGGATAAGCTGAGTACTCCACGGTCAAAATTTCAGGCTATAACCCATGTAGACTTCTCTTCCAGGTTACAGATCGTGGAGGAGGAAAGCCATCCTTTTTATGCACTTTTGCAGGAAATGCGTCAACAGTCGGGCGATGGTATATTGGTTAATACGAGCTTTAATACCAGTGGGGAACCAATTATTTGCAATATGAAAGATGCCTATCAGTGCTTCATCAAGACAAATTTGGATATATTGGTGGTTGGAAACTATACTTTCACTAAAGACCATCAATAATGGCTTTTTTTAAAGATCTATGGGGCTATTTCAAGGCAAGAAAGAAATTTTGGCTGGCTCCAATTATGCTTATTCTTGTCTTCTGCGCTTTGATCCTCCTGTTTGGTGGGGTAACGGGGCTAACACCGTTCATTTATTCCTTATTTTAACTTAATCCATGACAAGGAAAAGAACGCTAAATAGAGACGTTTTGATCTCCGGTTTAGGCCTGGGGATACTTTACTATTTCTTTTTCAGAACGGAGATTTTAGTACTTGGCGGGATCTATTTGCCGCTCTGCTTTTTTTGGGAAAAACTGAAAGTGGGCAATCACCAATTTTGGATGCAGCTTACCAGAATCATACAATCCGTCACTAGTCCAATGCTATTTGGGGCAATTTTCGTCTTTGCCCTCTTGCCAATCGGTTTACTTTTTCGGCTATTTAATAAAAAGGAAAGGCAGGAAGGCTCTACTTTTAAAGATATAGATCAAACGATTGATGCTTCGTTTTTTGAAGTACCCTGGTAAGTTTTTGGAATTATTAGCTGGACTACAAACGCTGCTTTCTCGTTTATCAAGTAACTTTTCAAAACTTAACAAAACCCATTGAGAAGCCCCAATGACCATAGAGGAAATCCAGACTTAGCTGTTGGATCTACCAAGTTTATAAAACTTAATTTCCTTTGAAATGAGTTATTACTTCACTGATAACTGTATCTGCCTGCATTTGTATAAGCCCGTGGCCTGTTGGTAATACGACTTCTTTGTAGGGGGCTGCAATCCATGCTTTTTGTTGGGGAATAATAGCAGGGGCAATGACCATATCTTCGCTTCCCCAAATAAATAACGTAGGACAATTTATGGTTTTTACATAAGTTTTATTGGCCACTATTTCTTCCACATTTAAAGCTCTATACCAGTTTATAGTAGCAGTAGCGGCTCCATACTCTGCCTGCAAGGCCACATATTCTTCTAGCTGTTCTTTTGGACTATTAGCCATCATCTGCTTGAAAAATAGCTGTTGATTAGCTACGAATTTATACTCTGGCAAAAAGGGCTTTTGCAGTTTTTTCATGTAGCTGCTGCGTTGTTGTTGTGCTGGATGATTGAGGATCGCATCAAAAAAGACACCAATATGTGGAATGGAGAGTGCCGTCAAACTGTGGAGCCGTTCAGCATATTCTATAGCCACATTCCAGGCAACGACTGCTCCCCAATCATGGCCGACCAGATGAAAAGTATCAAACTCAAACTCATTGGCTATAGCTATTACATCATTTGTTAAGGCTTTGATGTGGTAATGCTCAACCCCTTTGGGTCTGGCACCAGGACTATACCCTCTTTGATCAAAAGCGACTACCCGATAGCCCTCTTTTGCCGCTTTTTCTAATAAGTCCGTCCACATAATGGAGGATTCTGGAAAGCCATGTAATAAGATGACGGCAGGACCTTCATTTTGAAGGCCCGCTACTCGAACAAAATATTCAAAATCTCCTACTGGAAGGCGAAATGACCCTGTATTGTCTGACTGCTGTACAAGGGGTAGGGCCGCTATTTTGGCACTGTGTTTTTTAGACCAATCTATCGATCCGAAATACCGATATGCAGGAACGATTAAAAAGAGAAGAAACAGCAGCAGTAAGGCGATTTTGAAATATTTCCAGTTCATCTGAGATTCATTCTTTATTGTATGATTTAGGGCAATTCAAAAGCCAGCAATACATTTCCGGGCTGTTCACCGAACTTGGCATAACCAGAGGTGATAAATAGTTGATTGCCTACTACAACAGGGCCATCTGAATCAATAGTACCACCAAAGGCTTTTGCGCCATTCACGGCATCATAATCACGGTCAGTGTCGTAAGACCAAAGTTCTTTTCCGGTTTTGGTATCATAGGCTTTCAACATTCCATCTAACGCACCAGCGAAGAGCACGGCTGGGGTGGCGGTAATAGCTGCTGAAATCCCCGGTCCGCATTCCCATTCCGATTCTCCACAGCGGTTTTCTTCTATGGTAGACCAAATCCGTTTGCCATCTACTATGTTGAGAGCATGAACGCCGGGTTGAATGGGCTGTTCTTTATGCAAAGTATAGTCGTTTTGGTCGTTGATAGGAACATATAGTGTTTTACCATCACTAGCCATACCCCAATGCACACCGCCCATGATAGCACCTCTGCCTACTAATTCGTGCCAAATGATTTCTCCCTTATTATCAGGGTCTAGCGCATAAACATCACCGGATTTCTGACCGACCAATAAGATGTCTTTTTCTCCTGAAGTAATCAAAATCGGCGGAGCCCCGAAATCGGCATCGGGACCATGGTATTCCGGACAATTGGGTCCATAGGGCGGATACACGCAAGCCCCATTCCATGCATCATCGGCATACATTTGTTGGGTCCATACTATTTTACCGTCTTCCAGGTTCATCGCCATAATCGCATCGCTCGTTTTAGAAACAGGTCTGGTGTAATTTTCTCCTGTTCCAAAATATAAGACCCTTCGTTTGGTATCGATGGTCGGAGTAGTCCAAATAGGTGCGCCCGAAGGACCAAATCGCGTAGTTCCAACACTAGTTTTTCCGTTCGGTTTGGCTTCTTCAGCGATGGTGTACGTTTTCCAGATTTGTTCTCCGGTATCGGCATTCAAGGAAACCATGGACCCGCGAAATGTGCAGCATTCGTAGTTCTCATCAAAAGCGGAAATTATTTCCAGGGAAGATACCGGTACATACAATCGATTCTCAAAAATATTCAGCGTACCGGTGATAGTGGCCATATGATGGTCCTCCACTTTTCGCTTCCAGAGGAGTTCTGTTGTTTTTAAATCAAGGGCATACACCGTTGCTGCAAAATCAGAGAAATACAAACGACTAGCCGCGCCATTTTCATTAGTACCTACCACCAAGGCACTTCGCACCTCCGCATCCGCCTGAAAGGTCCATCGGATGCAACCGGTTTTTCGGTCTAAAGCGTAAATCGTTCCATGTTGACTTGCCGTATAGAGGGTGTTGCCCACAATCGTTGGCTGCGCCCTTGCTCGGGTGGCATTCGGAAAAGCGAAAGTCCAACTCAATTTCAATTGTGGTACATTTTCGGCTGTGATTTGCAAATCATCTCCGTCATAGTAGCGCTTATTTTGTAACCCCATCCCCCAATTGCTGATAATAGGTGTTACATCAGCAGTTTCGATACTACTTTCTTCGGCACATTTTCCAGCAACAACATCATTTCGTATTTCGGTTTCATCGCTTGCTGAAATAAAGGCTGCCAATTGTTCGTGCTGTTCCTTGCTCAACCTATCGGCTTGATTTCGCATCACACCGGTCCGTAAAGTGGCGACAATGGCCTCTTTGGACAATAATTTCAAGCTAACTAATTTCGGAGCCTCTGAAATCGATCCGCTATGACAAGCCGCACAATTGGCTTGGTATAACTCCGCCCCTGCTCTTTTAGCGATTTCTTCTTCATTTTCGGTACAAGCGGGTAGGAAATAGAATCCGATAAGAAGGATGCCTAGCATTTTATAGGTCATATATCAATAGTTGAAATTTTGTAAGGAATACCCAGAAGCTTTGCTAACGGCCTGCCGCAAGGAGAATACATTGCCATCGATATCATGAGCAAATACAGTGTAGAACTCGCCTAAGATTTGTGGTTCACTCAGGAATTCTACGCCCAAGTTTTTCATGCGCTCATATTCCTGTTGTATGTCTTTGACTTCCAATGAAAAGGTATAGCCCAAATCGGTAGGGTCTTTTTCATGCAATTTGGCGGGCGTCTCAGGGTGTTCATATTGCATCAATTCTACCATTTTGCCATAACCATCCATCTTAAACCAAGTGGCATGTAAGCTGACCTTGTCTTGGTCTACGATGTCATCTAATCTTTCCATGTTTTCGAGCTTCGCTATTCGATTAGGTAAAAAACCTAAAATAGCTTTATAAAAATCAGATAGCTTTTTCAAATCAGGACTCATTATGGCCACCTGCGTCATCCACATATCATGTTTTTGTGCCCAACTGCTATCCATGCCTGCTTGTGTCATAAAACGTTGCTCCATTTGCTCCATCTCTAGCATATTGCCTTCGGGGTCATAGCCATAGGCGTAGGTGACCCCATAGCCACCCAAGTCAACGGCTTCATCGCCTCTACTCAATAGTTCGATATCTGCATTCTTGAATTGGTCATAGCCTGATTTCCAATCGGGCGATTGATAACAAGTATGTGTCATTCCTGGGCCTTGAGGAAGCATTTTTGTGGGGATGGCATTTTGTTGGTTGGCGTACGCCGTCAATTCGAGCAGCATATTGGGGGCTTTAAAGGTCACCCGTTCATAGGCAACACCTTCGCGGGCATAAATTTTATCTGCGTTTGAATGTTGCTTGACTTTTTCTCTCTTTACGATTTCAAAAGGGGTGGCTTTTTGATAAAAAGCTACCATTTCATCTAAGTTGTTTACAGAAATACCAATATGATTAAAACCGATAATAGAGGTGGGCGAATCACTAAGCTGAGCATTTGGATTGACCTGGCTAAACGCATAGCTAGGAGAAAGGACGGCCATACTTAGTAAAACTACGACCTGGAATAGATTCTTTTTTTTCATTTTTTCTTTGTTAAGGCTAAAAGACGGAGCAAAATAAATGAATGGAAAGTTTATGCTGAACACTAATAGGCTAGGCTTACCTTTTTTCGAAAATCATAGAGGATTAGCGTAGGCAAAACTTCAGAATACTCCCAATCCAGTAAAGGTAATTTTTATTTATATTTGGTAGCTTACTTGAAAAAGCACTTGTTTTGTTCGAAAAGGCAATAAGAATATGGAGAAAAATACCTTCCTGATAAATTGTACCAATCCATTCGACTATTCAAATAGCCTTGAAGAAATCGGTAATAAAAAGCATAAGTTGTGGAATGGCGTTGAACTGGCTATAAATGCCCCCAATGCTAAAGCAAATTGCCAAATTTTCATTAAAAATGATTTACACTTCTATCGGACTGATTATGAAGTGGGGTCTAATATTCTGTTAAAAATCAAGCAAGAAGCATTGGACCGAGAGTATATTGATCTTAGGATTAATCACTTAGGAAAATCTGCGTCCATTATTAAGGATAAAGAATTGCAGCTTCATCCTGCTCATAAAAAGGAGCAATCATTTCATATATTTCTCAGAAAAGAAGTGCTTGGTCTTCAGAAAGAAGTCCTTGAAAAGAAAAGGAAGAATGCTCATCAATGCCCTCATTTAAGTAAGATTTCTGCTGATATACTTTCTATTCCCGCAACGGGTAGTAAGAATGCCCTGAAAATAGAGGCAAAAATGTTGGAGTTTAGTTATGCTTATTTAGATTATCTACATGCTCCGATCACAAGCCCCCCTTCTTTTTTGTCTTGTGATTATAAACTACAATGCATCCATAAGACCAGAGAAATACTTGAGGATAATTTTACCAATCCGCCTACCATAAAAAAGTTATCCAAGCAAGTCGGGATAAATAGCAATCAATTGAAAACTGGATTCAAGTACTTATATGGTTCGACCATTCGACAATTTGTGATTAACTTTCGACTAGATCATGCCCAACGACTGATTCAAAATACGCAACTTCCTCTTGGGATAATATGTAATAAGGTTGGATACACCAACCATGGATATTTCTCAAAGTTATATAAGGACAAATTTGGAATAAGTCCCTTGAATGAACGAGAAATTCAGTACAGATAGAACGCTGCTACCTAAGCGATCTAAGCGATAAGATGTACATATTGACGGATTCTTTATGGCTATTCTACTAGCCCTTATCTTCAGTGGAATTTGAAAAATTCAGATGGTAAAGCTATTCCCGTATTGGGTTACTTCCGTGTGGCTGGGCTTAGTGAAAAAAGAATTTTTGTTAATCGGGATGAATTGCCGCTTGGATTTACCACGCCAAGTGGACCAGTGTGTAAAATTGATACGATTGATCTTGATTTTATTGATTTGTATACTGAGATAGAAATTGAAAAGAAAGTACTTTACAATTACTATTTTCTGGCTAACCCACCGCCTGGGGAGCCACAAGGCTTTTTGTTGACTGATCCAATTTGTACGAGTTGTGCACTGAATGAGGCAACGAATGAGCGGCCAGATTTTTGGTGACCTACAAGGGCTTGATTCGATTTGCTGGGCCCTGCTTTGGGCATAAAAATGAAGTTATCGTCGAGTTATAAAACAAAATTTTCCGCTTGGAGACAATTGTGGCCTGCCCAAGCACGCGTTTCAAGAAGATGGATGATTTAGTCGCAAGCCATTGAAATTGTGAATGGGAAAGCCAATTGAATACTCTTAGTTTTCTTATCTTTCAACCGTTCCTGATAAGTACGCGAACTTAACGGTTTTACTACTTAAAAAGATTAGGAATGAAGAATAGATAAGTTGGTCCAAGAAGCTAGATGTTTTTTCGCCAGACTAGGCGCTGTCTCTTATACACATCTCCGAGCCCACGAGACCGAGGCT
>OJCB01000735.1_pt1 | contig 11930 bp, 12 predicted proteins | sample 1591501 | NCBI WGS metagenome assembly OJCB01 (sample SAMN05416813, study PRJEB24817) | seawater metagenome | isolation source: Sea water | place: Canada:Atlantic | collected 2013-07 | reverse complement strand
TCGTGGGCTCGGAGATGTGTATAAGAGACAGGCCAATGCTGGATGAATAACGCACATGCCATCAGGTTTATCTTTTTTTGCAGCAAATTTAGCGGTAGTGCGATCACCGCTAATGCCCACTGAACAACGCAAACCTGAGACAGAAAAGACTCTGCGTTTAATACGCTGGCCAATATCGTTGGCACCGAAGTAGAGTTGCTGACAACGGCTCAAGTCGAGAAAGGCTTCATCGACGCTATACACTTCAATATCAGGTGTAATAGCCAGCAGTGACGACATGATTTTACGTGACACCTGAGCATAGCGTTGCGGTCTTGAGGGTGCCTGAATCAAAGCAGGACATAATTGTCTTGCCTGCTTCAGACGCATCCCGGTATGAATACCAAATGCCCGCGCCTGATAGGACGAAGTGATAATCGTCGAACCAAGTTGACCATTAGTCACTGCGACCGGTTTGTTTTTCCATTGCGGATTATCAAGCTGTTCTATCTGAGCAAAAAAACAATCCATATCCACCAAGGCAATCATCCTTGGCCACTGCTCAGCTTGTTCGGAAGTCACGACCTAGGGATAGGTTCTTAACTGACCGACAACGATGCCCTGCACCCGCACCCGATCAGCGGGTAAAGTCACTGCCTCGTAATGACTATTAGCTGGCATTAATGTCACTGTGCCATCATCGTTCAGTAATAAGGTTTTTAAGGTTGCATCAAAGCCATCGACCAGCGCGACCACAATATCGCCATGTCGTGCGGTTGACTGTGATTGCACGACGACGTAATCGCCCGACATAATGGCTTTATCGATCATCGAGTCACCGTTCACCTTAAGTACGAACCGTCCCTTACCGGTAAACATATCACTGAGATCAATTTCAGATTCATCAGCAACCGCTTCCACCAAGCGACCCGCAGCAATCTTACCCATCACTGGCAAAGTGACTGGATCAGCAGCGATATCCTCAGGTTGTTCGGTTAAACGTAATCCACGGGTGCGGCCTACATGACGCTCCAATAATCCAGCATCAACCAATGCCTGAATATAACGATGCGTCGTTCCTTGCGAACGGATGCCCAAGCCTTCAGCAATTTCTGATACCAACGGTGAACGTCCATGTTCATCAACGTAATGACGAATAAAATCCAATGTGTTTTGTTCACGTTCAGTCAGCATAATCCTTTCCCTTTTAGAGAAAATAGTGAGAAGAGAAAATATAGAGAACTTTTAATAATTAAACAAGTGGAATTTTCAATTCTCAAGCGGCAGCTAAACATTGAAAATAAGTCATTGTTATTACAAGATTATTCTGTTTAACTTCTGGACTTACTAAGGCTTTTCGTGGATAATCGCCTCCTATTTCGCGGATCTGGCGCAAGACCAGACTGCGCTCTGTTCCGTATCAAACTCATAACGTAGTGAACGATAATACGGGTGCTGTTAATGGCGCCTGTCGTCATTAGTTGGAAAAAGGTATTCCATGTTTAACCTGTTATTAAAACGTCCTCAAAATATCAAAAATGACGTGCTCTCCGGCCTGACTGTTGCTTTAGCACTGGTGCCAGAAGCCGTCGCCTTCGCCTTTGTTGCAGGTGTTGATCCTTTAGTTGGTCTATATGCCGCTTTTCTGGTTGGTCTTATCACCGCGGCAATCGGTGGCCGGCCAGGTATGATTTCAGGTGCAACGGGTGCTCTGGCTGTCGTCATGGTGGCATTGGTGGCTCAACATGGCGTGGAATACCTATTTGCCACCGTCGTACTGATGGGGATCATTCAAATACTAGCCGGGGTATTTCATCTCGGTAAGTTCATTCGTATTGTGCCGCTACCGGTGATGCTGGGGTTTGTGAATGGTTTAGCACTGGTCATATTCCTCGCTCAGTTAAAGTCATTCAAAATCACCGGGGAAAATGGTGAAGAACAATGGATGACCGGCGAGCCGTTGTGGTGGATGCTGGGTTTGGTGGCATTAACCATGTTTATCAGCCACTTTCTGCCTAAACTGACAAAAGCAGTTCCTTCTTCATTAGCCGCTATTATCGTTGTGACATTATTAGCGATTGGACTGAACCTCGATATCAGCGCGGTGGGCGATGTCGCGTCTATTGCTGGCGGCTTGCCTGAGTTCAGTATTCCGATGGTGCCGTTCAACTTAGAAACCTTGCTGATTATCGCGCCATATGCTTTTGTTCTAGCCTTTATTGGTTTGATCGAATCTTTGCTGACATTAACTTTAATCGATGAAATCACTGAAACCACAGGTCGTCCCAATAAAGAATGTGTAGGTCAAGGTGTTGCTAACACGGTTACTGGCTTTTTCGGTGGTATGGGTGGTTGCGCCATGATTGGTCAGAGCATGATCAATATCAATTCTGGTGGCCGTGGCCGTCTATCAGGTATTTCAGCGGCGTTGTTCCTGCTCTGCTTTATTCTGTTTGCCTCACCATTGATTGAAATCATTCCGATTGCAGCATTGACTGGCGTGATGTTTATGGTGGTATTGGGTACCTTTGAGTGGGCTAGTTTCCGTTTGATTGGTCGCATCCCTCTGCCAGATACCATCATCGGTATTTCCGTTGCCGTGATTACTGTGTTTACCGATCTGGCGATAGCCGTTATTTCGGGTATTGTTTTGTCTGCCTTGGTTTTTGCTTGGCAACATGCCAAACACATTCACATCAGAAGTTATCGCAATGAAAAAGGGTCTATCGTGCATGAGCTGAATGGACCGTTGTTTTTTAGCTCAGTACGTAACTTCAGTGAGTTATTTGATCCTAAAAGTGATGATTCTGACGACATTATTCTCGACTTCAAAAACTCTCGGGTTTATGACCATTCCGCAATCGAGGCTATTGATGCCTTAGCGGAGCGATATATTAAGGCTGGGAAAACATTACATCTGCGACATTTAACTGAGGAGTGCAAACAGTTATTAGATAACGCGGCAGACTTGATTGAAGTTAATGTGATGGAAGACCCGCATTATCATGTGGCTGACGATAAGCTGGCATAAATATCATTTTACTGCTATCTTTAGCGCCGAATAATAATACTAATAGCTGTTTAACCTACTGAACTACGAGTAAAAAGACATGTTGAAAAAAATCGATGCAATGCTAGTGGAAAAGTTTCCACACATTATTCTGGGCTTCACTTTTTTTTGGTTGTCACTGGTTGCTTTCGGCCTATACAACGCTTAAATAAACAGTTGGATCCCAATAGAAAAGCCAGTCACTTGACTGGCTTTTTTTATGGGAATAAGCTTATAAATGCAACAGAAATAGTTGTTCTTGATCTAAGTCAATGCTCACCACCGAGACAAGCGTGATAATCAAACCGAACTGATTCACTCGCTTTCACTCACTCACTGGAGGTGCAACATGGGCAACAAATTCGAAAAATTCTTTAATGATCACTTTGCAGAGCTTATCTGTGTATTATCACTGGCCTTTCTTGTCTTGGTCGGTTACGGTCTCGTGATGTCTTAAGGTAAGGCTTTAACCTGTCGTCAACTCAAACGTTGCCTGGGCCACAATGCTGCCATTAAGCAAAACCTCAATGGTATGTGTGCCCGGGTAATAACGTCGAGTTGAGATAGGCTTGAACGAGTGCGTTTTTTTCAGTTGCATTGGCTGATGTGGCTCAAGCTTGGTATTTTTCCACTTAAACACCTTATAGCCCTGCTGCCCCGTTGCTCTGGCAAAGCCAATGCGATAATCAATAACGACGTGTTGGAATTGCTCCGATACCAAATCTAATTTGAATTCTAACGACTGCCCCACAGCCAACTTAGTTACGGCCAATGTCAAATTGATATCAGAGAGTTGGGGATGCTCAGTAAACCCCAATAAAGGATAAACGGCTTTAACACCTGATTTGACCAAGGTCCGAAGACCATGACGTATTACCCAGTCAGTGTCTTTATTGTGATCTTGCTGCCAATTGTTGCAAACAGCTAACACCTGCTCCGGATGATCTTTACTAATATCATTCAGGTTATTAGCAACGGAGCGGCGTACATAACCGCTTGGATCTGCCTTTAATTTATTCAGTAGTGGCCATAAAGGGCTTGGATCTGCCCGTAGGGTTGAAATATGTGCGGCCCAGGGTAATCGTGGCCGTAAGCCTTCTGAAGCAAGCCGTCTTACATGTTCGTGCTCATGTTCGGCCCAACGCAGCATTTGCTGATAGCTTAAGTCAAAATGCTGCTCTACAAAGGGTCTAATCGCAAACTCTGCAGTGAATAAAGGCGTAAGTTTTTCCAGTATAGAAAAAGCGCGTTGCGGGTGAGCTAAACCATACACGCTGACATAATCAATAACCGGCCAAGCGGCATAACTTGTCCAGTTACGCTCAGCATTTTGCTGATTCCAATTGTCAGCAAGTTGCTCGATAATACGCGCCGTTTGACAAAAGTCTTGTGGTAAAAAAGCGGCTAAGGCATCGATAATATGACTAACGCGAGCTTTGAGCTCCAGTTGCGTCAAACCAGTTGATGCTTTTTCCGCAAACGCCTGCCCATCAAACTCAGGGTACACCTCAATAATACGCTCGCTTAGCTCAGCGATCGCCGTGATATTAAGTTGCTCTTTGAGTAGGGCCTGTTCAGCCATCAGCCGTTGTTTTTGGTAAAGACCGCGATTGATTCAACATGATTGGTGTGCGGAAACATATCCATAATACCTGCCGCTTCCATGGTATAGCCATGCTTATTGACTAGCTCACCGGCGTCACGAGCCAATGTCGCTGGGTTACAAGACACATAAACCAGACACTCAGCACCTAAGTCAGCCAGTTGATGAAGTACTTCAAACGCGCCACTGCGTGGAGGATCGAGCAAGATCTTATTAAACCCCTTCTGCGCCCATGGGTAGTCTTTTAATTCAGTTTGAGTCAGGTCTGCTTGTTCAAACTCGGCATTCGTCAGTTGATTCAATAAGGCATTATTCTGAGCATGTTTTACCAAAGCCAGATCGCCTTCAACACCAACGACTTCCGTCACCCGTTTTGCTAATGGCAAAGTGAAGTTACCTAAGCCACAAAAAAGATCCAGAATGCGATCTTCAGGTTGGATATCGAGTAAATCTAAAGCACGTTGAATCATCTTTTCATTGATTCCAGCATTCACCTGAGTAAAGTCACTCGGATCAAAGTTGAGTGTCAAACCGGCTTCAGGGGCATACGATAACTGGGGGGTTTCCGGCCATAACGCTGCAACCGTATCAGGGCCGCCCGGTTGTTCATAAATCCATAAGTCCTGCTCTTGCCCATAGGCAATCAATGCTTGTTTATCATGCTCTGAAAACGGATCGAGGTTACGGAAGACCAAAGCCACGTTAGAATCATCCATGGCGACTTCAATCTGGGCAATTCGGTTATAGGCATCGAGGCCCGCGATCATTTCACCCAGCTCAGTAAGACGTAAACCAACGCGGGGATCGAGAACTTCGCATTGTGATAGCTGGGCAATAAAAGGCGATGCTTTTTCGCGAAAACCGACTAATACCTGCTCTTTTTTAGTGACGTACTTAACGCCTAGGCGTGCTTTACGACGATAGCCCCATAAAGGCCCGGTCAATGGCGGCAACCAGGTTACCGGTTCTAAATTACCAAAGTGCGTAAAGTGTTCAGCCAATGTTCCCTGCTTTAATTCTAACTGTGCTTCTGGAGCCATATGCATCAAACTACAGCCACCACAAACACCAAAATGTTGGCATTTAGCGTCTACTCGCTGGGCAGACGGATTGCTTATCTCTAATGCTTTCGCTTCATCAAACTTCTTGTGCAAACGGGTGTACTGAAACGATGCCGTTTCTCCAGCCAAAGCACCGTCGACAAAGATCGTTTTACCCTCTACTCGGGCGATACCTCGGCCATCGTGTGATAATGATTCAATCTCTGCTGTGATAGCTTCTTGCGGTAACTTCTGCCTGCGTCTACGTCTTGCCATTAAACAACCAATCTCTTATCTGAAAAATAAAAAGTCCAGTCATGCCAAAGCACCACCGGACTCTAATATTATAATGAATTACAGGAATTTATTTCTGTTTCCAGCTACCACCTTGCTGATACCACCAGCCTTTTGCCGCATTGCTTATCCAGCGTTTAGCAAAGGTATCTTGAATATCATCCTGCCATTCAGGGTGGCCATTTGCACGTGCAATTTCAGCATATAAAGCTTTACGGTCTTTATTTTCTTCTGCCACCAAGCCATTCACTTTATTACGGTCTTTTAATGAAATCGCTTTGGCATCATGTAAGGTAATCAAGCCATTATTAGTCAGCCCAATAGCGCCATTATCGTAATAAGGTTTGAGATTATCGTGACGCGCTTTCATCTGTGCTTGTAGTGCGTTGATGGCCGGTGAATTGATATTAATGTTTGCTTGCGCCGCTTGTGCCTGCGGGATTAACCAGTTGAACAAACTCGCTGCAATATCTTTATGCGGCAGAATGAAAGATTGATTTTGTTCTTCTTCATCAGGCACTTGTTGGGGTTGTGTTTCCGGTCCCCACACATCTTCAATAATTCTATCAGCTGCTTTTTCAGCGGCTGCTGCCGGGAAATAAATATTAATTGTGACGCATGATACAAGCATCAGCCCTGATACCGTCCCTGTCAGCCATTTAAATAAGCGCATCTGTTTATCCCCTTTTTATTGAATCACCGGCCCTGAACTGTCTTGCACCGCTTTTAAGCGTTCTATCAGTTCAGACCAATCTACGCGGCGAGTATATCCCACCACATTTATCCATGGCGGTAATCCGCCGCCACCTTTGACAATATAATAACCTTGTTCCGCTTCTTCGATACCAGCCATATCACAGGTTTCGTTTGTTAATGTGCAACTTAGGCCTAACTTTTGGTAGGAAAAATCATCAAAAAAACGTAAAAAACTACGTGATATGAGGCCGGCACCACCGCCAATTTGCGTCAAATTATCAACCGCTTTCTGACTGATACGACGTTTACCCGGATTGTTTTCTGGGGTAGCTAATCGGGCTTTGAATTGAACCGGCTGCCAATTTGATAAGCGTAAATCGTGTACATACCCCGTTAACTTGCCGGTAATTCGTCCCACATCAAATGTACGGGTTAATAATTCCAGATCCAGATCCGTAATATCGATATTGGCATAAAGCTGGGGTAATGCGCCTAACGGCGTGGTCATTCGTAAGTCACGGATAACGGTGGTGCCATCAAACACTTTCATTTGCAGTGCACCGTCAATTTTGAGTTGCTGCTGTTTATAGCTGACATTAGGAATCACGCCCGATAATTTCCCATGCAATCTCGGCCACTGCAAAGCATCGCTTAATCTCTCCATCGAAATCGGTGTTAACAGCCCATCAAAAGTCCAGTCGACATGCTGATCTGACCGCTGTTTGAGGCTAAAGGCGTTAATCAGCAAACGTCCGTCCAAGATAGGCAAGCTGACTTGTTCAGTGAGCTTTAGTCCATTATTTTTACTCTGTGCTTTGATGGTAGCTTGCCCTAAATCAATCGCATAAATCTGAGCTTTCTGCCACTGAACATCACTGCTTGCCGGCTGTTCAGAAGAACTCCAGCCTAGATGACCATTTATAGCCTCAATTTGAAATCGCTGGTTTTGATCATCAATGCTGACGTTATCCATTGCAATATCAAACAGGTATTGCTCATCTTGCCACTCAAACGTGGCAGCAAGCTTACCGCTTGGCGTTAATTTGTCGACAGCCGTTCCCAGCGTAAAAGGCTGTAACCAAACCGCATAAAAAGATTCAAAATCAGCTTGCTGTAGGGTTATATTGAGTTTTGACAGTGTTTTATTGCGCAGTGCTAACTGCACATCTGCCGTCAATAAGCCAGTCTGCTCTATCGTCATATCAGGCACATCCAACACAGCCAAATCAGATGATATATAACCCGTTGTGGTTAACTTAGTTGGATTGGTTTGAAAGTCGATAAACACCGGATCAACATAACTTTGACCACCATCAAGGTGGATGGCAGATTGCCACTGCCAGCCATTATTGATCTTTTCACCACTGACATCGCCCTGCCCTGTTAATAACTCAGCAACCTGTGTGCCGCTGTCATTGCTGAAATTTAACTCTGCTAGGGTCCAACTCGCTGCAAGTTGCTGAACATGGCTATCCATACCGTGAAGCGTGGCTTTGATATCGAGTTGGCCGTGATAATCCCAGTTTGAAAGGGTTGTTAGCTGTGTTTCATCCAGCCATAGCGGCAACCAAGGCGCAATTTTTTCAAGATGTAGTCTAGTCGCATCAACACGCACATTCCAGTCTGACGCCGTTATTGATGCCGCCACCGACATATCACTTCCAGCCAGCTTTAATCCACTGACATCAAATATGTAATGCGCTGCATCAGGAAGCGCTGTCAACGAGAAGCTCAGCTTTTGCTGCCCGAGTTGAGCATGATTGAAACGTAACTGCCCCGACTCACAGCGCATCTGGCTTGCTAGCCATTGTGTTTTGTCACAGCTAAGTTGCACATCTTTGATACTATTTATCGGAGCGGGCAGTCGCAAGGTCTTCGCTGTAGCGTTGAGTTGTATACCACTGGGAGTTAGCCCCAATGCTAAATCAAAACCTTCGGCGGCAAGTTGTTCAGTTGCCCATTGTTCAATACGAATGTCTATCTGCTCAATAGCCTGAGCCGACAGTTGCCAAAAGAACAGGCAAAAAAGTAATGCTGACCACGCCGTCAGTCTTTTCATTAGGCTGCCGGAAACACACCTGTCGAAAGATAACGATCACCACGATCACACACAATGCTCACAATCACCGCATTTTCCACTTGTGCAGACACCTTTAACGCCGCCGCCAAGGCACCACCCGACGATACACCCGCAAAAATACCTTCTTGGCTGGCAAGCTGACGCATGGTCTCTTCTGCTTCTTGTTGGGTTACATCCAGCGTCATGTCGACCCTGTCGGCCTCAAAAATACTGGGCAGATAGGCTTCTGGCCAACGACGGATACCGGGAATGCTGGCACCCTCTGAAGGTTGAACCCCAACAATCTGGATTGCTGAATTCTGTTCTTTCAGATAACGCGAGACCCCCATGATCGTACCGGTTGTACCCATGGAACTAACAAAGTGTGTCACTTTCCCTTTCGTGTCACGCCAGATCTCAGGTCCTGTTCCTTCATAGTGCGCTAAGGGGTTATCAAAGTTAGCAAATTGGTTGAGGACTTTACCTTTGCCTTCTTGTTGCATTTGCAAAGCCAGATCGCGGGCGCTTTCCATACCGTCAGTTAAAATAATCGTCGCGCCATAAGCACGCATCGTTGCCCGCCGCTCCTGACTACTATTTTCGGGCATAATGAGAATCATGTTGTAGCCCAAGATCGCCGCAACCATCGCCAATGCAATGCCCGTGTTACCACTGGTTGCTTCGATCAACGTGTCGCCTACTTCGATATCACCTCGACGTTGTGCCTCACGAATCATGCTGGCTACCGGTCTGTCTTTGACAGAACCAGCCGGATTGTTACCTTCTAATTTGACCAAAATGACATTACTGGTCTGCCCCGGAAGACGCTGTAAACGCACCAGTGGGGTATTGCCAATAAAAGATTCGATGGTCGGAAAGGCATTCATGACATTGCTTCCATTAATATCACATAAGCACTGGCGTACTCATGATCGTCACTCAGACTGAGTAGACTTCGGCCGATTTTCAATTCATCTTTCAAGGTAAGACCGGTTTCTTCAAAGCTTAATTCCGGTTTACCCAGTTCGTTATTACTCACCACGATATGGCGTAAGCTCAAACCATCACGAAACCCTGTGCCCATCGCTTTTGCTGCCGCCTCTTTTGCGGCAAAACGTTTTGCTAAATAAGCAGCAGGTTTCAGTTGCAATTTGAATTCAGCGAACTCACGCTCACTCAAAATACGGGCAGCAATCTTGTCACCATGTTTTTCAAGTAAGGTCTGCATACGCGGAATATGCACAAGGTCGGTGCCGATACCGATAATCATAGTCTTCGTGCGTCCTGCATAAGCTGTTTCATCTCTCTTACCGCCTCCTTCAAACCGGTAAATAATGAACGTGCAATGATGGCATGACCAATATTGAGTTCTACCAGTTGTGGAATCGCAGCAATTGGCGCCGTGTTGTGATAATGCAAGCCATGCCCTGCATTGACTTGCAAACCTCGCGCATGCGCTTGCTCCGCTGCTTCGCTTATGATTGCCAGCTCGCGCGCTGCTTCCGCATCTGTTTCTGCCTCCGCATAGCGGCCTGTATGTAATTCAACAATCGGCACACCACAGGCAATCGCAGCATCAATCTGGCGTAAATCAGGATCAATAAATAAAGAGACTTTGATATTGGCATCAGCCAAGCGCTGGCAGGCCTGCTTCATACGTTCTAATTGACCGGCGACATCAAGGCCACCTTCGGTGGTCAACTCTTCACGCTTTTCAGGGACCAAACAGCAATCCTCAGGCTGATATTTTTCTGCAATAGCCAGCATTTCTTCGGTCACTGCCATTTCCAGATTCATCTTAGTCTGCAAGATATCAGTTAGCATCGCCACATCACGCTCTTGGATATGGCGTCTGTCTTCGCGTAGATGCAGCGTAATGCTATCTGCACCAGCCTGTTCAGCTTCTATAGCTGCCTGGATAGGATCAGGATAGCGCGTACCCCTTGCCTGTCTAAGCGTCGCGATATGATCGATGTTTACACCAAGAAAAATTGACATGTACCCAAGTTACCTACGTTGTTATTTTGATTGATTGAGTCCAGCGAACAATTGACGGCTATGTAATGGCTTACCACCTAGATAATAATTTATCACTGTCCGCATCATTATTTTAATTTCTTTAAGACTGGTTTCATCAAACCCATCTTCTTCATCCAATTGTCGTAGACTACGTCCAGAAATAGATGGTTCTTTACCAGCGTTAAGCTGTCTTTGAGGACCGCTATCTGGCAGGTATCGATATAAGCCATTATCTTCTATTGGTGTCAGACTTCCAGCTTCATGTCTTAACACAAGACCATAGCCAAGCTCGGCTAACAGACGTTTCTCAAATAGTCGTAAAACAACTTGTTCGTTTTCGTTCTGCTGCAAGCTTTGCAAGGCTTGATAGTAAGCGTCATAAATGACTGGTTCTGACTCTTGAATAGGCAATAATCTGACGAGCAACTCATTCAGGTACAAGCCGCACAAACTCGCTTTTCCTATCAGACGAAAAGCCGACTCTGATGACTCGGCTTGGCCTAACGTATGTAATTCACTGTATCCATACCAACTTATCCATAATGGCTGAAACAGCTGTAGCACATGACTCTGACGTTTTTTTTGTTGACGCATACCTCTGGCAACCAAGCTAACACGACCATGGTCACGGGTCAGCGCATCAACCAGTAAACTGGTTTCACGAAAAGGACGATGATGCAAAACAAAAGCGGAAGTCAGTTCCACACTAGTCAGCTTTACAGGTCGTCGTTATAACCGAGATTTTTTAGCATACGCTCGTTATCAGACCAGCCTTCACGTACCTTCACCCAGATTTGTAAAAAGACTTTACAGCCAAATAACTGTTCCATCTCCATGCGGGCATCTTGACCAATTAGTTTGAGTTGCTCGCCTTTTTTACCAATCACAATAGACTTCTGACCGCTGCGTTCAACGTAGACCACTGTACCAATGCGATACATGCCCTCTTCTTCTTCAAACTGCTCGACTTCTACTGTCAGCGAGTACGGTAACTCCTGTCCCAGATAGCGAAACAGTTTTTCGCGCACGATTTCGCTGGCAAGAAACCGCGAGCTGCGGTCTGTCAGTTGATCTTCATCAAAAATCATCTCACCTTCAGGCATCAGCTTGGCGATTTCTTGCTCAAGCAGGTCAGTATTCATACCTGTCTCTTATACACATCTCCGAGCCCACGAGACCGAGGCTGATCTC
>OJCB01000733.1_pt1 | contig 11946 bp, 8 predicted proteins | sample 1591501 | NCBI WGS metagenome assembly OJCB01 (sample SAMN05416813, study PRJEB24817) | seawater metagenome | isolation source: Sea water | place: Canada:Atlantic | collected 2013-07 | reverse complement strand
GTGTATAAGAGACAGGTGCATATTCAGGCTTTGTGGTCTGGCATGGCGGTTTAGCCGGCTCAATCCCCCTGACAATTGCCACACCTGGGCACTTTAGTGAAAATCAAATCGGCGTGATCGCCACAGGCAACACCATTTTCAGCGGCTTTAACCTCACATTACTCGGTATCCTATTTGTTGTAGTTCCCCTTGTTAATCGCATGATGTTGCCCCCTGCAGACGAGAGCATTATCGTCAGCCCAGATAAGCTGCGCGATGAGCCTATGCCAACTGCGGCGAATACAAGACCAGCAGATAAACTAGAGAACAGTAAGCTATTGGCAGTCATTGGCGGTTTCGTCGGCATTGCCTACCTAGTGAACTACTTCGCCCAAGGCGGCGGCCTTAATCTGAATATAGTTAACAGTCTCTTTTTATTTTTAGCTATAGTGCTACACGGCACCCCCAAACGTTTGCTGCACAGTCTTCAACAAGCCATTCAAGGTGGAAGCGGTATTATTATTCAGTTTCCGTTTTACGCTGGCATTATGGCCGTGATGGTGCAGTCAGGATTGGCCCAAAGCATGTCTCAGTGGTTAATTAGTTTTGCCAGCGCCGAATCGCTACCAGTTTGGAGCTTCATCAGTGCCGGTATCGTCAATGTTTTTGTGCCTTCAGGCGGCGGGCAATGGGCAGTACAAGCCCCGGTTATCTTGCCCGCAGCAGCTGAACTTGGCGCAGATGTAAACCGCGTTGCCATGGCAGTGGCGTGGGGCGATGCGTGGACAAATTTAATCCAACCGTTTTGGGCGTTGCCCGTGTTAGCCATTGCTGGGCTCAAAGCCAAAGATATTATGGGCTTTTGCTTAGTTCAACTTATCGTCACCGGGATCATTATTTCGCTAGTATTACGTTTTGTGTAAAATCCAAGACTTAATAAAATGGGCAATTACATTGAGTTAGCAGCATTTAGCAGAACGATATGGAAGTAAAAATACTATTTAACAGGTTTTAATAGTTTTTAGCAAAAAGCGGTTAATTTTTCTGGCTTTATCGCGTGGATTTGGCACACTTTTGCCGTGTTTTATAATAATAGTACACACCATACCACGGGGACTGATAACACTCTAAGGTACTGTTGCTATTGTAATTTAGGAAAGCAGTTTACTGCAGTAATTAAGGAAGATTGCCATGACTAGGCTTATCCCGCTTGTAATGATATTTGGCGTAATTCTGACCGCTTGTGGCGGCGGAGGCTCAGGCTCAGAGGGAAACACATCCTCCCCAGCCCAAAAGACTAACTCTATCATAGCAACTTGGTTCTACGAATATCCCAATCAATGCGTTGAAACGTTCGAGTTCAATGCCGACGGTTCGTTTAGAATACTCTCTGCAGAAGCTGTCATTGCTGGCACTTATGATTTCGATAGCACTACAAACAGCAGAGATCGCCATGCTTTAACGCTGACCTTTGAACAGCAAAACCAAAAATACGACTGTGAAGGGGCATACGAAAATATCGTAGGCAGTTATGTGGAATTGTTCGCGGACTTTTCAGCGAATCAGCAAATGAATTGGTTCGAACTTAATACAGGTGGTACAGCAATATTTGAATTGGAACGTGAGGTTAAGCTCGAGATATCCGACTTACCTAGTCTCATTCAGGTAGGCACTGAAATTACGTTCACTGTCTCTGCTGACACTGGCACAACCGCACCCATAACCTTACTTTATGGCCCAACGGGCATGGAAATAGATGTTAATGGGCAAGTCACCTGGACACCCGTATTACCTATGATAAGTGAAAGTAATACGGTGAATTTTGCCTTTACCTCAGAGCGAGTTGTCGTACCCAGCGTAGTGCAAGCTAATGTATCAATGAACAACTTCAAACCTCCCACGCTGCGGCAAGGATTTGCAGTAGCCTATACGTCCAACGGTATGCAAATAGGTAATTTCATTGGCGACAATGACAATGAGATTTTGATTTTGGACAGGCTCGGCAATCTATCTATCGTTGAGGCTAACGGTGAAGAATATGAGTCTACTTTTACTTATCCATATTCTCTTAAACGTACAAGTGAATTGTCACGTTTGTCGGTCTTTGATACCAACGAAGACGGCGTCAAAGAGGCCTTTGTGATGGCTGATAGCAAGATTCTACATGTTGAAAATCTCTCGCTGCCACCTGTGATTAAGTTGCAAAGCGACCAGTTACTAAAGCACTTTATTATCGATAATATTGACAGTGATCCTGCGCCAGAAGTCGTCGTTTTAGAAAGTGAGTTTTTCGGTACACATCAATTGGTAGTTTACGATGATGACTTTAATAGCGTGCTATTCAGAGCGGACATAGAAGAGGGCTACAACGTTGAAATGTTCATTGGCAATGTAGACAACGATGAATCAAAAGAAGTTGTACTCTCAACGGGTGAAGTTTATGACATTCGATCAGGAGAGCGTCAGTGGTTCGAGCCTAAAGCTTTCCACTATTCTCTAACTGTCGAAGACCTAGATAATGACGGGATTGACGAAGTAATAGCCAGTTCTCAAAGCACTCAAGTAATCGTTTGGAATATTCAGAGCAACACTCAAATTGCTGTTTTAGAGAATGACAGCTGCTATGGCCCTGTTGCAGTGGCCAACCTTGATACTGATCCTGAAAAAGAAATTATGATTGGTAATTGTGGGTGGGGGTACATTAACGCTTTTGATTTATCTGACGGCTCGTATAACAAACGCTGGTATCTTAAAATGATCGGTAGCAGTGAAAAAGGGTTCGCAATCGGTGACGTGAACAATGATGGACAGGATGAAATGATATGGGGGGCAGGAACAGAATCGACGGCAGAAGATAAACTAGTCGTTGCAAGCCTAACCCCTGAGCTCAAAGTAACATGGTTTAGCAATGTACCTTCACAACTGACAAGACATGCTCCCGCGGGCTGGGCACAGATCAATCCGACCGAAGAAGCCGCAGTATTTGTCATCCCCACTATATGGGGCGGACAACGTTATGCACTAATGACTGAGCAAGGTAAAGTCAGCGTTAGCAATGAAATAACCAGCAATTTGACACGTCTCAATCTTGGCATTATCGGGGACAGTAACGGTGACGGACACGATGAGTTATTTTCACTTGGTGCAGATTTGCACGACACTCGCCTAGATATCATTAATTTAGACGGTGGCATAATACAAGAGTATGTTCAACGTGCTGACAGCGATGGTGATATAAGTACATTCGCGATAGCAGATCTGAACGGCGACTCAAACGATGATGTAATCTCGGTTAAGCAAGAAAAGTTGACGCTTTATGACGTATCAAATGACACTGTCATTGATACATGGACAGCAGAAAGACGTATTATCTCAGTTCTTGCGACCACAGATACACAGGGGAATCAGGTTATAGTTCTTTCCACATACGAACGTGTGCATTTTCTCTCATTATCATCAGGAGAACTATCACTGCGCGCGAGTAGCACTGAAGTTTACATGGGGAATTGCAATAAGTTGATCTCCGCACCCCGAACAGACGAAGTCACTTGTTTAGGCAATGGAAATTACGATCAAATTACTAAATTATCTCTGGACGGTAGTCCCCTATCATCAGTTGATATGGATCAGTTCGAACTCATGGATGCAGTGCAGGCCCCTCACTCCAAAAATGTTTTTGCCTTAGTCGAAAGTAACCGTATTGATAGGCTTGCCACCGAAACCTATATTGTTGAAATAGATACTGATAACGGTACGTTGATTTGGCAGAGCAGCGCAATTGCAGGCAAAGCGAGACTTGCAGGCTATGCGAGAAATGCAGGTAGTACAAATAAAAACGCCATTATATGGGGAAAGGTTGACACAGAATCACATTCATTATTGATTTCAACCGATGCTGGCATGATGATTACTCATTAATGATGAAGGCTAAGTGCTATTTAGCACTTAATCTATCTTCGCCCCTATCAACTGAGACTCTAGATGTGACAAATGGGGAGCTAGCTGGCAGCTCCCCAAACTTTATGCTTTCTCTGCCCATAAGGGCATTAATTAATGACAGAACTCATATTTGTCACATCGCACATTGGCCATGTTTGCGTTACTCCTTAAAACAATCTTTGTAGCTAATACTGCCAAGGGCTGACCTTAATCTAGTTAACGTGGTATTTGCTATTAGTGCGAATGTAGATAACCGCTGGGGTATCTGCTTTGTTTGCAATATTGTGGGTAAAATTCCCCTTTGATTCTATATAGCTGCCTGCACTTAACGCTTGAGCCTCGCTTTGCTCATTTGAGCTGTACTCAACCGCACCGGCTATGACGACGGCTCGAAACTCATTTGCGTTGGTGGTAATGTCACCGTTAAAACCTGCAGGTAATTTGATCATCGAACCATTCATGTCAGCAGTATTTCCCCACAGGTAAGTAGACTGCACACCATCAACATTAATCTGATTTAAATCGCTATCGGCTAACCACACCATATTATCTTTGTGTAGATTTAACGGGCGCTCGCCATTATCGAATTTTTCATTCGATGGCTTGACAAGATAAGGCCCCGAGTCGATTTCAAGGTAAATTAGATTCGTATCAGCGTTCGCCGCTGTTGTGTGATTTTCACCTGCGGGCTGTGTCCAGAACGAGCCAGCTGGCATCCACATTTTTTCAGCACTGGGGTCATCATTGTGCATTTGCCCTTCAATCACAATGCCGCGGTAGGTAATGTTGTGAATATGCGGTGGAGACTCAAACCCTTTATTAAAGCGAACTAGCATTCCCGTTGCGGTATCTGTGGTGCGATTGCCCCAAAGATCGGCTGCGCCCGGGCTTTTATCGCCGCGAAGTGGGTTAAGGTACCCCCATTTAATATCGCTCGCGGCAACGACTTTTGACGCAGGCTCGTCTGCAAAAGCAACTGGTGTTAAAAGCGCTGCGATTAACGCGGTGGTGAAGGCTATTGGGGCTACATTAGGTAATTTTATCATTGGGTTTTCTCCGTTAAGTTAGTATGGGGGCATGTTATGCTGAAAAATTCATTCGATAAACGGGCAAATCTCCAATACACTTTCGCGAAAACGCGGATAATAGCCAAAACACAGCATAGTAGTTCAATGCCGATACACAAGAGACCGAAATGAAAATTGCTGATTTACATGTATTACTAAAAGTCGCCGAGCTTCACTCTATTACCGCTGCGGCCAACCAATTAGATATGAGCTCATCAGCGGCCAGCGTGTCGCTTAAACGCGTTGAACAGGAACTGGGCGCGCAATTATTTGTACGAACCACAAGGCAATTGCGCCTGACAACTGAAGGAGAACGCTATTTACCCCTTTGTCAGCAGGCGTTAGGTTTGTTGCAACAAGGTCAGGTATTAATTAACGAAGAGCAGCAATCAATCACAGGCGAAGTCCGTATGGCCGTTTCATCAGAAATGGGCCGAAATTTAATGCGTGTTTTGCTCAACAATATTATGCGTAAATACAACACGGTTACATTGCGCCTGCACGCAAGTGACAGTCGCGCCGATTTTTATCGTGACGGTGTTGATGTTGCCTTGCGCGCAATCACTAAAGATGCAGCAAAAGATCTCAACTTATATGGTTTCAAGGTATGTAACATCCCCCATGTGCTTTGCGCTGCCCCCACCTATATTGCAAGGCATGGTGAGCCACAAACCCCTGACGACCTACCCCATCATAATGCGCTCCTATACAAACTTTATGAAGTAGTACACGACGGTTGGGAGCTTTATCAACATGAGCAAAAATACAAAATTAAAATGAACAGCGACCGAGCCGTTAACGATGGGGATATTGTCAGGCGCTGGTGTGTTGACGGCGAAGGTATTGCCAAAAAATCAGCCATAGATGTGGCCCAAGATTTACTAGCAGGTCGGCTTAAGCGGCTCATGCCCGAGTATAAAATCCCGTTAACGGAAATGTGGTTAGTGTTGCCTAGCCGGCAGCTAATATCGCCTGCTATTCGTCTTATTCGTGATGAACTCAAACACCACATTAACGATTTAAGGGCACAGTTAATTGCCAATAAACTCTTAGACGAAGACGAATGGCCAGAAGCACAGGAAAGCTAAAGGCAGCTATAAAGTTGAAGTGAGAACTGGAGTGAGAAGGAGAATTGGAGTGAGAGTTAAAAATACAAAGTCAGCGTTAGTTTTATATTAAGGTAACAGAAATAATGAAAAAGACGGCAGCGATGCCGTCTTTTAGACAAGCTCTGATCGAGAGCGTTATTTAACTGCGTCTTTGAATTTTCGCGGATACAATTCTTGATTTATCTCTCGCGCCGCTTCAACCATTTCTTTATAGGGTACATCTGCGTTGGTAACAAAGCCTACATTGTAATTCTCACCGTCGTACGCACGGCCAGTAACGGGCGAATCTGTGTATTGGAACCAATGCGCCCCCACCATATAAGGGTTGTCTATGACTTTACGCATGTAAGCTTGATACCCTCTTGCGCGATCTTTTTGGTCAGAAGAGTGAATTAACCCCGGGTGGTACAGTCCCGTATCCATCGCACCAAAGTGGTATTCCCCAATAATGCTCGGCATATCTATCTGTGGAAGAATATCCCAAGTTGAGTCATGCATACCTTCTCGATAGTAGTTATAACTCATCACATCCACGTATTTTTTAGCGGCACGAACCCCTTCAGGGTTGATGCTCCAAGCGGCCATTCGCACACCCATGTATAAGTGATTTGGCATAACTTCTCTTAATGCGCTATTGACCACCTCAAAATATTGGCTGGTGTAGGTTTCAAGAATAACCGACATATCTTCAATCATGGCATCGTTAATTTGCTCTACATCAAATTTTTTGGCGAACGAATCCCAAGAAGGAATATTGGTTTCCCATGCACGATTAATCGTTGCAATATCTCCATATTTATCTTGCAGCAACTTAGTAAACTCAGCTTTAGCTGGGCTTTGGCTCGCATCCATTTTAAAGTTTTGAATAGGGATACGATAATGGCTTTCTATACTCGCTGGATTACCCCAGCTTTTTTCATTATCAATAAACACGCCTATACACCACGGATTGTTTTTGACCTCGTCGGCAATGACTTGCGTCGTGACTTTCGCGCGTCGGGCAAACTCTGGATCGTAAGGGTCCGGCATCGGCGACCAACCATGTCCATCGGCGGTAACAGTTTTGAAATCCCCAATAATCCAACCATTGGCAAAATAGGGAAACTGGTTTTTATGATAAAATTCTGGGTCCACCCAATTTCCAAATGATGTCATTCCCCAGCTGCGCATGCGTTTAATGGTCACATCTTCCCAGTCATCAATGAACGACTCTGGATAACGTTCTCCGTAGCGACGCTCTAAATTAGCCTGATAAAAGCTAAAGGTTTCACCATGCGCTACAGGGCCTTTATGCGTACTTCTTCTATATGAATAATGATTGGCTAATTCATCGTCATAATCTGGTAGCCAATTGAACATATTGTGTCGTAATTCAGATGAGATATAGCGCGTCTTTTGCGCTTTTGCAGAAACAGGCCGTATTCCCAAAGAGTCTTCCGGGGTAACATCTTCAGGGTCAATATAGCGTACCTGATCGTCTTTGAAGTCGACCCCTGTTAATGTTGTAGTGTTAGCAATACGAATATTGGCAATACCCGATGAGAAGAACAAATATCCTTCAGGGTCAACTAAAGACCAAACGCCGTTAACCTTTTCTGTTCTAAAAAATCCTGTGGCTTCTAATTTTGGGCCGTTCTTCCAGCCGCCGTATTTAGAACGGTCCGCTAATACCGGGTTAGCCGCTAAATCAGCTAGCTCTTCTTCGGCAAGTTGTTTCAAATGGCTGTCAGATTTCACTTTATCTTTGAAATTAGATTTTGCAGGTTGACCAAATGCGTCCACTAACCCCACTAAATACTGGGGGTCGATGGACGGATTACTTCTTGCTCTTACATTGTCCAAGATGACTTGCTTGTCTTGAATATTCGATGAAATGTAAAAGCTCACTTCTTTTATTTCACTAGTATCTAAGAGCTTATTACCGGTCATATATGGCATTCTAAATTCATCCGACGACCAAGCCGGTGGATCGGCTCGTAAACCACTGTCTAAGGAAATTTGTGGGCCGCTCAAATCAGCATAGTAGGTGGCACTGCTATGAGCTGGGATCGAGATACTTCTGGTTTGCATTTGGTGCGTATCATTCACCCGAAGATATAAATGAACCGACACATCGCTTGTGTTTGTGGCATCAAAAGCGAGGTTCATATCGCCCAATACAGAGAAATCCCAAGGTTTGGCTGGTTGAAGAGATAACGTTGAATACTCTGAGCTTGAGTCGAATGTTAGCTCAATCGCCTGATTGCCACTGGTGATGCCTGCGGCTTTCGTTATTTGAGCTTGAATATGATCCCGTAGGATCCAGCTAGGCAACGCAGCCTCTTCAAAATCAGCTAACATCACTAGTTCATTATTTTGTTGATTCGAAGCAGACGGTTTAACGCTATTCGAGGAAACGTCATTGTTACATGCACTTAACCCTGCAGTAAGAAGCGACAGTAACAGTCCGTGAGATAGTTTTGACATCGGCGAACACCATTGTTTATTGTTAACAAGATTCAATAATATATTATTTATATGTAAAAAACATTATTTAAATAAGAATTAAATTTTGTTTCCGTCGTATTCTGTCTTTGTATCTTTCGCGCTTTAGTTATCGTTAGCATTGGCAAAATTCGGCGCGCATAGCTGCTCGTAAAACAGCTACACGGAACATAGCCAATGCGCACCTTTACCTACGTTTTGCTAAGATGTTGATAGGCTTGACTGCCTGTCGTCATTTAACCGTTAAGTGCAATGATGCTGCTTTTACCCCTGAACTACTGGCCGTCACTGTAACTTCGCCTGGCGTTAGCGTTGATTGCAACATCAAAAGCGCACGCCCTTTTGCCGTGGTCACTTGTTCTGCTCGGTAAGGTTGCAAACTGTCTGGTGCGCCGTTATCCACACCTAGTACTGTCACAGGGCCGGTAATATCAAACTGTATAGTTTGCTCATCTAGAACAACTGGTCTGCCTTGGTTGTCTTGCAACTGCAATTCAATATGTGCAACCCCATAGCCATCTGCGGGTAATACTTGGCGATCCGCGTGTAGGTTTATTTGACTGGCATTTGCGGCAGTTTGCAGCTGATCTTGCGTTTGGCAGGTTCCTAGGCCTTTCGCCTGCACCCTGCCCTGTGTATACGGCACTGCCCATTTCATAATTCGATCAGGAAAATCAGCAAGCTGTTTAACCCCTTTTGATTGACCATTTACCAACAGCTCTACTTCAGCACAATTGGTGTACACCTCAATGGCGACAAGCGTATCCTTGTTATAATTCCAGTGGTGATTAACGTCGTGCCAGCCCCATACATATTGTTGCCAAGCATCTTTCTTCTTCTCTACTACATCGCCGTTATCGTCCAATTTATAGGGTGACAATGGCATTGTTTGGGTGGTTAAGTACAGGTGAGGCGTCTCATTCCATAGGCTTTTAAATAAATGATATGCGGGCTTATCAAAGCCTGCTAGGTCCAACAAACCTGTGGCGCTCGACTTCTTAGGCCATTGGTTATGTGCTTCCCCAAGGTAATCAATACCTGTCCATAAAAACGTACCGCCGATAAAATCACGTTCCATTACCGCTTTCCATTCATGCCATTGGGGAACGTTTTCTGTGCCCATAATCATTTTGTCAGGGTAACGCTCATGCCCATAATCGTATATCACACGCCGATAACTGTACCCAATCACATCAAGCGCATCTGCGTAGCCGGAAATATGGCTCACGGAAGGTAAAATTAAATTGGCGGTCACCGGACGTGATGTGTCTAACGCTTTGACCCAATCAGACAATTTTTTAGCGGTTTTGGCCAGTACATGTTCCCCCTCAGGGCTTTGATGGAAGCGGCGGCTTATTTCTTCTGTCGTGATAAACGGCGGGTTAAAAAAGTAATTTCCCCCTGCATTCATATCAAAATAACCCGTAGCCGCTGCATAACGTGGATAGGTCCATTCAATTTCATTGCCAATGCTCCACATGATCACCGATGGGTGATTACGATCACGGGTGACTGCTGCAGTTAAGTCTTGCTTCGCATCTCGGGCAAAAATATCGGCATAACCTCGGCTAATATCATCTGAATGACGTTCTTGTTGATTCAAGCGTTTGTCTTTGGGATTGTCCCACTCGTCAAATATTTCTACTTGTACCATCAAGCCCAGCTCGTCACACAAATCTAAAAACGCTTGTGAAGAAGGGTTATGTGCTACGCGTATTGCGTTGACCCCGGCCTCCTTTAATTTTAGTAAACGACGACGCCAAACATCATCCGGTACAGCACTACCTACCAACCCAGCGTCGTGATGCAAATTCACCCCTTTTATTTTTAATGAGCGGCCATTAAGAAAGAAGCCTTTATCAGCATCGAAACGCAGTTCTCGTATACCAAAAGGAGTACGATATTCATCGATAACACGGTCGTTTTGTAAAATCCGACTGACCACAGTGTACTGATACGGGTTATTGATATCCCAACGAATGGGCCGCGCAATGTTCATCTCTTGGTTAGCGGTTAGCGTACTGTTGGCCGCGAGTTGATGCACTTGCTCGTGCTTAGCAACTACCTGCTGCTGAGCATTTTCAATATACGATTGCACGGTGAACTGGGCCGATTGTGCTTGAACGTTGGCGATTTTGGTGGCCAGCACTACGTGTGCGTTGCTATCTGTGATGCTGGGTGTGAGCACATAGGAGCCCCAAATAGGAATGTGCAGCGCGCCTGTGGTAATAAACTCAACGTTTCGGTAAATGCCTGAGCCTGTGTACCAACGACTGTCAATATACCGAGAATGATTGACCCTGACAGCGATCACGTTGTCTTCACCTTCTGGTGCTAATTCATCGGTAACATCGTAGTAAAATGGCGTGTAACCGTATTCTTGAGCGCCTAGTTTTTGTCCGTTTAGGTAAACGTCTGAACGGTTATACACGCCATCGAAGTATACGAAGTGTCGCTGCTGCGCTTTAGGCTGAACTGATGAGTTGCTCGGGGTAGTAAAGTGCTTGCGATACCAGCCTACTCCACCAGGTAAGTACCCTGTAGCGCCGTCACCCTTTTGCTTATCAAAGGCGAGTTCTACGCTCCAATCGTGAGGAAGGTTAAGCGTTCGCCATGCACTGTCGTCAAAATTTGTGTTGCTATATTGCGTGTTATCACTAAGGGAAAATAGCCAATCGCGATTGAAATCACGCGCCACCCGCTGGTGATCTTGGCTGTGCTTGTTCACCGCGATAGAGAGCGCCTTATCATCAACCGGCACACTTTGATTTGATGAGCTCTGGTGAGGCGCGCAGCCCAATATAAAAAGTGAAACTAGTGTATTTAAAAATATCTTAATACGCCCTGTAACAACAAAATCCATTACATTTAACCCTTATCACATTCGTAAATGAATAAGGTACATTATTGAAATATTGTTAACAACACTTTGTCAATAATACTTTGTTAACAATATTAAGTTGCGATAATCCTATTTAGTTTAATAACTAGCAGGCTAACGAAAATCCGTTTGTATGTTGAACATCTGCGCCCAACGCTAGGCAGAATATTGCATACGTAGAAACTCATCAAAGCTGTGGTGCTCATGCGTTTCTATTTGGTCTTGCTGAATCAACGACTCCACCGCGGCTAAATGAAGTTCAGCTTCCAAGCCGTTGTCGTTATCTTGAGCGAGAAAGTATTGCTGATGGCGCTTGGCCTTTGTCAGCATTGACGCTACGAACTCTTCACCTTCTTGGGTTTCTTGCATGAGTTTGGCTGATGGCGTTAATACGCTGTTTTCAACTTTACTTAGCTGAGCATCTAGTGCGTATTGGTAGCTGTGCGCGGTAACGGCCGGGTCTGTCTCTTATACACATCTGACGCTG
>OJCB01000731.1_pt1 | contig 11953 bp, 18 predicted proteins | sample 1591501 | NCBI WGS metagenome assembly OJCB01 (sample SAMN05416813, study PRJEB24817) | seawater metagenome | isolation source: Sea water | place: Canada:Atlantic | collected 2013-07 | reverse complement strand
AGATCAGCCTCGGTCTCGTGGGCTCGGAGATGTGTATAAGAGACAGGCCCTAGCGAAACAGAGATGATGCTTGAACGACGCGTTAGACTAATGGCTAATTGTTTTTGAAAACACATTGATTACCACGACGCCTAAAATAATCAATCCCATGCCGATAATTGCCGGAATATCGGGAGTTTGCTTATATAAGAGAAAACCAACAAGCGCCACCAAAACGATGCCAACCCCAGACCAGATTGCATAAGTTATGCCTATGGGTATCACTCTTAATACAAGGGTTAAAAAGTAGAATGCAATACAATACCCAACAACGACAATGACGCTTGGGACTAACCTTGTAAATTCTTCTGATGCTTTTAAAGCACTAGTCGCGGCAACTTCGGCAATAATGGCAATGGCCAAATATAAGTATGTCATTTCTTCTCTTCATATTAATTTAATACCAAGCAGTGCAGTTTGTACTGTGTTCTTGCTTGAATGTTGTGGCTATATACCCTTCGGTTTCGAGGCTAGTGTACTCCATAAGCGTATAGAGGCCTCATAATTTGATGCGATAAATTGAATTGGGTTTCTATATAGCCAGGCTCATCGGCGACCCAACCGTTTCGAGAGTTTGTTTCATACGAAACCTACTTGTTAGCCATGAACTTTACTTATATGCCTATACACCCAATAAACGACCGCAAGTGCCATAGCCCCTGTCGCAGGTATTGCCAGGGAGACGAACTGAAGATGCTGAAAACTATATGCACCAATAGAGCCTCCAAAAATGAAACCCGATATGAGCATAAGGAAGATGATGATCTTGCGCGTATCGATTGGATGGCCTCGTAGCCTTGCCCCCAACATTGTGCCAAGGTCGGTGAATAAACCTGATACATGTGTCGTACGAATGGTCGCACCACTGTAGGTACTTACCATGCCATTTTGGAGTCCACATGCGGCAGAAGCCAGGAAATGGCCTAAATTGGAACCTTGGCTCAGCGACAGCATCGCCAAGAGTAGTAACCCCGCCTCAATGAGTAAGGCAAAACTGTATCTGCGCCCCAAGCGCAACACAGCATTGTCAATAATGACACCACTTAACGCGGCACCGAGCATGAAAGAAACCAAAATAATAAATAAGTGCAGACTTTCTGACATATCGAGGTTAACTAAAGATAACCCCAACAACGTAGATGTACCAGTGAGATGTGATACGGCCTGATGTTCAAACCCAAGCAAACCGATGGCATTGACAGCCCCAGCAATTGAAGCCAACCAGAAACCACCGACTTCGATCCAGCGCGGAAGTTTAGTGAACACGTGCTAATTCACCACCATGACTTATTCCACATTCATCGAGGTGTCCGGTGCAAGACGTTAATAAATCGAGGCTAAGTAGCTTGTTTTCCATCAAAAAGCCGCCATAAAAAGCAAAGAAACACCCGATATAAAGAATACGAACCGGAGTCCAGTTTCCTGAAGACGTTCAGATCGTTTGACCTCCGGAATAAGGTCTGCCGCTGCAATATATAAAAAATTACCGGTCCCTAAAGCAACCAGGAAGTGAACATTAATGCTCTGTCCAATGCCGTATGCGATAACACCGCCAAGAGGAAAAGTTAACGCAGACAGGAAATTGTAAACGATAGCTTTTCGGCGCGAGTAGCCAGCGTGAACCATCGCGCCAAAGTCGCCAATTTCCTGAGGAAGTTCATGGAGCGCAGCAGCAACCCAAGCTACGATACCTGCTCGAATGTCTACAACAAAAATGGCACCAATAGCAAGTCCGCCCAGTAGATTATGAGCGCCATCTGCAACCAGCAGCAATGGCCCCAACGGCTGAACATGCTCAGAAGGCGTATAGTGGCAATGATGCCACTCAAGCAATTGATCAAGCGCAAAAAATACGGTAAATCCAACAACCACCCAAAGCATCATCTGGCTCAGCGATTCAGTACCGGCTAGCGCATTCGGTAGCATATGGAAGAATGCTCCGCCCAGTAGTGAACCTGCTGCAAAAGAAACGATTGGAAGCAGCCACCGCTTTAGAGTTGCCTCTGGTAAAAAGATGAAAAGCCCGCCAATAACAGCGATCAGGCTCATCAATACGCCAAAACCCAGAATGGTAAAGAGTGTGGTATCCACCTTATCGATCTCGAAGAGCTATGTATCGTAGTTCAGCATGACTATCATCTTCTAGCATTTGAGTTTGTTCGAAACTGTTCATGTTTCCAAGCCATGCTATTGAGAACTTGGTGATGCTGTGAGCGAGCATACTATGGAAGCACGTCAACTTGATTCTTCTGACACAAACATCATCTCGCATAGGCGTAGCTCTTTTCACTTTTGGTAACGATTCATTCTCTAATAAAATCGGAAAACTTAAGACTGATTATAAACATAAAGCGCCTAGTTGATACTCATTGTGGCGTGCGGTGGATAACCTACTCGACTTGATGCGCGTGCTATACATTAACGCCCTTGAGTTCAGTAATCGCTCCGCGTAAAACAAATAAAGCTGAACGGAGAAAAAGAGCGGAAAGTGCTAGTCCAACAAGGATGTCAGGCCAACCAGAATGCATGAGCCAAACGCCCACACCAGCGAGTATGACCGACACATTAGCGATAATATCGTTGCGAGAACACAACCAAACAGAACGCATATTGATGTCGTCAGATCTATGCCTCCAAAGCAATAATAAACATAAGCTATTCGCGATAAGTGCAAGCATGCCAAAGGTACCTATGGCTTCAAACATCGGCACATGCGGAAATAGAATCCTGTAAATCGCCTGTCCAAGAACAAAAAGACCAAACATCGCCATGATGCCACCTTTAAACAAGGCCGAAATAGCTTTCATTCTCGCGCCACGTGCCACAACATAAATGCTGAATCCGTAAACCAAGGAATCGCCGAGCATATCGAGAGAGTCTGCCACCAGAGAAATGGAACCAGACATTAAGCCTGCTGTCATTTCCGCCACGAACATAACAGCATTGATAAGCAGCACTATCTTTAGCACCGAACTTTGGCGCTCTTGCAGCGCCTCAACCTCGCATGCTTTATCGTTGCAACAGTTTTCCATCAATATTTCCTAAAATACATATGCTTTAATCAGCCCACTTATCAGCGATCGGCTGTATTAATCTGTTGGCTGGGTGAGTTCATTCAGAACTTCTAACTCTCCCTCTACGCTTATAAGCGGCTTCGTTCTAGAACACGTGCTCGTTGCGTAATAGCCGTCTTCATCTGTTCCATAAAGATAAAGTAGATAGGTTTCACCTTCCGAAAAAGAATAACCGCACATACCTTTCGTCGTGTTGATTCTGGTATGGAACAACTTGCCGTGACTGCCCTTCCACGACTGAATCTCGTTGAACTGAGTTACCTCTTCGCCCCACGCCATATCACTGGGAACCGGCTCACCGGATGGCAGCACTTCTGTAAGCTGATTTATGTGTATCGCCTGAGCTAAAACAACCGAGTCCACACGGCTAAAAGACTGGTTTACAGCCTCCTTTAAGGGGAGCTCATCGAAAGCACAAGAGCAAGCAAATACCACAGTTGGAAGCATCAAGATCGCCAATGTCAGTACCGTTCTGATCATGATTACTCCTAGGTTCACGCAACTATTACTTACCGAAAACGACAGTGAAAACTCAATGTAGCAACTATTTCCATTCAACAATCGGGTTACTACCCCTCATATTAAGCACTGTGGCATACACGCTCAATGTTGCCATTCTCACTTATCCTGAAGTCCTAAGCTTGACTTGCTGGTGAACAAAAGCGATATCTTGATACTAACCAACAGTCGCGAGTGAGCTAATATAATGACATAATCAAAGCGCTCAGCGACTGCAGAACAACCCAATGGAACTCATACTTGTCACCAGGTTTGAGTGGCTCAAAGCTTGGGCTGATAACTAATTTACACTCAATAAATGGAATTATGTTGAAAACACTCTTGCTCGCCACATTACTATTGCCAGCGTTTGCACAGGCTCAATCATTTGATTTCGACACGGTTAATGGCGTTGCCATTGGTCAAAGTATTGAACAGCTCAAGCAACACTATCCACAAGCCAAAACGGCTAAAAACCAAATAAACACAGAGTGTTACTACGTTGAAATTCCTGAAATTGAAGGTATTCAATGGATGATTATAGATGGCATCGTCGCTAGAGCGGATATCCCAACATCATATAAAAGCCCAACGTTACCCGTCGTCTCGGCGTTTATTACAGGCCAACTAACACCGGAACAAGCGGCCAGTCGCTATACAAACATCGAACTGGACGATCATGAGTACCAACAGGGCTATCGCGTGAGCTTTATTAATGCGAACGGCGATCGCGCCGTAGTGGCAGATTATGTGGACAACAAAGTAGAAAATGTTCGCATCGGCTTAATTCCGGCTGCGATGTTTATTGAGGGGTGCGCCTAGTGAAATCCTTATCTCACCTAGCGTTGTTATTAGTCTCTCTGCTACTCGTTTCCTGTGTGAATAAACAAGGCGGCGCATGTGAATATCAAGCGTTTAACGAGCTGATTGAAATCACAGCTTTACAGCAAAACTCAGTAGAGACTACGGGGAGTGTTATTGAGAATTTTGACCGCAGAGATTTTGACACAACACCAGCCATTGGCGAGCGTTACCACGTACAAGGGAAACAACTTATTCGTGGAAGCTGCACACCGATAACTGATCTGCAATTGACTAAGATGCAATAAAGATCGCTCTACTGCATCAATGCTACAACCGTGTTAACGACGCAAATGCCTATTCTGATAAGTCGTTTTTGCGAGTTTCACAGCTATTTTTTACTCAGGAATAACCATTGAAAATCGCGCTTACCTTTATCCTTGCAGCAATGCTTGCCTGGGGATCTGACCATAGTTTCGCCATGGATAATGCCCCCACCTCACTCACGAAACACATAGAAACGCTACAGGGTATCTACGGACAATATCGTGACCGACACGGAAAGCCCTTATCCCTTCCATCGGGAATAAAAAACCGCTACCAATCACTGTCAAGCGACCCCGCACAGTCTAAAAACGAAGTCTCAGGTTTTATCCAAGAGATTGAGCAGAATATCGCGGACTTCATGAAAGCGGAAAAAGTCAGTGATAAAACCAATAGAACCCTAGATCTGTTTTCAATGAACTTGTTAAAACTCGGCATGAAGCCGGAAATGCCTGCAAACATCAAAGCCATTGATGCAAGCTACTTCGACATAATTGAAAGTGACACGTTTACGGGGGGCGATCTTTTAACCTACCATCTGCGTTACCAAACGGCACTCTCTGACTATACCGAAGACGCGTTTAAAGCTCTGGAAGCACGACAAACAGTGATGCGTATTGGACGTAAATTGGACATTAACGCCGCGAAGCTGGCAAGCGCAGACACAGCAGGCATCGCCAAAGACACCGAAAAATTCATGGTCGCCATGAACAAGGCGGAAAATCTTACAAAACAACAGAAGTGGTCTGCTGCCAAGCATGAGTTTGAGAAAAGCATCATCTTAGCCAACCAACTTGCCACAAAGATAGAAGGAAAACAGGTCCAGCGACACGCGACAGTGGCTACCGAACTGGATGCGCTCAACACAAAAATCAATCGGCTAGAGAAAAGGATCGAAGGCTACGCAGACGATTTCAAAGCCCCCTGCCAAAAAACTATCGTAGATTACTCCTGTGCTAAGCAATGCCCAGAGCGACGTGAATGGGACGTTATTTTTAATCACTACAAAAATGTCCCTGACTACCCATGCCTGTCTCAATGCAACAATGCCCAACAAGAAAAGCAAGCCTCATTCGATCAGGAACAAGCAGCCTGCTTCGATGAAAAACGCCGTATAAAATCAAAAGGCCTGCAGCTTATTTCTGAAAGAGATAGCTTGCTCGAAAATCAGAATCGTCTTTTAGAAGAACTTCGGGGTATAAATCAGCTTTAAATGCTGGATAACTTTCGCCCATGAGAAAACATCAATCATTCTTAAAATTAAGCCCATTATGAACAACACACACTATCGCTTCTTAACACTGTTTTTTGTTCTACAGATAGCCGCTTGCGTGCCAAGCGTCAGCAAAATCTATAATGGGCCAGAGGTGACAGGAACCGTTGTGCGTCTGTCTGATCTCACGCCTGTCGCCAACGCCAGAATCTCCTACGAAGGCAGCAGTTCATCGTCAAGCGACAGCCCCTTTACTGAATCAAACACTCAGGGGCAATTTACGCTCATCCCCGTTGCAACGACAAAGTTGGAAATACGTATGCCTGCTCACATGCTCACGCATACGGTCATTTATATGCACCATGCCAGCTATGGAGCATCGGCCGAGCTAGTACAAAGCCAATGGATGAACAGAGAATATGAAAAGGTGGATGTCGGCACTATTATCCTTGATGATAACCCCACCGAATACACAGCACCCTTAGTCGAAAACGGTGTCGATATTAAGTCGCTGAGAAATAGCCTGCAAACTCAAAGCCTGCTTGGTCAATGCAATTATGATGAGGCTTCCGGTGCCATTAACAAGTTAAATGTTGTCCGGAAACTGGCCAGTCATATCGCTCAAGCAAAATCAGAGGGTACAGAGCCCAAGATTGCTAGCGCTTACCTGCAAACTATGAAAGAAGGAACACAGGACATCTGGGCGCATTTGATTGCCAACTGCAATAATGGCAAACCATCTACTGAACTGACAAAACTAAAATCGCAGGTAATTGCAGAACTTGTCACGGACACGCTATAGAGACTTCATCGATCTCACAGGGATAGCAGCTACGTATGTCACTCCCCGTATACGTATTGCAAACCTGACCTAACTCGTCATCCACTATGAATGAGCGCTCCAGGGAAGAGTCGTAATAATGAGTAAAATCCGTAGCTTGATCTTTGAATCTGGTCGTTAACGCCCTGTCATCAATAACCTGAAATAAATCATCTACCGTCACAATAGACTGATAAAACGCATCGTCATCAGAGGCCAAAACAAACTGTGGCACGCTCAATAAGATCAAACAACCAGATAAATAGCTTATTAAGTTCAACCCCATTCGCCCCGTCATAATGCCCTCCTCACAACTTGTTGCCTTTCTTCGCCCTGAAGCACTGCTGATTTTCATATTCATTAGAAATCGTTTACCCCAATCTTTAACTTTAAATAAAGCGCAGCCTAAGACCTGCAGGAATTTCTTGTTAGCTTGGTTGTTTATATAAGTTATTGGTATTCGACTTTTATTTTAAGGTGAAGCATGAAAATACTTATCGTCGGTGGTTCGGGGGGAATAGGTTCTTCACTTGTTTCAACATGTTTAGATTATTACCCAGAAAGTAACATTATCGCCACCTATAACACTCATCCTGGGAACATTCATCACCCTCGCCTACAGTGGCGAAAACTTGATGTCACGATCGAAGAAGATATAGAAAACTTATCAAGTGAGTTAGGCGCCATAGACTTGTTGATAAATGCTGTCGGCTTCCTGCATTCGGGAAGTCAAAAACCAGAAAAAACAATCAAAGAATTCGACCCAACTTTTTTTCAGCATAATATCAACATAAATACTCTGCCAAGCATCTTACTAGCAAAGCACTTTATGACGTCTTTGCGATCTAATAAAGCGACTCATTTCGTCGCGCTTTCAGCAAAAATAGGTAGTATCGACGATAATAAAATCGGTGGATGGCTAAGCTACCGAGTAGCTAAATCAGCACTCAATATGGCGATAAAAACTATCGCCATCGAATGGTCATTAAAAGTGCCAAACTGTTGCATTATTTTATTTCATCCGGGCACGACAGATACTCATTTATCAAAGCCATTCCAGAAAAACTTACCCGATGAGCAACTGCATTCTGCAAAACACACCTCCGAAGCACTATTAGCCACCATAAACAGCTCAGCCCCAGTCGACACGGGAAAGTTTATGAGTTACAACGGCTCAGAAATTCCTTGGTGAGTGAGCAGCTAACGCGTGATTAATCGGCAAAAATGCATGACTACGAGGATGCTAATTTGCACGAGCATTCAAAGGAAAACGCTAAATTTTTCTTAATTCGCTTTATCAGTATTTAGGCTCTGACATCATCCTGATGCCTTTATCAGATCGACTGTATACCGAAGGCGTTTATTTTTTCTGCCCGATCTTTATCACACACTCGTTAAACTCTGGGCTGCCTTTTACGTGTCCGACAGATTCACAATAGTCGCCAAAGAGTTTTACAAGCTCAGGGGTGGGTTCTGACGAGCTACAGCCTACAAGCAGTAAGCACACCATCCAAAAGTTCAACTTCATAAGTATCTGTCTCATCTAAAGCCTATGTCTGATGATTTGTTCAAATACGATGCTTTATATCCTGACGTCGCCATAAAAGGCGAGAACGCGTTGCGAGTCCAGCGCTGAAAGCGAGATTTTTGATGACTTTGTTAAGTGATTCATAGCTTTGGTTCAGGCAATAACGGCTCCGTTGAGTCCATATGAGTTAGATAGTCTTGCCAGATAACATGAGTACGCAATTTTGCAAGTCGTAGCATACAACCACTAAACATTGCGCCACGAATTGTACCTCCAGACCATTGCTCATAGACTCCATCACAGTGTGCCTTTCTATAAGCCAGCCACGCTTCCTGTGATTTATTAAGAGTATCAATAACGGCCTTCTCTGAATAGTACCTTTCTTTGGCTTTGTCTAAATAGTTTTCTAAATCTGAATATGCACGCTCAGCTTCTTGCTTTGCACATATATTAATTTCAATAGTCGTGAATGCTTTTTCACAATCAACTTTTTCCTCTCCGAACGAGCAAAGAGGCAATAGCATTAACACCCATAGGTACTTGTTCATATTTTCACTTAACGCCCACAACAGCGGACGTGTTTTAAGTTGGTGAAGCGAAGCGGAAGCATCTTAACCGTTCCGCTGATTCTGCTTTGTCACAAGCTTGGACAAATTGCATATAAATCCGTATATGGAGACTTAATGTCTACGCTGAATTCTGGCTCGGTGGTGCATTTTAAGTGGTAAGCATAAGAAGCAATAATTGACCGCACTTGATCAGGCGAAAACTTCCTCGGCATTTTCTCATATGGCAGACTCATCCGAATCTGTGTGTAATCATGATTTACATAGATATTTGAAGCGTTATTATCAAGAAGCGACCAGTTTTGCTGTGGCTGCGTAGTGCAACCAATCATGGATATTGATAAAAAAATTAACAGGGTAATTTTGATCATGCCTCTTCCTTGTGATGACTTGAACGCTTGCAGCACTGGCGCGGTCGTTTCGCGTCCAGTGCCTGTGATTGTTAAGTGCGCCCCTTGAAAAGCCGAACCTCTTTAATTTCATACACAAACTCTGGTTCACTTACGTACTTCATAGCAATATCCCAAAGCGGATCTGTGCGATTTGATAAATTCTGTTCTAAGGCTTTAATTTCCGGTGGAGCATCATCACGAAAGTAACTTTTATTCTCTTTATTTTTATCGAAACTTACACCAGTGATACTGAAGTTCAATGGGGATACTCGTTTCGATTTTTGCTGTTCAATATCCTTGTGCGCGGTTTCCCATGTAATAGCCCTTACGAGCTGCATATAAGTTCGTTCGTCAAATTTTCCATTAAAAGTGAACTCTGACTTTGGAGGATATTTAGGCTGCAACCTACGTTTATAGAGGCAACCATGAACATAGCGAAAATGAAGTTTGTCATCAGACATTTCATATTGGCGACTATCTGTTATATCAATCCAATGACCTTGAGCCTTTCGCAAATGCTTACGGACGAACAGAACGGCATAAGCTTCTTCGGTATCCGCATATTCCCTATATCTTCCTAATAGAGCTTTATCCACTAGCTTTACCTTATTCTCTCATTAAGCACTTAACGCTTGTATAACCGGTTTATTTTGGAGTGCGAAGCACGGAAAAATAAATCCGTGTTTATACACTTGTTATGTGTCACTTTCTGGCATATCAGGAACAATGAACTGACCTCTAATTGATAACGTGTCTGAATCATTTGTGTGTTCAAAAATGTCTTTAGCCTTATTGTAAGAAAATCTGCTATGGACTCTCTTATCAAGTTGAACCAGCTCCAAGAGCTCGTTCTTTATTCTCCAGCTGTGCTCGTTCCTGTTGTTGCCTTCTACGATTAGCCCGTCACTATTGAAAACAATTCGTTTTGACCTCTTTGTATCTGGATTAAAGAAAAGCCTGTAAGGTCTGGATGAAAGTAATTCTTCCAGTGTGTGTGATTTCTTTTTCCCCTGATCAACTTTAGGGATTAATGCTCTGCGTATCTTATTAGAACTTGGCCCCAGTGCAGCGCAGAGATTGCCATCGCTTCTATTATCGTCATAGTCGGCGGGGGTAATACCAAGTAGGTCTGATGGAAAACCTAGATCCGAAAATGATCTAGGTTTAACCAAAAAGCACTTGTCTCTCCCCAAAATTCCAATGAAAAGCCCAAGTTCGAATACTACGTTGTCACGCACCTTAGGTTTCTCCTCATCTCGAAGGAGAACTCTGTCGTCCGGAGTGAAGACGAATACTGCCGCATCAAATCGTTTGCACTGATCCAGTAGAGATTCAAGAGCAGTTTTTGACAACTCAAATACGCCTTGTGGCCATACTGTGACTTCAAAGTCATGATCGAGGTTTTCTTGTATCGCATATGCGACATCAAGACCCTCAACTGAAGAGGCAATGAATACCCTATGTTTCATTTTCTTATAATCCTTTGGGATGCACTACATGCCTAAAGACACATAACGCTTACAGCAGAGGCAAACCGAAGCGCAGCGTAGGTTTGTCCTACTGACCGTACTTGTTATGTGCCTTTGCCATTGTGTTACTGGCCTTTGCATACGGGGCACCATTTATTGTTGGCTAGCATTCGTGGAATAGCTTTGAAAACGTGCCCATACTCACATTGAAAATCAGTATACTGAACGTGATTAAAGCGCTGGCCTATATGAGAAATACCAGTACCTTTTAACTCTCCGACCATCCAAGCTCGATTGTATTTTGGTTTCTTCTTTACTCTAGAAACAACCCCTGCATTTCTAGCGGCTTTTAATCCGGCCTGCAATTGTTTGTCATCCATGTGGAATATTTCCACTCCATTTCGATATGGAATGTCTGCTATCCCAGTGGTGCCCCAAAAAGCTGCTTCAGCAGTGTAAATATCTAAAACCGGGTGATATTCCTGAAGTTGCCATTTCTCTCCAGTTTCTTTGACAATCTGACCAGCTAACTCTGAATAATTAGAGTTATGCTGCGCTACTCTCTTTTCTACCTTTTGCGTTGTTACCCCAATCTTAAACTCGTTCGGCATTGATGAATGTGTTAGAACATAGATAAAGCCTGGTTTTGCTGATTGCTCCATTACAATTCACCAATTTTAATATTTCCAATTACCCTGCTGGACATAACGATTTAAGTAAGGGGCTGGAGCGTAGCGACAGTCCCAGCGACCACAGGGAGCGAACTTGACTTACTTGTTAGATGCTCAGTCGTTACCAAAATGTATTTGAAGTGCACGTTGATCTCCAGCAAGTAGTGCTAAACGGTTTTCCATTACAGGTTATTCACAAGGTGTAGCACCAAACTGTTCTGCTAATCTCGCAGCAGAAGGTGTGAAATAAGCAGTTACAATATTTCTTTCCAAGTCATATCTAGAGAAAATGCCCATATCTTCTGGCTGTCCTGCCTCTAGAAAATATGCAGGAAAAAACTCCAGTAGCTGTCTTGTTGGGGCATTTGCTTCAATTCCATCCCCTAATTCTAGTGAGTACCACATTGATTAAGCTCTCCTTAATACATCTAACAGCCTGTTAATGAGGCCGTTGGTCTCATAATAAATATTACAGGGCGGCCTTTTAATTTTTTGAGAAAAAAGCCGGCCATCGATAAGTCTATGTACTGTCTCTTATACACATCTCCGAGCCCACGA
>OJCB01000729.1_pt1 | contig 11960 bp, 11 predicted proteins | sample 1591501 | NCBI WGS metagenome assembly OJCB01 (sample SAMN05416813, study PRJEB24817) | seawater metagenome | isolation source: Sea water | place: Canada:Atlantic | collected 2013-07 | reverse complement strand
TCTACACTATCCTCTTCGTCGGCAGCGTCAGATGTGTATAAGAGACAGGGAGAAGGCTGTGTCCGGAAACTTCTCCTGGAGTTGTCGAATTCGATCAATGTTAGTTGCTACCGGCTGGAAAGCAAAAAGCACGTCCTTCGCGCCGGCGCCCGCTGTCATCTCCATCTCCGCGATGGTGGCGCATTTGAACTTCGTAATGCCAGCGTCGAGTTGCATCTTGATGACCTCGGCCATCTTGTGCGTTTTGACATGCGGCCGCAGACGCGCCGGATCTCCGCCGACGATCTCGACCATGCGTCGAATATTGGCTTCGACACGGTCCGGGTAGACCAACAAGGAAGGCGAAGGAAGGTCGGCGACGTTCTCGATATGGAACCAGTTGGAATTGGGGGCGGACATAGGGGATATGAAGAGCTTAGAAGTTGGGATTTGAATTGCAGAGGTGAAATTTGGATCCATGTAATCCTTTAAAGTCCATGTTCCATCCATGCCTGATTTGGATGGAGGAGGTGTGTTCTTTTTGCATGGATTTTGACGGATTGAACATGGATTTCACGGATTGGGATTGAAGTTGGAATTTGAAATGCTGAGGCAAAATCGGGATCCATGTAATCCTTTAGAATCCATGTTGAATCCATGCCTGATTTGGACGCAGGAGGTGTGTTCTTTTTGCATGGTTTTTATCGGATTGAACATGGGTTTCACGGATTGTTGGAGGCGCTTCGTATCGCTGATCGATTATTGATCAGGTTTCATATCAATGTAAATCGAGGATGCCTTCGATGGCTGCTCGTACCCGCTCAGCCACCTCGCTTGATACTCTCGGGTTGAATGGTCCGCCTTCACCGGGATCTATGTCGGTGAATCCGCTCATGATCATGGCTTCGACGACGGCCGAATAGTTGAAGACGCGGCCGTTTTCGAATCGAATTTCCTCCAGTGGGGTGATTCGTTGTTCGATCTCCAATGCCTTGTCGAAATCGGCGGCGCGATGAGCGTTGTTGATCTTGTCTCCAGCTTTCGCAAAGAGAACGGAGATTCCCGAGGTGTGTCCCTTGGCTCCCAGTTGCGCGGCTTTGGTGCTGCGATCTCCAACTCCCCAGATCACGATTCCGTCATCGCCAATCCGATCCACCATGGGTGGAACATCATCCTCGGTGGTTCCGACTTTGACGCCGACAAATGCATCAGAGTCCTGGATCAGTCGGATCACCTGGTCCCGGTCACGTGTTTGCCGCAGGTAATAAATCAACCTCGCACCGCAGGAATCGTGGTGCTCTTCTCCGAACTGCATCAAACCTTCATAAAGCCCTTCGGTGCTGTAAACGCCGACCAGCGGCAATAGCAGATATCCGTCTGGCGGGCGCTGCATGTTCGACTGCTTTTTGACCAGGTCTCCGGCGCTCGAAACAGGATTGGGAGCCACGGCTGAGAGGAGGATTCCAGAATTCCCCATGACCTCTCTGGTCTCTTCGATAAGACGGTTCTGGTCCGCATAGCCGACATGGTGAATCAGGCTGGTTCCTGCAATGCAAATAACGCGGGGCCGGTTATCACTGAGAGAGTTGCTGGTTAGCAGATACTCAATGTTTTTGCGGTGAGCCGGGTAGTCAACTTTTCCATTCCGATAGGGGATTACTGGAATGGTAATCACGGAGTTCAGTGCATCCAAAAAATCCGGGGTGGCGATCATCCATGCGACACTACTTGGCGATGAACGGGGAATCAATGGTTTCCTGATCTGGCGGCAAGGCCAAAGTCGCGGGCTTGCTTTTTTGAAGGAACAATCCAGTATTCAATCCCCAAGGCACCGAAACTCAGAGCCAAACGGGACGGCTTGACGCATGACCGAAATAATTCCAACTGTTGATTTCGAAGCCGACGGCAAACAAATCGGCTGGCTGCGTCTACCGCATTCGGTGACGCGAAGCGCTTACGGCGTGATTCCGATTCCAATCGCTGTGATCAAGAACGGAGCAGGTCCGCAGATTTTGCTTTCCGCCGGATCCCATGGCGATGAGTACGAGGGACAGATCGCGTTGACACGATTGATACAAACGCTCGAGTCCGAACAAATTCGTGGTCGCATTATCATCCTGCCAGCGCTCAATTTGCCCGCGGCCCTAGCCGGAACACGTGTCAGTCCATTGGATAACGGGAATCTGAATCGCGTATTTCCGGGCGATCCTCACGGCAGCCCGACCTGGCAGATTGCGGATTACGTAGAGCAGCATTTGCTTCCGATGGTTGAGGTGGTTGCCGACTTTCATTCGGGCGGCGCGTCGCTCGAGTATCGCCCTCACATGAGTACACATTTTTCGGTCGACGCTTCGCCGGAGCATAAGGCGCGCAGTCTCGAAATCGTTAAAAAACTCGGCGTGCCGCATGTCATGATCTTCGAACGCAAGCCGAAGCCGGGAGTGCTTCCTGATGGAGCGATGCGAAAAGAAGTCTTCTCGTTCGGAGGTGAGTTTGGCGGGAGCGGCAGCGTGTCACCAGACGGGGTGGCTTACGTTGAGAAGGCAGTGAGGCGGCTCCTCGCGATTTTCGGCGCAAGCGAAGAATCCCTGCCGGAATCGATGGAGCTCGAAGCGGAAGAGCTCCGCATTTTTGGGCCGAAGGCCTACGTCTACGCTCCCGAGGCAGGTGTCTTCGTGCCGGCAACGGAGTTGAGTCAGCAGGTTCAGCCGGGCGACCTTTGTGGAGAGGTGATTTTTCCAGATAATCCGGGCCGTCCGCCGGTTTCGGTATTCTTTGAGGGCGGGGGAGATGTGGTTTGCCGACGGCATCCGGGCCGCGTCGAGCGTGGTGATTGCCTTGCGCATCTTGCGGCTTCGCGTTGAATTCGCTCTTGTCAGAGAAACCGCCTATCCCGTAGCGTCACTTTGTGAATCCTCTATTGTTGCTTGGACTTGGGCTGGCTATCGTGCTCGGCGGAATTCTCTGGCTTCGGCTGCATCCATTTCTTGCTCTGATTCTTGGAGCGTTTGCCGTGGGCAGTTTAACCGGAGTCGATCACCTCACTGCTTCGATGGAGGCGAAATACCGGGGTGATCTGACGCGAGCCGCGATCCAGGATGAGGTCGTGCGGGAAATCGAGGCATTGAAAAAGGATGGCGAGCCTTTTGATGTCCAGACGATTCGCAAGGAGGCCAAGCAGGATGTCCAGAAGCGCAACAGTGAATTGGAGGCGCTTGCATTCGCCAGAGCCGGGGATTTCACCAAGAGCAACACGACTCTGAGCCGGATCACCTCCGCTTTCGGATCGACCTGCGGGAAGATCGGCCTTCTCATCGCGATGGCCTGTGTCATTGGACGTTGCCTTTTGGCGAGCGGAGCGGCCGAGCGCATCGTACGGGGAGCCTTGTCGCTGGTCGGCCAACGCGGGGCACCTTTGGCATTCTCGGGCAGCGCGTTCGTCCTCGCGATCCCCGTATTTTTCGATAGTGTGTTTCTGCTTTCCATCCCCCTGGCGAAGGCCACCTGGCTGAAAGTTCGGAAAAACTACGTGTTCTATATCGGTGCCCTGATTGCAGGAGGGGCCATGGCACATTCCCTGGTGCCGCCCACGCCGGGTCCGCTTTTCGTTGCCGAGGAACTGGGGGTAAACATTGGCACGATGATTCTGGTTGGGATTCCGATTGGAATCGTTTGCAGTGCTGCCGGGCTGCTCTATGCACGGTGGTTGAATCAACGATTGGATATTCCCGTTCGGGAAACCGAAGAGGATATGGCCGAACTGGAAGAATTGTCCCAGCGCGGTTTGAGCGACCTGCCGCCCTTGTGGATCTCACTGGTTCCGATCCTTTTGCCGATGGTCATGATCAGTGGCGCCACGATCTACCATAGTGGTCTCGACCCTACCGAGTCCGCATCCTTACTCAGCAACTTGGGAGACAAGAACATTGCTTTGATGATTGCCGCCGCCGCGGCCCTGGTTTTGGCTGCCGTTCGACTGAAAGATCAGAAGGCGCTTGCCGAACAGGTGCAACAGGCCATGCAGGAAGCCGGGCTCATCATTCTGATCTGCTGTGCCGGCGGGGCATTCGGCGCCATGTTGCAGCAATCCGGTATCGGTCCGCAGATATCCGGAATGACTGGAAATAATCCACTGGATTTCGGCCTTCTTCCTCTCGCGTTTTTGATCACGGCGGTAATTCGTGGAGCTCAAGGATCGGCCACGGTGGCCATGTTCACCGGGGTCGCGATCATCAGCAGTTTAGCCCCTGATCTGGAACATCTGTCCTATCACCCCGTCTACCTTGCCGTCGCTATCGGATGCGGATCGAAGCCTTTTGCCTGGATGAATGACAGTGGTTTCTGGGTCATCAGCAAAATGAGCGGGATGACCGAACAGGAAACTCTGAAGCTCGTCACCCCGCTGTTAACGATCATGGGTTTCACCGGAATTCTCGTTACGATGATTGCCGCCAAGGTGCTCCCTCTTGTTTCCTAGTCTCTACCTTTCGAGAAAGCCTAACTTGTCTATAGTTTTCCGGTATTCTTATCGGCGCTTCGGTCCGGCCAGAGGGTGCAGTTTGTTCACTCTTTCACGATCCTGACTATTTCCGGGAATTTGCATACCTCGATTCAAAAAGGGGCAAATTGACGAGGTCAGGGAATTGGCACGTACAAGCGAAGCAAACCGCTTTCATATTCGAGAGCCTTCGCCCGGGCATCTTTTGGAATTACGTATCCAACACCAAACTTCAGTGTTTTTTGTTCTTCCAGCAGGAAAATCGTGTTCTTCCCCATTTTGGTATCCGCGCCATCAGCCCACCTCGGTCCGGGCTTGACTCGGCCTTCGCTGCCATCACGCTCCTCGTAAATCAGAATCAAGTTTTCAACTGTTAAGCTGAAAGACTTCATAGCTCCCGGGTTGATGGGCGGAACCATCTCCGCTTTGACCTCAAGGATCAGGTGATCTTCGCTGACTTTCACGCTATAGAGCGATTCAGTGGTGTTGGTATAGATCGAAATCGATTCGGTCTTTCCAAGACCGCTGAATCCCTTGATACGTGTAGAATTGCGTGAAATAAAAGTCTTTATGAGTCCGGCACTTACTTTTCCCACCTCAATGGAGAAATTCTTATTCCTGATCTCCTGTTCGTCCTGCCACTCTTTGATATAATCAATATCAGCCTGACTTAACTTGCTAAACGGGACATCAGCCGATTTGCCACTAGCGAGGATTAATTTGGCCTGTGTGTCGGAAGCGCTTTCTAAACTCGCTTCGATCTTTCTCCCATCCGAGCTTGTCCACGTTCTTAGCGCGTCATCAGCGCAACTCATTCCATAAAAACCCAAAGCCAATAAAATCGCGATAATTCCTTTTTTCATGATTCTCCTCCAACACTCCTAAGCATGACTTGGCAGGTCAAGATGTATTTCGGAGTGGCGATACCCTTGTTATATTTCCCGTTTTCATTTTAGTAAAATCCTGATGAGGAATCAAGATTTTACTCTAACAACTGACTGATGGAGAATATTACTCTATACCTGATCTGATTCTTGAAGCGGGACACATTATAAATGAAGTCCTGCCTGGGCTTTTTCCCGGCGGCCCATAGTTAGTCTTCAGTCAAGTCGCCCTCCGGATCTCGAAAAAAGAGTTTCCAGGATGCTTACTACGATGTTACAGCAAGATCATGTCCGATGGAATCAAACAACCACCTTCCACGCTTGGTGGAGTGTTGAGCCATCTCGGCCCCGGATTGATTCTGGCCGGATCGATTGTTGGTTCAGGAGAATTGATCGCCACCACGAGGACCGGGGCTGAAGCCGGGTTCTCCTTTTTGTGGCTCATTATTCTGGGCTGCGTCATCAAAGTCTTCACCCAGGTCGAGGTCGCGCGGCACTGCATTATTTCCGGCAACACCACGATTTCGGCCCTCTATCACCTGCCAAAAATCGGAAAGTTCATCGGCTGGTTTTGGCTCTTCACCTTCCTCGTAGCCCTCGGACAATTGGGTGGAATCATCGGAGGAGTGGGCCAGGCGCTCGACATCGCGGCACCATTCTTCGGCGAAAACGGGCCTCAGATCTGGGCGGCGATTATAACTTTGATTACCGTCATCATGCTCATCAAAGGTGGCTTTAGCTTCATCGAGATTTTTTGCACTACGCTTGTTGCGATCTTCACCCTGATCACAGTGGGAAATGTTGTCATGCTCCAGAGTCAGCCCGATTGGGCTATTACCGCGGCCGATATTCGGGAAGGATTGAGTTTTGGATTTGCGGAATCTTCCAAAGGAAATCCTTTCATTACCGCGCTGGCCGCCTTTGGTATCATTGGAGTAGGGGCCTCCGAAATCGTCGCTTACCCATATTGGTGTTTGGAAAAAGGCTATGGCAAGTGGATCGGCGAAAACGATCAGAGCGAAGCCTGGATTGGGCGTGCCAGGGGATGGATCCGCGTGTTGCAGTGGGATGCCTGGGGTTCAATGGTGGTCTACACGATCAGCACTGTGGCGTTTTACCTTCTTGGTGCCGCTGTCCTGCATCGCTCCGGGTTGATCCCTGAAAAGAGCGAAACCGTTTCCACCCTCGCCGAAATGTACGAACCGGCCTTTGGACCGATGGGCCCGGTCATCCTCTTGATTGGTGCCGTTGCAGTTCTCTTCTCAACCTTTTTTGTGTCCAGTGCCCAGAAATGCCGATTGATGACCGACAACCTCCATGTATTCAAGATCTACCGGCTCAAAGATGATCGCTACCGAATCCGCCTGATCCGAATTTTCAGCCTTGTGATTCCGGTTCTCAGTTTGCTGATTTATCTGGTTTATCCACGACCGGTTTTGCTCGTCCTTTTCTCCGGCCTGATGCAATCACTCCTGCTTCCGCTACTCGGTATCGCGGCGCTCTATTTCCGTTTCAAAAAGATCGATCCGAAACTTAAACCAAGCCTGGTTTGGGACGTTTGCCTCATTCTCTCCGTCCTCGCTTTCATGACGATCGGTCTGTATCTCATGATTGAAAAAGGCGGTGATCTGCTCAATAAGATCGTGCCATGAGCGCTTCACTGGCACAAACGCGTGAGAATATACTCTATCGATTACTGTATTTCGGCCTGATATTAAAAGTTGAGATCATGATAAGCAAAGCTCTAGTTATTGCCGTTTTCGCCAACTGTATTCAGTTAGCATATTCCGAACCTTCGAACTACAGCTCCGCTGCGAGCGTCCTCGGCCAAGGGAACTTCTCCACTTCAAACGTGCCTGATCCCCCCACTGCACGATCGCTAAGTCAACCGGAGGGCATTGCAATTGACCCGAACACTGGAAAATTTTTCGTCGCAGACGAGGGAAATAATCGAGTGCTTCGCTATTCATCCGCTGCTGCCTATCAGACGAATGCGGCAGCCGAGGCCGTTTTTGGCCAAGCTGACTTCGTCTCCAAGGGAATCGGAACAACGGCAACTACGATGAGCTCGCCCTACGGCATTACCATCGACAGTTCGGGCCGCCTTTGGGTCTGTGATTATGGAAACAATCGAGTATTGCGCTTCGACAACGCGTCAACTAAAGCGACGGGTGCGGCTGCGGACGGTGTCCTTGGGCAACCCGATTTCGAATCAGCAACCCCACCTGGAGCCCCCCCCCATTCCAGCTTTGACGCACCAGGTGGTGTGGTAGTGGACGGCGAAGGTCGACTTTACGTCAGCGATGAAGAGCTTGATCGAATTCTTCGATTTGACAATGCCGCTTCACTTTCCGGAGTTGTCCCCGCTGACGTCGTTCTAGGCCAGCCTGACCTTTCCACGTTCGCCGAAGAAACGGACCAGTCCAGCTTTACTGATCCATGGGGAGTTTGGATCGATGAATTCGGCAATCTCTGGGTTTGCGATGAAGGGAACAATCGAGTCCTCCGTTTTGACAGCGTCTCGAGCAAAGGAAATGGAGCGGCCGCGGATGCTGTGTTTGGACAGGACGATTTTGACAGTTCGAGCCCGGGTTTAGACGGGAGCAGTTTTGGGTCCCCCTACTACGCTGCGGTTGCTCCAAACGGGACGCTCTGGGTTGGAGATTACGATAACAACCGATTCCTCGGGTTTCGCAACGCAGCGAACAGAGGTGCCGACGGCGTCACCGTCATGACATCGCCAGAAGCCGACATCGTCGTCGGCCAACCTAATTTCACTGACAATACGAGTCTTCCCGCCAGCGCACGCGACACAAAAAGAGGAAGCGCGATCGCGTTTGGAAGATTAGGCAGCATATTTTTCAATGACTATGGCAACGATCGGATTCTCAGGTTTTCCGCTCCCCTGGAAATTAAAGCACCACGCAGAGTTAAGACTCGGAGAAACAGAGTTACGATCCGAGGGCGCTCTTCAGGCGCAGAACTCGTTGAATACCGAATTCCAGGCCAGGGCGGCTACAAGAGAGCGAAAGGGAATACATCTCGCTGGAGAGTGAAAGTAAAGCGAATCAAACGTCGTAACACCATTGTGAGACTGCGAGCGCGGGCATTTGATAATCGGACCGATAAAGCCAAGACCAAGGTGATAAAAGAGAGCTGATTTTGAAGTTGGAAAGGTGATTGTGGCTGCAATCCCGGCTCCACCTCTACTTAGTTTATACGCATCGATCACGGCATTTTCCTGCTGGCTTCGATCACCAAGCCGCTCGTTTACATGGCGGGAATGATCCTCGTCGAGCGCGGGCTGTTGTTGCTCAGTTATCCGGTCACCCGCTACCTCGAAGACATTTCGGCCCATCACAAGGAAGACGTCCGGGTGCATCATCTCTTCACCCATACCTCCGGCATGCCCGACAGGTTGGAGAACAATGCGGAACCGCGACGTCAGCAAAATGCGCGGGATGACTGAACGGGAAACGCTGAAGGTCGTCACCCCGTTGCTAACGATCATGGGTTTCACCGGGATTCCCTTTACGTTGATTGCAGCCAAGGTGCTCCCTTTCGTTTCGTAGCCTTTAACTTTCTTCGTATTCAAGATCTACCGGCTCAAAGATGATCGCTACCGAATCCGCCTGATCCGAATTTTCAGCCTTGTGATTCCGGTTCTCAGTTTGCTGATTTATCTGGTTTATCCACGACCGGTTTTGCTCGTCCTTTTCTCCGGCCTGATGCAATCACTCCTGCTTCCGCTGCTCGGTATCGTGGCGCTCTATTTTCGTTTCAAAAAAATCGATCCGAAACTTAAACCAAGCATGGTTTGGGACGTTTTCCTCATTCTCTCCGTCCTTGCTTTCATGACGATCGGTCTGTATCTCATGATTGAAAAAGGCGGCGATCTGCTCAACAAAATAGTGCCATGAGGCAGGCGTCTACTGCGATGGGTCGAGCCAGTGAGAAAGGCGGGGAGTTGGGAGTTGGAAAGAAGGGACAGCTTGGAATGGAAACTCAAAAGATTGAGGCCTAATAGACAGGCTGTGCTTCCGAATTAATGATCAGGCGGGATGGCTTGTGGGAGGGGATCAGCACCTTGCCGCCACCGCCCTCCTTTCGACATCGAAGAACTCCGTGGAATCGGACCGGATTCGCCTAGGTGTGTCTGCTCGTTGAGTAAAAGTGGTTGGACCAACAGCTCGACCGGACGACTGGCTCCCCAAACCCTGACGACGGAGGGAATCCTCAGTCAATTCTGAAAGGGGGGGGGGTATTTCTCCAAAATCCTCTGGAATTTCATCGAGCTCTGTGCATGAATTGCGGGAAGGAAGCGCCGGTTCTTTTCGAGAGGGATTCAACTACGGCTGTCGTTGGTCGTTTTACCTCTTTTGATTCGCAGCTTCCCTTGAATTGTCCGCGCAGTTGAAGGTTCGGATCATCCACTTTTTGGTGGTTTTGATTCTGCATTCAAAGACTCGATGAAAACCGGATGCGGCGAAAATGTCACATGCCAAAACTGGAGAAACGAATAAAACCTTGTTACAGCTCGATCGTCTGGAACACTTCCGGATTAAAAATAAATAACAATTTATGAGTAATTTAAACTCCTTGAAATACACAGCAGCAGTGTTTGGCGCAGGACTTCTTGCACTTGGATTTGCTACGGCCGGTGATAAAGGGCTGGTGCTTGATGACAGCTTACTCGCTGCGGCACCCGGCCTCAATGACTTTGCCTTATGCGACACGTTTGAGAAAGGGTGTGTGGTGTTTGACAACGATAACACCCAGTTCATAAAAAAGGTAAAAATGGTGATGCGTTATCACGGGCAGTTTCATGACACCTCATTAACGCATTCCAGCGGTACAACTTGGAGTGAGGAATATTGGGAACACCGCCGCCTCCGTCCGGGAATCAAGGTGGACTTTGCAAATGGCTGGAAATTTTACAACGAATGGGGTGTTGGAGGCACTCCGAAGCAAGCATCTGTCGCCAATAGTGGAGACTTTTTCGACGCCGTTTACAACATGGGGATCAAAGGGGAAATTGGCGCTTTCACAGTCGACATCGGAAAGCACAAAGCCAAAATGTCACGCGAATGGGAGACTTCATCAAATAGAATTATTACAGCTGAACGCTCTCATATCGTTAATGAGATTATTGCATTTAGCGGTCACCCATGGGGTGTGACGGTAGGGTTCGAAACTCCGGGAATCGAGCATGAATTCGGTGCCTGGCTGTCCGGATCCGACGACTTTGAAGATGGAAGCGATGATGAGCATTGGTGGAACGGAAATTCCAACGGTGCGCTCAGCTATCGTATTGGTCACGAATTGAACAAGAATTCGAGTGTCCACTTTGACTATATGTTTGTGAATAATAGTGGAGGGCGAGTCGATCCGGTTGGAAATGGTAGTCAACTTGAGGTATCTCCATACAATCACACCATGGTACTAAGTTCCGCCAACGAATGGGAGGTCGGCAATAAGGGGAAAAAATTCGGCCTCCTCGCCGAAGCAATAGGCGCGTCAGGGCGCGAGGCTCGTTCCGGAATGAATATCTTCGGTAATAATGATCGAATGGCCGGCGATGATACTTTCGGTTTTCTCATCATACCTTCCTACGATCTCACTGAACAGCTTCAGTTGGTGGGGCGCTATGCTTATGCATCGAGTTCCCGGATGCAACGTCCTCAGAGGCGGGCCTTCGAAAGAGATGGTGAGCGAGTGAATCAGACCGGCAACGGGGAGTTCGATGATCGTCCCAATTTGGAAGATGTTCATACCTTTTACCTTGGCCTCAATTATCGCATTTGTGGGGATCACCTCAAACTGGTCGCTGGTTATGAGTATTTGACGGCTGATTTGTACGACAATCCCGCCAGTGCAACGGACAATGGATCAATCGAGGGTGGTAATTGGATGTTCTCAATCCGTTCCTATTTTTAGGCCTTGAATAATCGCTCTGAGAAAATACCTGCCCCTCCGAATTCGAGGAGCAGTTTTCGTCTCATAATTCGAACTTGATGAGTCCCTGGCGTCCAGCTGGTAGTAAAACAAATCCGTCACCGATAAAGGCCAGATCGGGGTTTCCACTGACCTTGAATTGGCGAATCAGTTTCGGGCTTTTTAAATCGCTGATGTCGAGAACAGTCACGTCTCCGTCAATACGATCACACGCGACGAGGATGTTTTCCCGAACCGTTGGTTTGCCGCGAAAAGCAGGACCGCCTGAGATCCGGTAGACGGGCATCTCGGAATCGTATTCGCCTTCCCGTAGCGGCTTGTAGATGGAGTATCCGCCATTGCGTGTTAGCAGCGCGTATTCGCCGCATGCAGCATAGCCGCCGGATTTCATGTCCGGCAAAAGGCCGATCGGATCCGGCAGGTTTGCAGGCTGGGCGGCGCCCAGGTCAGACATGAAGGTCCGACCGGCACACCATGTTCCGCAGATAAGCTTGCCGTCGATAAACCCGTTGCAGAGTTGTCGGTAATAAACCAACCCGGCCCAACCTCGTTCGTGTTTCGCCAATTTGATCTGCTTCCCGTCAGATACATCAAGAACTGTCTCTTATACACATCTCCGAGCCCACGAGACCGAGGCTGATCTC
>OJCB01000728.1_pt1 | contig 11962 bp, 9 predicted proteins | sample 1591501 | NCBI WGS metagenome assembly OJCB01 (sample SAMN05416813, study PRJEB24817) | seawater metagenome | isolation source: Sea water | place: Canada:Atlantic | collected 2013-07 | reverse complement strand
CACATTCTTCGATTGGTGCTTTGTCGTAGACAGGAGCTTTGCCCCAGTCACCTGCATTGGCGCCGAGCGTAAGAGCTCCGATGGCGATTGCTAGAATAGCTTTTTTCATAGTAATAACTTCCCTTGGTATGAGATTTTGGTCTTTAGTGATACCGTTTCATTAACAACCCTGCCGTGGCTTTCGCCTCTTTAGGGGTGATGACTCTTTATCGATCCTACAAGAGAACAAATGGAGAGTCATCGGCCGCATTCTTGGCGATTCGAGAGTGTTATGCAACAAATAATTTCCTTTTTTTCTCTAAGAAACTTCAATTCACTCCGTTTATAAATGTTGCCCGAGTTCGCGGCATCGCCTGAAACCCAGAGAAGGCATGGCGTGGCTTCGTTGCTACCTTGTTAGAGGTTTATCACTAAGCGGACTTAACTTTTTTTGAGAAATTGTTTTCATAGCGGAAACCAGGATCCAGAAAGATTGCTCATTTTCTTTACCTCCCGCGAACCTGGAATCATCCGAACCACCAGTACATCAGGGGCAGCACGGTAAACATAACCATCAGGGCAAGAATGAGGCCCATCTTGATGTAATCGATAAAGCGGTATCCCCCGGGGCCCATAACAAGGACATTCGCCGGATGAGAGATCGGACTGGTGAAGCTGGCAGAGGCGGCCATGGCGATCGCCATCACGATAATTTGAGGTGGAAGGTCAAGGCGGGCTGCGGCATCCATTCCAATATGGGCCATGATCAGGACCAATGCCGCCGTGGGGACAATTGTGGTCGCCAGCATGGTCAGAATATAAAGGCCAACAATCAGCCCCCATGGTCCAAACGGCTCGGCGACGGCTGTAACCCCTGTGGCCAGCCATTCCGCAGCGCCGCTTTCTTTCATCGCCGCACCCAGAGGAATCATACAGGCAATCAGGAAGACTGATTTCCATTCGATTGCTTTGTAAGCCTGTTCAATCGAAAGGCATTTAACGGTAATCATTACTGCCGCGCCGGCAATCGCGGCAATCGCAATTGGCAGAAATCCAAGTAGAACGATGATGACAACCGTCAACATGATGATCGTCGCCAGGATGGCTTTCATCGGCGTTTCCTCCGTCGCTGAGTCGTAAGCAGCTTGAGACATCACAAGGAAGTCATCGTCGTTAGCCAGGGCCTCCAGCTTTTCCTTACTTCCCGATAAGAGCATGGCATCGCCAAAGCGAAGTTCGAAATTCCGCAAATGGGACCCGTAGGAACGACCATTCCTCCAAATGGACATCACCTGAAGCCCATATCGACTGCGGAAATTGAGTTCGCGCAGGGATTTCCCTACAAGACCGCTCTTTGGAGAGAGAGTAACTTCTGTAAATCCTGTATCGGGTTCCTTTCCCACATCGCTATCATCGGGGCCGTCTAACAGCTCCATAGACTGCAAACCCTTTATCAGGGCAACACTTCTGCGCCCTCCGTGAACGAGAAGCTTATCACCCGGCTGAAACTCCTCGTTCGCTGCAGGTAGAAAAACGGAGCCGCTTTTTCTGCCAATCGCAATGATCCTCAAACGCAAGGCATCGCCGATTCCACTCTCAGCCACCGTCAATCCGGACAAATGCGAGTCCGACGGGATATCCAGCTCCATGAGGGAATCTGTCTCCCTGTAGATTTGATCAAAGCTTTCCTCACTGATCACCGTAGTTGCCGAAAACTCCTTCGAAGTATCGATCAGAGACAAAGATTCTTTTCTCACTTCGATCTGAACGGAGTCGCCTGCGGCAAAAACAAAATCGGCAAAAGGCCCTCTCGTCACTTTGCCTTCCCTTTTAATAGTGAGGATATGGCCGTCAAACCGTCGGTGGAAATCGCTTTCCGCCACGGTCAAGCCCACCAGCTTGGAATCATCAGCTACCGTTGCCGAGAGAAGAACCAGCTTGTTAAAGGACAGCAATTCAGCAATTTCCACCCCGGAAGCCATTTCCATCGCCTGCCATTGAAGGAATTCGCTGAAATCCTCTTTTCTTCCCTGAACATGCAGAATGTCCTTCTTCTTCAGTTCGAAGTCACCGGAGATCTCCTGATCGATTTTTCCATCACGGGTTACCGCGAACACATTTAAACCGAGAATGGCACTGAGCCCCGACTCCTTGATCGTTTTACCGTCAAAGGCCGAATCCTCCGACAAGCCAAGCTGAAACCTGAACTGGTCAATATCATGGGAGAACTGGAAACGCTCACCGGCATCCTGTCGCGACTTCAAAAAATCGTCAGGAATCGTCTTCGGCAAGATATGCCTCCCAATAAAAGCAACAAAGAGTGATCCAAGGATAAGAGCAGGAAGACCGATAGGCGTGAAAGAGAAGAGATCGAAGCCCTCATGCCCGGCTTGAATCAAGGCATCTGAAGCTACGAGGTTTGGTGGAGTTCCCACTAGAGTCGTCAAACCTCCCAGAAGTGAACTGTAGGCCATTGGCATTAAAAGCCGCGACGGGGAAGTTTCCGTTCGACGGGAAATATCCATCACCACCGGAAGCATCAGAGCCGCCACCCCGATGTTATTCATGAAGGCCGAGAGAATCCCGGTAGTCATCATGATGACAAAAATAATCCGCGGTTCGGTGGTTCCCGCTATCCTTAGAACCTGTCTCCCGATAATGTCGGCAACTCCAGTCGCGCTGAGACCAGCACTCAGAATAAACATCGACCAAACCGTCACTACTGCCGGATTACTGAATCCTGCCAGAGCTTCTGTCGGAGTCACCAGACCTGACACGGCGAGCGCGCTCAATACCAGGAGCGCCACGACATCCATGCGAAGCTTCTCGGTAATAAAGAGGACCAATGCAATGGCCAGGATGGTCAGGACGGCGGCAATTTCCAGAGTCATGGGGAATCTCGGCTAAAAATAGACACACTCAAGCAGGGCGGCTAGCGAATTCGAGAAAAACACCATTGTCAGCCCCCCCTTGACACAGTCTTTTTCCGGAGTCTTATTTACAACCCGCCAATGCGTTCACTTTTGCACATCACCTTTTTGCCCTTTCTCGCCATCGCTCTGATGGTGGGGAATCAGTCAGGACTGTGCGATGCCGCCTCGGTTTTCGGAATGGATGCTCACCATCATCAGGGAGAAACATCCACCTGCCTTGGGGGTCACGACCATGAATCCGAAGAGCGCGTTCCATGCTCTGAGAATTGTGAGTCCAATCTCACGGAGGCCCCCAACCCTGAGTTGGTAAAGACACCTCAACCTGCGGTCTCCGGTTTCCTCTACCTTGTATTTGATCCCTCGGTCATTCTGAAATCGTCAAAGTCTTTTTCTTCTATCAAAACCACACATGAGCCGCCCGATCATCTGGCCGACTCAGCCTCGCCGCATGTTATCGGCAGGTTTTTGATTTGAATTTTCTCTTCCCTGCGAGCCCGGGCTTTTTCTGTCCGGTCGCAGACAACACGGTGTGTTCTCTTCCGTGTTGATTGAATGCTTCGCGGCATCTTCATCAATTTATAAAACCTGAGAGCCGCTCCGATCCTTCCAACTCTCTACGATTCACTAACTCTTTCCCATTCTATTTCATGTTCAGATATCAATTTTACAAGCGCTTCAGATACGGGCTGCTTTGCCTGATCTGGATGAGCATCTCCGTGTTTCACGGAGGTGCTGCGGATCAACTCTCCCTGTCACGGGACGAAGCCATTCTCCTGGCATTTAAAAGCAACCGCCCCCTCCGCATAGTCTCCCTTGAGGTGGCGCGCGCGAAATCAAAGCTCCGCTGGTCGGGGCGTCTCGATAATCCCGAGCTCGAACTTTCCGGTTCCGGCGATGGCATAGGACTCGACGAGGACGAAAGCGTTTATGAGATCGCAATTTCCCAGAGGTTTCCGCTCACTTCCCGTTTAAAAGACGAGAAGCATCTCCGCCGGCACCAGGTCATTCTCGCAGATGCGGAAATCGCCGAACGCCGCAGGGAACTTGCAGGAGAAGTCGATGTTGCCATCGTCCAACTCCTTTCGACCCGAAGGAAAATCACGCTTCAAGGTGAGCTCGTTACACTGAACAATAAGATCGTCGGCTTTCTTAAAGGGCGGGCCAAAGTCGGTGAGGCATCCATCCTCGATGTAACTCAGGCAACCATCAGTGGTCGGACCTTGGAACAACAGGTCAAAACCCTCGAGACTCAGGAGAAACAACAAACGATCGCCTTGAACAGAATTCTTGGAGTCGAAGCAGGAACTTCTATCACCCTGGTAAACCGAATCGACCTTCCGGGGAAACGTCCTGACGAAGAGCACAATGCCGGGGATATTCTAAGCAGACGACCCGATCATGTTCTGGCTCTGGCGAAAATCGACGAGGCTGATGCAGCAGTCGCTTTGGAAAATGCCAAACGCTGGGAAGATGTTTCCGTGAAACTTTTTCTCGAAAGAGAAAAGGCGGTCGATGATCCAAATGGGCTCGAGAGAAACACCTTCGCCGGTGTCGGCATTTCCATCCCGCTTCCGCTTCGAAACAAAAACCAGAACGGAATCGAAACCGCACAGATCAATCGTAAAGCTGCTGAAAAAGGAGTCGACGCCGCACAGTTTCAGATTCGCAGCGAATACGAAGCGGCCTACCAACAACGGATCGACACCTGGGAACTGGCCCGCAGTGCCTCCGGCGAATTACTCGATCTCGCCGAGAACAATCTCGAAGAATTTCGCAAAGCGCAGCAACAAGGGCAAGCCAGCCTTCTTCAGGTTCAGCAGGCTCAAGAGCAGGTACTCCAGTTGAAGAACGCCTCGCTCGACCTGACGACCCAATACCATCTCGCCGCAGCAAAACTGCGCAAAGCCATCGGAGCTTATCCGGGACTCGACACCGCCATCTCCCGAAAATGAAATCTCCTACTTATCTTATTGTTAGTGCTTTTCTTTTGATCGGCACATTACGTTCCGCCGAAGAAGCGATTGATACGGACCGCGCCAACAACACCGTCATTCTCGACGAAACGGCTGTCCAAAACCTGAGGATCGAAACCGAGCTTGTTGATGAGCAGGACTTCGAGAGCACAGTCTTCGCCATTGGCAGAATTGAAGAAATCCCGGCAAACCGGTCGGTTCTTTCCTCCCGAATTTCAGGCCGGGTCATCGATCTCAAAGTTTTCCCCGGCGACAAGGTCAAACAAGGACAAATCCTCGCCCTGGTGGAAAGCCGTCAACCGGGAAGCCCACCTCCCACGATTGAGCTCAAGGCTCGACAAGGAGGCATGATCGTTGACACCCATATTCGACTCGGAGAGCCAGTGGATCCCCAGGATGAGCTCCTCGACATTTCTGACCGATCCAAACTCTGGGCGGTGGCAAAAATTCCCGAGCCGGAAGCTGTCGGTATCGTTCCCGGAACCAAAGCCCGTATTCGTATTCCCGCCCTCGGAGATGGTGTTATCGAGGCAACTCTCACTCGCTATGGCATCGAGGCCGACCGCGAAGCCGGAGCAATCGAAGGCATTTTCGAAATCGACAATTCCGACGGACGTCTCCAACCGGGAATGCGCGCGGAATTTTCCATCATCACCGGTGTCCGGAAAAATGTCTTAGCTGTCCCGCGAAACGCCATTCAAGGAGATCCGACAAAGCGAGTCGTGTTTATCGAAGACTTTGATTTGCCGAATGCCTTCGTCAAAGCCCCGGTGGTTCTCGGCGAACAAAATGAAAAGTATGTCGAAGTCATTTCAGGTTTGTTTCCCGCCGACGAAGTAGTGACCCAGGGCTCCTATTCTCTCAGCTTCGCCGGAGGAGGAAGCAGCATGTCATTGAAGGAAGCTCTCGATGCTGCCCACGGACACGAACACAACGAGGACGGATCCGAAATATCAGACGACCAAAAGAACGCCAAAAAGAAAGCGGCTCAGGGCGACTCATCGGGAGGAGGCGGGCCAATGAATCTACTTCTCCTCATCTGGGCATCAATTGCGACGCTACTCGTTCTCATTTTTGGTCAGCAACTTTTCAAGAAACGTAATCAAGCGGTCACGGCTCAGAGCTGAACCCTTGAAACAGAACACATCCTGGATGCTTAATTTTCTTATACGCTTCTCTCTGGCTCAGCGCGGACTCGTCCTTGCTCTCGCCCTCATCCTGCTTGCGCTGGGTGTAAAAACCGTGACCGAGTTGCCCGTCGAGGTCCTACCCGACCTCACCAAGCCAACAGTCACTATTCTCACCGAAGCCCCCGGTCTCGCGCCGGAGGAAGTCGAAACCCTGATCACGATTCCACTGGAAAACTCCCTCATGGGGGTGACCGGAGTGACCCGGCTTCGGTCGGTCAATGATATTGCACTCTCGCTGATTTTCGTTGAGTTCGACTGGAATACTGATGTCTATCAGGCCCGGCAGTTTGTTCAGGAAAGGCTTTCCGGCGCAACTGAAGGCATGCCCGAAGGAATCACTCCCTACATGACTCCCGTTGCCTCCCTGATGGGCGAAATCATGCTCGTCGGAGTCACGGATCCCACCGGGAAAACCGAGCCGCGTGATCTGCGAACCCTCGCTGACTGGACCATCGCCACCGAGATCAAATCGATCGCGGGAATCGCCGAAACCCTTTCCATGGGTGGCGGGATCAAGCAGGTTCAGGTTCAGCCACGCCCCAACGAGATGTTAGCACTCGGGGTGGGTTTCGAAGAGTTGCGTGAAGCGGCGGCCAATGCGGTTCGAAACACCACCGGCGGATTCCTCACCGAGACCGCTCAGGAAATCATGGTGCGAAATCTCGCGATGACGACAGACCTCGATGAGATCGCCAACACCGTCGTGTCCTATAGCGATGACCGGCCCATTCGAATCCGCGATGTCGCCAATGTTACCTGGGATATCGAACCGATGCGCGGCGATGCCGGAATGGGGTCGCAGCACCTCGGTGAGTTGAATGAGTCCGGGAAAGTTGAGGGCTATCCCGGAGTGATCCTCAGTGTCACAAAATCTCCCGGCTTCGATACCATCGACCTATCAGACAAGGTTGAGGCGACCCTGGAAAAATTGAGAAAGGCGATGCCGGAAGGAACCGAGATTGTAATGCTCTATCGACAATCAGATTTCATCGACATCGCGATCGGCAATTTGAAAGAAGCGCTTCGCGATGGTGCGATCATGGTCGCGGTGGTCCTCTTTCTATTCCTCTTCAATTTTCGCGTAACCCTCATCACTCTGACCGCGATTCCGCTTTCACTCGGCGTCTCGGTTATCGTCTTCGAACTTTTCGGCCTGACCGTAAACTCCATGACCCTCGGAGGCTTCGCCGTTGCCATCGGGATGGTGGTCGATGACGCAATCGTCGACGTGGAAAATGTCTTCCGAAGACTTCGTGAGAACGCTTCGCTCAGCGCTCCCAAACCCACCAGTGAAGTCATCGCCCTGGCCTCTGCCGAAGTTCGGTCCTCGATTTTCTACGCCACCGTTCTGATTGTGTTAGTGTTTGTTCCACTACTCGGCTTGAGTGGAGTGGAAGGCCGGCTTTTTGCTCCAATCGCAATCGCCACCATCGTCAGCATGATCGCATCCTTCGTGGTGTCGCTCACGGTGATCCCAGTCCTCAGTTCTTATTTGTTAAATCCGAAACCGGGTAAAGAACACGGCGACGGTTTCTTTGTTCGGGGACTAAAATTTCTTTTCCGGAATACCTGGCTGCGCTTTTCGCTATCCCAACCCTTTATCGTTCTCGGTCTTACCATCGGATTAATCACCCTCGCCGGATTCACCTATTCGGAAATGGGTGGAAGCTTTCTTCCCGCCTTTCGCGAGCCCTCCGCTGTTGTCGCTACGACCGCTGCGCCCGGGACATCCTTGAAACAGACAACGGAACTCGCGGACACTGCCGTTGATTTACTCCTGCAAATCCCCGGAGTGGATACCGTTGGTTACCGGGCGGGACGAGCCGAAAGGGGCGACCATGTTGTACCGGTTTCCACCGTCGAATTCGATGTGGAGTTTGCCCATGATACGGAACGGACCCGTCAGGAAATCCTCGAAGACATCCGGCTCACTATGAAAAGCATCCCCGGTACCTTCAGTGCCATCAGCGGGCCTCTCGCTGATCGGATCGGACACATGCTCAGTGGAGTTTCCGCAAAAGTCGCCATAAAGATTTTCGGACCCGATCTCGCCGAGCTCCGGCGACTCGGAACAGAAGTAGCGGAAATCGCCCGCGAGATCCCCGGAATGGAGGAAGCCAGGATCGAGCAGCAGGCACCCATTCCTCAGCTTCGAATTGAGATTGATAGGAAACGCGCCCTCGCCTACGGAGTTTCCCCGGGCGAACTCAATGATGAGCTTGCCGCGCTCATGGGTGGAGAAGCCGTTTCCGAAATCTACGAAGGTCTCCGGGTTTACGATCTGGTCATACGGCTTCCTCTCGAATGGCGGGAGTCGACGAAACGCCTTGAAAACCTCTACATCGACACGGTCGATGGTCGCCAAATTCCTCTCAGCTACGTCGCCGACCTTCGCCAGGCATCGGGGCCAAATACGATTCTGCGGGAGGACACCCGGCGGAGGTTCGTCGTTTCCATCAACCCCACGGTGAGTGATCTCAATTCAGTCGTCGAAGAGCTGGAAAGACGGATCGAAGCGGAGGTCGATTTCCCTCGCGGATACACGAGGAATATTGAAGGCGAGTATGTTGCCCAGGCAAAAGCCAAAGAGGACATTCTTATGATGTCGGTCATCATTCTGCTGGTCGTAGTATTCTTGCTCTACAGTTATTTCAAAAGTGCTTCATTTGTCCTGTTGGTACTCTCCAACATTCCCGTATCTCTGATCGGCGGAGTCTTCATGACCTACTGGACTTTGAATAATGCGAGCATCGCGACTCTGGTTGGATTCATCGCGATATCCGGAATCGCGGCACGCAATTCCATCATGATGATTTCCCACTACCTCCACCTCATGAGACACGAGGGGGAGAAATTTGATCGGAAAATGATCATACGCGGCACCGAAGAACGTCTCGTTCCTGTGCTCATGACTGCCCTTTCCGCCGGTATCGCCCTTATTCCTCTTGTCCTTGCGGCAGAGGAACCCGGGAAGGAAATCCTGAATCCAGTGGCGATCGTAATCGTTGGCGGGCTGTTGAGTTCAACACTTCTAGGGCTGGCCGTAACCCCGGTGGTGTTCTATTCTTTCTGTCGCAAGGCCGCTGAACGTGCCCTGCGACTCGACGCTCCGGCCGCCCAGTAGGCAATCCATTTTCCCGAACCAGTTAACCAATCCAGAAAAATCCAAAAATGAAAAAACAAATCCTATCTCTAGCCTCGCTCTTTGCTATCGCAGCGCTGGCCTTGTTCCAAACCGCGTGCAACGAAGAGCATGATCATGACCACGATCACGAACATGGGGAAGAACACGAACATCATGATGACGATGACAAAGGCCACAAAGATGAGCATGGCCACGACGAAAAAGAAGGGCATGACGATGATCATGCTGATGAAGATCACGGGCATGATCATGACAAACTTCAGGCCGGCCCGAACGGCGGACGCATCCTCAAGTCAGTCGAGCCTCACCTCGAGTTCTTCGTCACCGAAGATCGTAAAGTTCAGATCACCGCAGTCGACGATGACAACAAGGCAATTCCTGTAGAAGTGGCTTCCGTAACTGTAATTGGCGGAGATCGCTCCAGCCCAACAAGATTGAGTTTTGCCAAAAGCGGTGATGCCCTTCTCTCCGACATCGCTTTCCCGGCAGGAAACGATTTTCCGGTCGTCGTCCAGATCACCCCGTCTGCCGATGCCAAAAAAATCACCGAGAAGTTCAATCTTAATCTGGCAAGCTGCCCTACCTGCGAATACAAAGAGTATGCCTGCATCTGTGATCACGCTCATGACGACCATGATCACGACGAGGAGAAAAAGAAATAGCAGCTCCTTGTTTAAGCTCGTTTTTACCCCAAGCCCATGAACTGGTACATTTCCCTGGCAATGAGATGGATGGATCTCGACGGCTCTGACGTCGTCGCGTTTCATCAGTTCTGTGATGATGAGGCGCTTCCTGACCATCAGGAGAGAATGCCATTCGATTCACGGCACTGCACTCTTTTCGCTTTCGCCAAATTCGAAGAAGGGGTTGGTCCCTATAAAGATCCCGAGCGCGGGGCTCGTTTACTTTTCGAGCAATTCAAATCCGCTCGTTTCCCCACGCTTCTGAACGATTTGAAACGTTTTTCAATTCGTCCCACCTACCGAAATGACAACCGGGACAGCAGCACCACAGTCCAGTTCGAAGCACTCCAGCCCGGGCGACTCGAGACCCTACGGGAACAAACCCAGAAGAGTTTTGAGATTTTTCTGACACAAAATCTCTGGGGACTGGTGAATGGTTTTACCTGCGAATACCCGTTCTGGGATGATCAAAAGAATCAGGGTTCCCTGCTTTGGGGATCACTGGGAAGACCCTCCGGTCCAGTTGAGGATGTTACTGAAGAGAAGACTCCCTTAACCAAATTCGCCAGGTCGGAATTTGAGGTTTCGAAATTAATTCTCACGGTATCCAACGACTCGCTCACCAATTCCCTGACCCGGGGTGACAACTACGTGGAGATTCCGCTCGGAAAGTAAATCTTTCACTCGACCAGGTTCAATCGATCATCGTACACTCTTGGATCGCCGGCCATCGGACTCGATAGGTTTTCTCACTTACCCTGCACACTCCGGGCACACCCCTTGAAACGCGAGCGAGTGACTCAAGCTTTTCCAGCCCAGTTCTTTCGAAAGGCGGCTTTCCAATTCGCTGAGGACACACGCAAAGGGCACTTCGGTAATTTCTCCACACTCCCGGCAGAGGAGATAATCGTGATGGTGATCCGCGAGAATCAATTGAAAGTGATTGCCCTTTTCCCCGAGGCTGATCTGACGTACAAAGCCAAGATCTTTCAGCTTCATCACTAATCGATAGACGGTTGCCTGATCCCGACCTGAAAGTCCGGGGCTTTCCCCCAACTCCGACAACAAAAAGGGCCGATGATGATCCAGCATCGCGCGCAGCAATTCCTCCAGCGCCTCCGTCTTACGCATCCCCGTTTCCCGAAGTTGCTCAACGATCCGCTCAATAATCTTATCCGACTCATCGGATGGAATACTGCAATCGTGATTGTGATGATGATGATGTTCGTCGGCCACGGAAAACTCTTGGCACGAGGATGAGACACTGTCGAGCCAATCTTTCTTTAGCGGGCGAACTCCACCCAGTCGAGATTCATGATTCCGTTTCCAACTCCGTCGTTTAGAAAGCGGAGGAAAAGATCTCCTCGCCCGGGTGCTGACTTGAGATCCAGTTTCTTCCCAAAGTATTTTCCCCAGTCCCCTTTAGGTTCGATATCCACACTGCCGAGCAACATTCCATCGATCGCGCCGTGTCGAAATTCAATCCGCCCTCCGGGTCCGCCACTGGAAACCTGGACAGTTGCTTTGCGAATCCCTGTCAGATTCATATCCGCAAACTTAAGAAAACTGTTGTGAGCAATTGAACCGGCACCTCGCCCTGTGATCACCAGTTTGTCGTGTTCTGTCGAAGCCTCAGCCTGAACCCGGGGAGAACGGAGGCGGATCGTTTCTGCCCCTGTAAGAGGTGCTATCGGTGGTGCTCCGCCATCCAGATAGGTGGCTTCGAGAATGAGCACATGCGAAACATCCTCCTTCTTTTTCTCAGGTCGGGGAACTTCAAAGTTTCCTTTCAGACCGCTCAATACAACATCACCGGATTCACTTCCCAATGACAAAACCCACTCCATCATCTGCCGGGACTGCTCAATCCCGTGCTGCGGATGCGGAACCATGGGAATCTCTCCCCAGACACCACTGGATCCCTCCACGATCCGCTTGGCGGAAATGTCGAGTGCTTTCGGATCATCCCGATATCGATTCGCCACTTCCAGATAAGAAGGGCCAATCAGTTTTCGGTCTGTCTCTTATACACATCTGACGCTGCCGACGAAGAGGATAG
>OJCB01000727.1_pt1 | contig 11969 bp, 6 predicted proteins | sample 1591501 | NCBI WGS metagenome assembly OJCB01 (sample SAMN05416813, study PRJEB24817) | seawater metagenome | isolation source: Sea water | place: Canada:Atlantic | collected 2013-07 | reverse complement strand
GAGATCAGCCTCGGTCTCGTGGGCTCGGAGATGTGTATAAGAGACAGCCATTCTTGAAGGGGCAATACCTCTGGAAACGAGATATTGGAAGCAAGCTTTTGCCCGATCCTCGGAAAGGATTTGATTATTAGGGGCCTCTCCTGTATTATCGGTATGTCCTGCGATGGTCAGATTATGATCCACATACTGATTCATTATTTGAACGACACGATCCAAAACGTCGAAAGAGACTGGCTTTAAAGTTGCCCGTCCTGTTTCAAAGCGAACCGCCTGGGTCGCAATGTTTAGCGCTTCCCGGACTTCTTTAGTCACAACGGGGCAACCTTGATTATTTACGGGACCGGCCTGATTAGGACAGCGGTCTTCTGCATTCATCAAACCATCACCATCTGTATCCGGGCAACCCGAGAATGGACCCGCCAATTCTGGGCAACGATCGTCACTGTCTCTCACCCCATCACCATCGGTATCCGGACAGCCATTCAGCGTACCGGCAACAGTAGGACATTGATCATCCTTATCCGCTACACCATCGTTATCCGTATCTACTGCCACAGGGCAGCCGTCGTTATCCAGTGGCCCATAGTCATCTGGGCACTTATCTTTATAGTCTGCTAGGCCATCACTGTCTCGATCGGGACAACCGGCCATGGCTTTCGTTCCTACTACATCTGGGCACTCGTCCACGGAATCAGCGATGCCATCATTGTCGCTATCTGGGCAACCATTTAATCGGCCTGCCATACGGGGGCATTCATCATCCTTATCCGTAATTCCATCCGAGTCGGTATCAGGACAACCTTGCATTTCCACCAATCCAGCTACTAAAGGACATCCATCTTCACTATCGGCCACACCATCTTCATCCGTATCGGGGCAACCTTCGAAGGCCACCAAACCAGGAATTTCCGGGCATTTATCTTTCCCATCTACAATACCATCTCCGTCCTTATCCGCATTTCCAAAGCGATAAATATATCCCAATCCCACCTGCACATTATCTCGATTTTCTAGATTTGAGATTCGGTATTCCCCTTGCACATTGATGTAAGAATTCTTTCCCACTTTAAAGTTAATCCCCAAGCCCATGGGTATTTGCGTATTGGCCGTCCCGGAACGTTCATATACCAAACCACCACCACCGAAGAAATAAGGAATAAGCCAACTTTTCTCATCCTTGGCATATTGAAATTGTAGTATCGCATCTAAACTGACGATATTGCGATTATTGATATCATCCATGACACTTGCCACCCCTACCTTCAATGGAAAGGATAGATTAATAAAGCGATTAACTCCCCGGATATAGCTAATTTCAAGGCCGTTTGTGATATCTAAATCTTCTATTAAATTGGGGTTTCCGTAATCTATAAATAGGACCTTAGTACCTACGGAATTAGATCCAGTCTTTTCTTGGCCTAACAAAACCAGGGGGCACAAAAACAGTAAAAAAAGGACCGATTTTACGACAGCTTGCCGGTAGACAATAAACTTCATTTGATTTTGGATTTCGTTATCGTGAGTACACATGGAATTCTTGTATTTATTAGACGGAAACAAGTACCGTTTCGTCACTTCTCTTCAACTATAAATCAATATTTGCCCAAGGCGAATAACATCAGAATTAAATATTATAATTTCTAGATTTTTAATACTTTGTAAACCAAAGTAAATGATTCTTAAAAACTTAATTTCCTAACTAAAACACCACAAAGATGAAGTTTAAGAAAACTTACATCCTGCTCTCCACGGTGATTCTTGGCTTGGTGGCTTGTTCTAAAGAAAAAATCACAGAACAGTCAGCTGCCGATTTACAAGAGCCACTAACCAAAGCAGCCTTAAATGCTATTGTTAAAAATGAGATTGAGACCAAGAATGATGTATTCCATTGGAAAAACGCAAATGATCACGTTTTATGGAGTTCGGTCGTCCAAAGTGATTCCATTGTGAGCATTGGGTACCAACCCAAAGGTTTTACTCAAATTCAGGATAAAATTCACTTGATTAATATCCATGATTCTGAATGGTCAAATATAAAGAATAAACTGCTTTCTTTTATTAGCGAAGAAACCAATCGTTTAAACCCCGAGCAAAAGATAAGTCAAGCAGATATCCTTTTACCTGAACCAGATGGCGTTTTACCTCATTTTATGGTGAAAGTGCATAATAAAGAAATAATTAGCCAACTAAGGTCTATGCCTGAAGTACGTTTTGTGGAGCCTTTAGGTTACGAAATGGAGGAAGATTTTCAAGAAAGAAGTGATTCTGGCTGCGGCCTTTCTCCTAACGATAATATCCCCACAGCAGATTATACAACCACCAGTCCAAGCGTCAAAATACCTTGGAATTTTTACAATATGAATATACCTACCGCCTGGTCTACTAGTACTGGCGCGGGTATCGGCGTCGCATTGATAGACACGGGTATTTATCCCACGCAGAGTAAACTAGGAAGTGAGTTTAATTCTGGGCAGTCTCAGGGAAGAATTTTAAGCCGTACCGGGACTTTCAATAGCGACTTTTGGTGGTGGAAGACTAAACCTGACGGTCCTAATGATAAGTGTGGACACGGTACGCAGATGGCTGGTTTGATTGCTGCGCCCAGAGGTAGCGGTGGAAGTTCCGTGGGGGTAGCCTACAATTGTAACTTACTATCCATTCGGGGAACGGGCGACGTGGTAGTCAATGGTTCCAAAGAAAAAACGGGCGTCAAGAATGCCCTGGTCATCGCAGGTAACAATAGTAGTACAAAGATTATTAGCATGTCGATCGGAGACATCTTTTACAGCAGTACTGTAGCGGATGGGATATACTATGCGTATAACCGAGGAAAGATGATCTTTGCAGCGGCGGGTACTTCTACTTCTTTCACCAATTGGGTAGGCGTTGTTTTTCCCGCCACGATGAGTCAAACGGTGGCTGTAACCGGTGTAAAAGACGGATCCAGTCTTAATCGCTGCAACACCTGTCATTCCGGCAGTGCCGTCGACTTTGTCGCTGTCATGCAGCGAAGTAGCAACAATGATCGTACATCTTTGACCTTGGCCAAAAGTGGAAATACCCCCTCAAGCGTGGGAGGGTCCTCGGCAGCGACGGCTACTACGGCGGGAATTGCCGCTTTGGTTTGGGCTACCAATCCTGGTCAATCCAGATCACAGGTACTGAGTCGCTTAAAGAATGCAGCCAGTGTTTATCCCAGCAGAAATGGCCAATACGGTTGGGGGATCATCGATGCTGCACAAGCGGTCAACTAGTAGTAGGTTTTTATCTCATCAAGAAGGAGGAGAGGGAGGCAGTCGTTATCATACTTCCCCCCTCTCCTATCATCAGCCACGATTTTTCAAAAAAGAGCTGTCTTATTCTTATTTGATAGCATTTACAAAAGACGTTATTATACCATAGAGTCCTGATGCTGCGAGGTGGAGCGAACCAAAATCCCTTCTTGCCCGTAAAATGATCAAAGAAGCATCCTGACTCACTATTCCAAACACCTAAAATCATATCATGCCTACTAGCACTGACTCAGAACCTAAACCTATTCTTACACTCACAGAAGTTCTACATCTTGGGATGATAGATGAGGGCGCTTTGGAGGAATTCAATAGTACCAAGGAAGCTTATTTTCAGAAATATCACAGCCTTTTTTGGGAAGCCAAGAAGTATAAAACGAAACGGCTGAAGTTTCGAGGTGAAGGCGAAGATGAATGGATTAAACCTAAATCAACGCCAGGAACTAATATCAAAAATTTACAGACTTTTCTACAAGATCATGGGTTTATGCCCGGTGCCCGGCTTGATGGGGTGTTCGGGTATTGGACCTTAGCCTCTTTGCGCTTGTTTCAGGAATACATCCGTACCGTAGAAGAGGTCGGTGGAATTGAAGAAGTAGGGATGCCCGATGGACGGGTTTGGAAGACTACCCATAAACATATGATGCGCTGGCAAGCAGCGAAGCATTATTGCACATGGGGACTGAACAAAGTTCTTAGTGACAATTCGAAGAAACCTAAAAAGGCCAAATCTTCCAAAGAATATGACCTCTGGCTTAAGCTACTAACCCAAATCAAAACACACAATGAAAATCTGCTGAAGGCAGGCAAGGAAAAAGTAAAGAAAGGAGAATTGCTGAAATTACTTCAGCTACAAGACGTGGAAAATTTTTCTAAAACCAACGACACACGAAAAATTAGCGAATGGTCAACTGATAGAAGTGAAATCCACCTGATAGGAATAAGACGCCAACAGGATAAATCAGCTCGAGTAAGGGGAAACGACGATTTATTTATTCTATTAATGAACGGTCTGGTGTTCAAATTTTGGGGATCAACCGACCCGCACCCCGCACAGAGCAAAAAAAGAGAACCCTACTTGGTTGAAGGGCAACACAAATACCGCTTGGCATGGCATAAAGTCGGCGATTCAAAAAAAGAGAGGATAAGTAAAAGAATTTACAAGGCCTTGAGGCCGTATAGTAAGGGTGTACTTGTCCATAGAGATTGGAGTTTGAATGACTTCCTGAGTGAGGATGACATTCGACATGGGTTTGAAAACCTGAAGCCAAAAAATCTTCAATTAAACAACCCCAATACGACCATCAATATCCACTGGACTTTTGATGGGACGACTAATTGGTCTGCAGGTTGTCAAGTCATATCAGGTAGAAGTTATATCAATAACGAGGGAAAACTCATTGACTGCTCTACCTATTCAGCGGCTTCCTATAGCACTTTATCTGCTATCTCCCAATCCGGCGTAAGACGAAGCAGAGGGGCTTATACTTTTGTTTCAGATTTTATTCTAGCCTACTCCAAAGCAGACACTGATCATGTTTTATACACTTTATGTAACGATGAGGCTATTGATAAGTTTGGCGACCCTAAACTACAGGCCTTATTGGCTTTACAGTCTCAAAGCATTTTAGATCAATTTGAGAAAGAGGAGGAAAAAGGTATGACAGCAGGTTTTGTTAGGCGGATGAAGAAATCGAAAAATATCATAAAAAAGCCTAAAGCCTAAAATTAGGCTCCACTGAAAATACGAAAAGCGGAGAACCTCAGTTCTCCGCTTTTCTATTCCTTCCCATCTATCCATAGATAGCAGGAAGTATTTTTGACAAATGCGCTATAGCTTAGTCAAATAAATTATCGTAGGTTTCTCCATTACCAGCCTTATTGGTTCTGATTTCAGGCTGAGAAGTAGGACTGTTGAGGTCAAGGCTATCATTGGTGGAACCACTTTCGCCCATCAACATCAAGGTACTTTTCTGCTCCCACTGTTCCAACATCTTCAAACCTTCGTCTTCAAAAATTCCATTTTGAAGATCTACAGAATCCATGAAGCTAGAAGACATTTCCATAAATCGCTCCATCTCCCCTACCTTGTTCGCTACGTCATCCGCTACAGCCTCCATGGCCATATCAAACATCGCTCTCTTATCAGGATCGCCAGAAATCACTGTCATAGCTGATTTCATAGCAGAATGGGAAGCTCGGATAGCTTTGCGTTCTTGAATCTTCAACTCAACTTGATCCTTGGTATCCTCTAGAAGAATTTCAGAGTTCTGGTGCATCTTGTTCAAAATTCGATACAAGATCTCCATCTTCTGGTATAAAGCTTGGTACTTGGCATTACTCTCTTTCAAACGAGCCGCCTTTCGAGAAGACAGCACCATCTGCTGCTCTTTACCTTTATCTCGTGCTGCCTGTGCCAATTTGAGGTTATTATTAATCTCTTTGCTATTTTTTTCCATCAAACCCTGAATCTTCCTCATTTGTCCTTTCAAGGCCCCCAACTGCTTGCGCATCTTCCCTAAGTTATCCTGAAGATCTTCAATATAACTTTTAAGAATGCCAATAGGATCAAGTTGCACAAACATGCCGGTGATAGATCGCATGACACTTTTGTACATATACCAGATCAAGTTTCGCATTTTGGGATCTAGCACCATGTATACAACCATTGCCAAAACACCTAGTAGGACCGCCAAATAGACGGTATTCTGCAGCAAAAGCAGGATAGCTGCTAAATTGGAAAAGATGAGATAACCTCCACCTAATACTAAGGCTGACATAAACAACAAACCGGTTACCCCCTCTGGTCTTTTCCAGAAAGATTTTGGTTTGCCATCAGGATTTTGAAATTGCACAATATTGGACATAGAATATGTTTTCTTTTTTTGAGTAAAATGGGCGTGTCCAAGTCATATTTGGACCATTTACAGAAAGTGGCTATAAGTTAAAGGAAACTTTGAATATTTTCAACATCCTTGTTAATCTGATTATTAATACTCTGCAAGGCTGTTTCAAAATGCTTACGTGTTCCCTCTATCTTTTGTTGAGCAGCCTGGATGGTCTCATCTGCACTATCAATGATTCGCTGTGAGCTGAGAATTTTCTCCTCCAACTGCAAGATTTTCTTTTTGTAGTCTTCCACCTGCTTCTTCAACTTCAAAACTTCTGTCTGTTTGGAAGCTACTTTTTGTTGAATTTGATTTTGCAGCGCTGCATCAAATTGGGTCTTTTCCGTGTGCAAGATCTTTTTGTAATGTTCTGCGGTCTTAATCAGTTTCTCTTTGGTTAATCCCAATGTAGCGGCGGTAGCAAAGGCAGATCTTATGGCTGTTTCTTCATCCATATTCAGATCGGCCAAAGCGCCCAATGATTGCTTAAACTCCAAATAATCGAAACCGGGCAAATTGTTTTTAGCTAAGGCCGTAGTCAAAAAATCTACACTTTTACCATCCAATCCGTGATGTTCACCAAATAATGCCTTGAGATTCTTCTGCATGTTCTTCTAGTATTTATAGTAAGTATACTGCAAATTAACACAAATTGTTAAAATCTGAGCCTATTATTTCGATTAGCCTTAATGTATATTCGACACAAAGATCAATACGCTACCTTTCCTAGCCCTCTGCCGTTATTTCTACGGTACTAAAGCCACTTCCTTTTTTCACGAGCTTTATTTGTGTGGATATTCGTTCTTTTAAAGCTTGTACATGAGAGATTACGCCAATTGTCTTACCGTTAGCTTGCAGGTTCTCCAAGGTAGTAATGGCTAAGTCCAGGCTATTATCATCTAAGGTACCAAAACCTTCATCAATAAACAGCGATTGAATCTGAGCCCTCCTCCCCGCCAAATCCGATAAGGCTAAAGCTAAGGCTAAGCTGACCAAGAAGCTCTCGCCCCCTGACAGTGTATTCATAGAACGTAAATTGTCTGCCTGATAAGTATCAAGAATTAACAATTCTAGATCTTGGTCACTACTTTTTTGTATCAGGTAACGCCCATTCAGCTGACTAAGGTGCTGGTTGGCTAAGAAAATCAATTTGTTTAGGGTCAAACCTTGCGCAAAGATTCGGAATTTCTTCCCATCCGCTTGACCGATCAATTCATTTAGCTTGGCCCAACGGAGTAATTCCCTTTCTTGCGTTTCGATGCCCGCTAAAAGGGCGGTCGCTTTTTCTGTTTGTGCAAAATGTCGCTGCACTCGTTCTCGTAGAGCACCAATTTCTTGCTGCAAAGCCTGAAATGCAGCTTCTGTTGTCTCTACCCCCTGTTGTAGTTCCGCTAATGAAGCCGTGGATACCGCTATCTCCTCCAACTGCTTCAAATCTTCCTGGGTATCCTTGATCGATTGGCCTACTTCCACTGTTTTGCGTTCCCAATCCTGCCGCTTAGTCAGTTTCTGTTGAAAATCTTCAGGGGTCAATAAAGCGGCTTCCAAGGTATTCAGGTTTTCAAAGCCGCTTTTCATTACCTTTTCGATTAATGCTGCTTCCTCCTGCCCCACCTCAGTCAGCTTATTAGCCAGACTGGCTTGTTGCGCTTCCAAGTGCTTATGCAAACTTTTTTCTTCCGTTCTTAGCGCCGTGACCTGCTGGCCTATCGTATTAACCGCCTCTTGTTGTAATCGCAATTGTTCCTCCAATTGATTTTGCAACTGTAGTGGGTCTTGCTCTCCTAAAACTGCCGCTCGCTCTTTGTGGATCCTATCCACTTCTTGCCGCATGGCCTGCATTTCTTCTTCGAGCGACTTTACGGCAACCTCCTTCTCCTTCGACCTCTCCTTCAGTTGCGCTTGCTGAATCGACAGCTTTTCTAGTGTACTTACTAGTTCCTGCTTTATTGTGTTTTGGTGAACATGCTTCTGGTGTAATTCCTGGAGAGACGTAAAAAGAACGGCTGCCTTCTCCAATTCAAACTGGTAACCATATAGCTTCAGAACCGCATTAAGTTCTGCTACAGTAAGTTCATATTTCTTAGCGTTTTCAGTGCTAGTCTTCGCATTAACTTGCAAGCGTTCCTTCTGAATTTCAAGCTGATGCAATCCCTCTTTCTGCCCTTCGTCAAGCTGCTTGATTTCTTTTTCTATGCCTTCTATTTTAGCTTGCAATTGGAGTAAATCCGTCCTGGTTTTACGCATCCCCTCTACCCTTGCGCTGAATTCCTCTAGCTTGATTTTGAGTAAAGAGGAACGAGTTAGTTGATACGCCCCGTCATCAATACGTGGTACTACCTGTGCAATCTTTTCTTCATAGGAGAGGATGCGATCAAACTGCTTGGCCACATCTCCACTTGTTGTTTTCAACTCATTCCCCGCTAATTGCTCAATTCTTTGTTCGGCACTATCTTGTCGTTGTAGTAGTTTTTTATGGCTTCTATACACCAGTTCATACTGTGTTTTTACCGTAGCTAATTCCTCCTTTGCTTTGTCTATAAATTTCTCAGCCGCTTCCTCTCCTATTCCTAGCGGATGATGCGTGGCACCACAAAGCGGACAAGGAGTCCCTTCCTCCAAGAGCTGCCGATCTTTCTCATAATTGGCGTGCGCTTGCTGCAAATCATATACGTGCTGCTTGTAGTCTAGGTCTTTGCGCACCGCATCCAAAACTTCTACCGATGACATCAATTCTTTATGGATACTCCATTCTTCTCGCCGCAAATGATCCAATTCTTCTTCATATCCACTCAATACCTCAATCAGATGCTGGTATTCCTCATTGAGCTGGAAAAGTTGATGCAAGTTTTCTCTTTGTGCATTCAAGGATTCAATTTCCTGCTGGAGCAGCTCTAATAATTCAGCTCTATTTTGAGGGATGTCATTTGGACTCAGCTTAGCAAAGGAATCGCTTAAGGCATCCAATTCTAGCTGGAGCTTTTCCTTTTTTTGAAGCTGCTGCTGTAAATTTGCTTCAGCCTGTCGAACAACTTCCGTTAATTGGGAATCCACTTGATCCAAGTCCTTCTTTTCAAGTAGCAACTCTCTTAATTGCCCCTTCTTTAGCTCAATAATAGGTAAGTCTTCCACTAACTTAGCCAAGTGCGTATTTTCCACCAGGTAGGTTTCGACGGCCAGTAAGGATTGACTGGCTACCTTGTGCTGAAGGTTGAAATGGTCAAGCTGTGCGCTTATCTGGTCGACTTCCTTTTTAGTGGTGGCCAGTACTGTTTCTCGGCTCTGCAAAGGAGCTTTACGCTCTATCAACTGTACATCTAGCTTTTTCGCCTGCTCTATTTTCTCCTTGGCCTCGGGCAGTGCAGCCAATTGCTTCGTCAAAGTTTGCTGTTCTTGCTTTAAGCCCTCTTCACTTTGCGCTTTTTTAGTGGCTAATTCCGTGAGTTGCTGGTCTATTTGTTGGATATCCTCACTAATCGTTTTGCTGGTCTGCTGGAGAGTCTGGAGGGCTTGTAGGCCTATCTGATGAGGTTGTGCCTTTTGATGTAGTGCAAGGCTGTCGAATGTGGCCGCTAATGCAGTTTCTTCTGCTTGCAAACGAAGCTGATGCTGCTTAAGTAAGTTCAATTCATGATCAAGCTTCTCCTTTTGCATCAATTGCTGCAATAGTAGTCGTTGTGCATCTAGCGCTTGCTTGCTTTGTGCACCTTCTAGCTCTTTCTCTTTTAAAGTCTGTTGTAGCTCTTCTAGTGAGTCTGGGTCCAAGAGTTGTAAGCCATCTCTTTCCGTGATCAAAGACTGCAGTCGGAGTTGTTCCTCCTTATGTTTTTCAAAAGCAGCAATGGATAATTGCGAATAGGTCTCTGTGCCCGTTATCCGTTCCAAAAGATCACTTCTGTCTCTGGCATCCGCCTTGAGGAAAGCAGCGAAATCACCTTGTGATAAGAGTACAGAACGGGTAAAGCGATCGTAATCTAATCCGGATATCGCTTCTACTTGCTGATCTACCTCTCGAATTTTCTTGGCGATTACTTCGAATTCCTTCGTCTCGGCGTTCCATTGAGACAGTTCTCTATCCGGGCCACGAAGTTTACCATCTATTTTCTGATTGGCTCGCCAGATACTCCATTTCGCTCTAAAAATGCCCTGCGCTGTTTCAAATTCTACTTCTGCCAAACAACTGGTGGCCCCGTATGACAGCACCTCTTTCACTTCCTTATTGCGGTGAATTTTGCCGTACAGTCCGAGCGTAAGTCCATCCAAAATAGTCGTCTTCCCGGCCCCAGTATCTCCCGTAATGGCAAAGATCCCAGATTCCAATAAAGGACTGGCTGAAAAATCGATCCAAATCGGTTCTTCGCCTCGAATAGAGTTCAGGTTATGTATGCAAAGGCGTAATATTTTCATTTTATCTTTCTTCCTCTTTTTCTTTCATCCAGTTTTGTAGCTCTTTGAAGGTATTTAGCAGTTCTTCTAATTCATCAGGTGGACTGCCAAAGCTTTCACACTTTTTGGTAAATACCTCCAAGGCGTCTAAATCGTTGAGATCGGGAGAATTTTCATATTGAATAGCGATAGGTTGATAATTTCTCTTCAGTTTGACTTTTAGTATATCAATGCCCATGTCCGCCGTAAAGGCTTTCAGTTCTTGGTCTAACTGAGGAATGACCTGATCGGTTTCTACAATAACTTCTACCCAAGGTCGCAGTCCATCCCGGTCTTTATCCGCAAAACGTCGCAGGTCTTCTTTCACCTTTTGCAGCGAGCCTGCAATGGTTTTTAAGCGTCTAAAAACGGGTAAGGCCTTAGCATTTATCGTACTAATTTCCGAACCATTGGTCTCAATGAGATAAACCGATTTGGTGTCCTGTGTCTCCGTAAAACTCAAGGGAAGAATAGAGCCCGAATACCTAATATGATTCAAGCCTCCAATAATTTGGGGCCGATGTATATGTCCTAAAGCCACATAATCGAAGAGCGCTGGAAACTCTTCAGCACTGATATTTTCGATGTTTCCAATGTAGATATTATCTTGTTTTTCTGCTGCTGTAGCACCAGTAGCATATAGATGCCCGGTAGCGATAATGGGTACATTTTTTGACCGATAAGGCGCTGCCAAGTCCGCCATTTTCTGGTAATGCTTCACGAGACCGGCTTGAATTCTAGCAATACGTTCATGACCGCCTTCGCCGGTAATACTTACGTCCAAATCTCGGTAGCGCAGAAAAGGGACAGCAGCGATGACCAGTTCGATTTCCTCCGCCTCATTCCTCAGTAAGAGTAAATCTTCACTCAGGTTCGTAGCGACGGCTCCTACGACATGAATATTCAGGGCACTCAGTAAAGCTTTTGGCGCATTAAGCATACTAGGGGAATCGTGGTTTCCTCCTACGATTACGATATGTCGGCAATTGGTTTGCAATAAACGGGTAAGGAATGTGTAATACTGAGCTCGTGCGTAATTCGGCGGGTTGTTAATATCAAAAATATCTCCGGCTACGATGAGTATCTCTACCTCCTCGTTTTTGATGGTATCGAGCAACCAGTCCAGGGCAAGCTGGTGTTCCTCCTCTCTGTCATTAAATAAAAACCGTTGTCCCAAATGCCAATCCGCGGTGTGCAGGAGTTTCATATCAATTATTTCGGGTTCTCTGCCAATTTTGTGTCTTTAGGGCTTTGGAAAAAAATAACCTACCCGTTCGGCTTGCTCTTTTGTTGCCAGGCGTCGTTGTTCGAGCCCTCATGTAGCTTTGGCTATAATCAGGTCTCTGGCCTAGCCTGACAACAAAAC
>OJCB01000725.1_pt1 | contig 11974 bp, 14 predicted proteins | sample 1591501 | NCBI WGS metagenome assembly OJCB01 (sample SAMN05416813, study PRJEB24817) | seawater metagenome | isolation source: Sea water | place: Canada:Atlantic | collected 2013-07 | reverse complement strand
GGCTCGGAGATGTGTATAAGAGACAGTGCTACTGCAGCGTTGAAAAAAGCGGAGCACTACAAGATTCTGAGCTGGTCCAGATTGAAAAAAAAGTGATGTCTCGCCCGTCCGGGAGGCCTGTTCGCTTGCTCCATCTATTTTCAAAAGCCCTATGAGTTTGAATTCCGGCACGTCAATTCTCTCTATTCCGCGTCTATCCAGTCGCTTCGATGCGGATTCCATGGGAGTGGGGCTGTCAATTTTTTGCGCGATACACTGCGTGGCCACGCCCTTTTTGCTTTTACTTCTACCCTCTTTCGGGAAGGTGTGGGCGCACCCTGCATCGCATGGATTGGTCGCTATATTTGTTGTACCGCTGGCCGTGCTCGGTTTCCTCCGTGCCACAGGACAGCGCAACAGGCGTTGGATTCTGATCTGTGGTGTGACCGGGCTTGTTCTGGTCCTTTGGGGGGCGGCGGCTCCCTTCCTTGTCGCGGAACCATCACCCGGCACTCCGCCCTCAGCGGAGATTGTCGATAGCAATACTGAATTTGTTTTTCACGTTAATGATCAGCCCGATGCAGGGAGTGGAATCGCTACATGCAGCTCGGAATGTTGTCCGCTCCTCCTGATCGGTGAGGACGGAAAAAAGCAACTCCACATTCCTCTGGCCAGCGTGTTGACCACTCTGGGAGGAATCGCCCTGATTGCGGCGCACGCAGGGAACCTTGTTTGCTGTTCGAGTCGCGGAAGGAACAGCTCTTCTTCTGAAAAGCAGCAGCTTCTCTGCCGCAATATCCATTGAAATTATCCATGAAACAGAAACTCCTGCCGATATTGCTCCTACTGCTTGCGAATCCATGGTTTGCCGCTGCCGAGGAATCCGAAAAACCTGTGATCTATGTTCCGGTCCCTCCCTACGTCTTCCTGTTTGAGCAACTGGCTGGAGAGTGGGTCGACGTACGCGCCATTGTCGGGAAAGGTGATGATCCTCACGAATACTCTCCGACGCCGGGGCAACTGGTGAAACTGTCTTCATCGAGAATGATTTGTTCGGGCGAGTTGGGATTTGAAGCGAACTTTTTCGTCAAAGTCGGCGACGGCGAAAATGCACCGGAAGAGTTTTCATTGCTGGACGGTCTTGAGTTGCTCGAGGGTTTTTGTGATCATCCCAGCCACCGAAAAGACGCGAGTGGGGATTCTGCAGGGCGGGAGAAAGAGGAGGAACATCATGACCACGAAGACCTTCATGACCCACATGTTTGGTTGTCGCCAAGGATGATGGCGGAATTGGCAGAGCGAGCTGCCGCAAAGTTGGTGGAAGTAGTGCCGTCGCGTGAACGCGAGATTGGGAAAAATCTGGCTGTGTTTCGCAAACGCTTGCTCGGGCTCGACAAAGAACTCCGTGTCATTCTGGAAGAAAGCGCAGATCGCAAGTTCTACGTCTATCATGGGGCGTTCGCTTACTTTGCCCGTGATTTTGGCCTGGAACAGATAGCTGTGGAGTTGGGAAACCGCAGGCCGACGCCCAAGGCTGTTGCTCAGCTTGCCAAGCGGGCAAAGGAGGATGGCGTCACCACGATTTTTGCCCAGCCCCAATTTGATAAGAGCAGTGCGAAAGCGCTCGCCGAAGCCATTGGAGGTGAAGTCGCAACGCTTGATCCTTTGGAAGAAGACGTTTTTGCCAACCTGCGTCGAATCGCCGGGGCAATTGCGGGACGAGAGGTCCTGAGTAACTGATTCACATTGCGATCCTGAAAGAGCACTACGTCTTTTTCCTGCGATCGTTCAAAGAAAAGACGTGCGGTCCTGCTGATCTATCCCCTAGAATCACGGCATGTCTTCTCCGCGAATTCAAACTACCACCGTCGGTTCTTATCCGGTTCCCGATTGGCTTTCCGCATTGCCGAGTGAGCAGGCGATCATCGACGCGACCCGGGTGATTTTTGATACGCAGCGCCAGGCGGGCATCGATCTGCCAACGGATGGCGAACTTTACCGTTTCGATGTCAATCATCCGGATACCAACGGGATGATCGAATATTTCGTGAGTCGAATGGGCGGGACCTCATCTTCGATCGGTCGGTCCGATACCGAGATTTATCGCGGCAAGCAGGAAATGGGCTTTCGCGCAAAGCCGGCAGCGGTGGTTCAGGATCAGCTCGGCGAAGGTTCGCTCAATCTGATGGAGGATTGCGAACGCGCGGCCTCAGTCGCGGGGGGGGATTTCAAATTCACCGTGACCAGTCCCTACATGCTGGCGCGGACTTTGTTGGATAATCATTACGGAAATCCTGAAGCGCTTTGTCTCGCTATCGCCGACGTGCTGGCGGATCAGGTCAGAGGATTACCGACGCAATGCCTGCAGGTCGACGAGGCTAACATTCCCGGGAATCCTGCCGATGGCCCTCTGGCGGCGGAGGCGATCAACCGGGTGCTCGATGCTTTTGACGGAAAGACGGCCGTGCACTTTTGTTTTGGAAATTACGGTGGGCAATCGATTCAGTCAGGTGGATGGAAACCGCTCCTCGAGTTTTTGAATGCCTTGCGGGCTGATCACCTGGTATTGGAGCTGGCGCACCGTCCGGCGGATGATTTGCAGGCGCTGAAAGAGCTCGATTCAAAGATCGGAGTGGGAATGGGCGTGGTCGATATCAAAGTGAATCACGTGGAGACGCCGGAACAAATTGCCCGGGCAATTGATGAGGCGGAAAAGGAAATCGGCGAAGGCCGTGTGAAATTCATCCATCCCGATTGCGGATTCTGGATGTTAAAGAGATCTATTGCCGACCGGAAAATTGCCGCCCTGGCGAAAGGGAGAGATTTGTATCTGGGCCTCTGAATTTTTGCACCGACCACCGACCATGCACCAATCGATCAAAGTCTTGTCAGTTGAGCCGTTTACCCGGTGGATGGATACCCGTTTCCCATTTCGCTATGGGATCGCTGCGATGACGAGAGTGCCGCATCTTTTTTTGCGAGTTACTGTTGATGTTGGAGGTAAGAGATCGTTTGGGATTTGTTCCGAAGGGCTTCCTCCAAAATGGTTTACCAAGGATCCGGATACGACTTTTGAGGAGGACCTTCCCGATCTGGTCGGAGTGATTCGGCATGCCGCCGAGACTGCGGTGGAAATGCCGGAAAAGGAATCTTTGTTCGCCTTTTGGAAGAAGCTTTATGCGATTCAGGAAGTGTGGGCGATGGGGATGGACATTCCGCCGCTCCTCGCAAATCTCGGCGTCAGCTTGATGGAGCGGGCCGTGATCGATGCAACTTGCCGCGCGGTGGGCCGGCCATTTCATCAGGTCCTGTGTTCCGGTCACCTGGGTTTGTCCCTGGAATGGTTTCATTCCGAGCTGGAAGGCAAAGTTCCTACCGACTTTCTCGCCGAAACGCCGGTATCGAAAATAGGAGCCCGGCATACGATCGGGTTGGGGGATGCTCTAATCGACGCGGACATTCCGGAAGAGGATCGCGCAAAGGACGATCTGCCGCAGGCACTGGAGGACTGCATCCGCTTTTATGGACTGAAGTATTTCAAAATTAAAATCTGTGGAGACCTGGCTGTCGATCGGCCCCGTCTGCTCGCATTGGCGGAAATCTTCAACCGGGAGTGCCCTGACTATCGGGCGACTCTTGATGGAAATGAGCAATTCACTTCAATGGCTCACTTTCGTTCGCACTGGGAGGAGCTTCTAAGCGAACCCGGATTGCAGGAAATGCTTTCACCCCCGCATCTGCTTTTTGTGGAGCAGCCGATTCATCGCGACATGGCTTTGTCATCGCAGGTGCCCGGGGATTCGATATGCATCATTGATGAATCGGATGCGGAACTGTCGAGTTTGAAGAGTGCCCTGTCGGTGGGTTACAGCGGGACAAGTCACAAGAATTGTAAAGGTGTTTTCAAAGGGATAGCCAATGCCTGTTTGCTGGAGCATTTGCGGCGGGAGAATCCGGAGGAGACTTTTGTTCTCAGCGGTGAGGATCTCGGAAACTGCGGGCCGGTAACCTTATTGCAGGATCTCGCGGTGATGGCAACTCTCCAACTGGGACATGTTGAACGGAACGGGCATCATTATTTCAAAGGGCTCTCTGTTTTTCCGGTGGAGTTGCAAGAGCTGGTCGTGGAAAATCACAAAGATCTCTACGCAATGCACAAGGGGGAGTTCGCTTCCCTGAAAATCACGGATGGACAACTGAATCTGAAAAATGTCCTTGAAGCGCCGTTCGGAACTTTTGTCGAGCCGGATGATCACACGATGAGCCTGTTGGGCGAGCCCGGTTGGCCGGTGTGAGTGTTTGCTAAATTATTCTCTCCTCTTGCCAAATTCCGCCGAATGATGCAATCGTGCGCGCTGCTGATTTGTTATGCGAAACGAACCCTTTCCATTTCCAAACGAGATTTACCCGGACGACTGGTTCGAGCGTCTCGACGCGGCGAGTTTGTTTTCTGACAACAATCCGATTGAGTTGGATATCGGTTGCGGGGATGGGTCATTCCTCATCCGGATGGGGGAACAATTTCCTGACCGGAATTTCATCGGAGTGGAGCGACTGTTGGGACGTGTTCGAAAAGTGAGTCGGAAGTCGGTCAGGACAGGGCTCAGCAATGTTCGGATTCTGAGGATCGACACGAAGTTCGGGGTGAAGCGTCTTCTGCCACTTGCCGGCGCGTCGCGGATCCATTTTCTCTGTCCCGACCCCTGGCCGAAAAAGAAACACGCTTCCCGTCGTCAGATGTGTCAGCTGGAGTTTCTCCGTGATCTGCACAGCCTTCTCCTACCGAAAGGGGAGTTGCTGTTCAAGACCGATTCGCCCGAGTATTTTGAAGAAGCGCTTGAAGTGCAGACGAGCTGTGATTTTTTCAGCGAAGAGGAATGGCCGGAAGATGCTTTTCCCTATCCGCAGACTGACTTCGAGGAGCAATGGCTCGCCGAAGGGAGAACGATGCACCGGATGCGCTTGATCAAAGGTTGAAAAGCTCGCGGGCGAGAGCTGCCCAATCCGTTTCAAAGGTCGATCCAATGGAGAGATCGGGACAGACTTTTTCCAGCGAAAGGCGATTGGTCTGTTTGGAAACGTCCTCCGAGTAACCTCCGGGAACAGCATTGAAAATGGTGTGGCGGCATTCGAGGCCGGCGGACTTAATCGCAGCCAGAGTGAGGAGGGAATGATTCAAAACGCCGAGCCGGTTTCCCGCGACGAGCATGACAGGGAGTCCCAGCATTTTGGCGAAATCCGCCATGGTGCGATTTGCATCCAGCGGGGCGAGCCAACCACCGATTCCTTCGACCAGAACGACATCGTATTTGGCCTGGAGTTTCTCGAAGGCAGCTCTCAATTCTTCGAAGTCGATCGCTTCTCCTTCTGGATTGGCAATGGGCGCCGCCTCGACGTCGAAAGAGAGTGGGTTCACTTCGTCGAGAGTCAGTTCGGGATCATCGATTGCTGCAAGAATGGCTTCGGAGTCTTCACGGCCACCGCATTCAATTGCTTTGAAGCCACCTGCGCTAAGGCCTGACTCTTTCAGTGCTTTGATCAGTTCTGTGGTGACGAATGTTTTGCCAACACCAGTGTCGGTCCCGGTTACGAAGATTGCTTTGCTCATGGTTTTTTCCTTCTTTCTTACTATTCTCCGATGGCTTCTGTAATTGCCCGGGCCAGTTCGTCGGCTTTGGCATTGATGTAGTCCTTGTCGCGTCCTTCGATCAAAACACGAAGGAGTGGCTCCGTGCCTGAATACCGCAACATCACCCGGCCTTCATCGCCCAATTCAGATTCAGTCTCTTTCACAATATCGGCTGCTCCGGCGATTTCGTCCACTGGCAACTTCTTCGCAACCCTGATGTTACGCTGAGCCTGCGGGAACTTGCTCATGACTTTACGAAGTTCACTGAGTGGCTGATTTTTTTCTCGAATGATGCGGAGCAATTGAACTGCGGAGATGATTCCGTCTCCCGTTGTGATGTGATCATGGAAAATGAAGTGGCCGCTTTGTTCTCCGCCGAGGTTGTAACCATGCTTCCGCATCTCTTTGATCACATATCGATCACCAACTCCAGTGCGGACGACCTTGCCCCCTGACTTTTTGACCGCCTCGTCCAGGCCGGCATTGCTCATTACGGTGGCGACGAGGGTATTGTCTCTAAGGGTTCCTTTTTCGATCATGTCGATGGCAGCAAGAGCCATCATCTCATCCCCGTCGAGAGCAGAGCCCGTCTCGTCGGCAAGCAGGACACGGTCTGCGTCTCCGTCGTGTGAGACACCCACATGAGCGCCGGTTTCTTTTACCAAAGCTTCAATGATATCGGCATGAGTACAGCCGCAGTCCTCATTGATATTGATTCCGCTGGGACGATCGTGAAAGGAGACGACCTCCGCACCAAGCGAATGCAGAATCGCTTCGCTTGTCTGATAACTGGAGCCATTGGAATTATCGAGGGCGATCTTCATTCCGGAAAGGAGATCACTGTCGTTCCCAACACTTTCCCGAACAAAGGCGATATAATCTTCGGCGGCCCGTTCCAGTTTTGAGCAACGCCCAATGGCGGAGGGAGTTTCAGGTGGAGTGAGGTTTTCGTCGAGGAGGCGCTGTTCGATTTCCAACTCCAGTTCATCGGAGAGTTTGTATCCGTCCGGACCGAAAAACTTGATGCCGTTGTCCTGAAAAGGATTGTGCGAAGCAGAAATCACAATTCCGAAGCGGGCGCCGGTTTCCCTGGTCAATAAGGCGACTGCCGGGGTGGGAACAACTCCGGCGAGACGAACGTCAATTCCGCGCGAATTCAATCCGGCGGCGATTGCGCTTTCCAGCATGTCTCCACTTTGTCGGGTGTCCTTTCCTATGACGACCGTGGGCCAGTCTCCGGAAACAGTATTTCGAGAGAGAAAAGCATCCGCTGCAGCCTGGCCCAGACGGACGACGGTTTCAGGGACGAGTGGGTAAACGCCGGCTCGACCGCGGATGCCGTCGGTTCCGAACAGAGTTCTGGCAGGGCTGCTCATAGGAAGTGAAAAACTCGGTTTATTTGGGCGACTCCTTGCTTCCGGGAATAGGAGGAGCAAGAGGAGAGAGAATGGTTTCGTCGAGAGGAGAACTCGTTGCCGTTGGTCTCGGTGACGAAGCTGTTCCAGTTCCGGGGACCGGGAAACGGGGTTTCTCCTCCCCCAGATTCGACTTGATGAGATACCAAATTCCGAAGGAAATGATCAGGGAAATCGCTTTTCCTTTCCAGTTGTCGAGAAACAGATCCTTAAACATCCGATTCCTCCTCTTCACTGGATTCGTCGTCGTCCTCTTCTTCGACAGCGTAACTCAAGAGCCCGTTGAGGCGTTCTTTCAGTTCGTCTTCTTCCAAATCTCTCTCCAGCTTTCCTTCCATGGCAATGGAGATCGCTCCGGTTTCTTCTGAGATTACCAGGGCAATGGCATCGGATTCGTCGGTAATGCCCATGGATGCCCGGTGACGCAGGCCGATACTCTGGTCACTCAATTCCCGATTGTTCAGAGGAAAAACACAACCGGCTCCAGAGATTCGCTCGTCTGACATTCGGATGATCATTCCTCCATCGTGTAGAACTGTGCCGGAGTGAAAGATGGTGTAGGCGATTTCGGGGGTGAGTCGACAATCCAGTTCTGTGCCCGTCTCCAGGTATTGTTTAAGGTCAATGCTGCGCTGGATTGCAATCAGGGCCCCGATTCTTTTTCGCGACAAGGTTTCTGCGATCTCAACAAGCCTGTCTGCAAAGCGCTGTCGGGTCTTGTCGTTCACCGATGAGAACAATCGATGACTGCCCAGCTCGGCGAGCGCGCGACGAAGTTCCGGTTGGAAAATGATGATAAGGGCGATCACCAGAATCACTGACACATATTTCAATAGCCAACCGATCACGGTAAGACTCAACCATTCGGAGAGCAGCGTCATTCCGATGTAGAGACCGACAAGGGCGGTGAAAATCCGTGCACCGCGAGTCGCCCGGAAATAGCGATAGGTGTGATAAATGATTACCCAGAGGATAATCACCTCGAGCGCGTGGGGCCAATGGTCCCCCAGAAATTTCCAGACTTTCTCCATAAAAAAGGCCTCCAGCGAAGGAGACACTTTCTAATTTACTACGGGAACAGCCAATTGCACTTGGTTCGTGGAAGAAAGTTCAGGAACGTTCCGGAAGTGCAATCGACGCGGATGCCAAGGCGGCAATGCCTTCTTTCCGACCAACGAAGCCCATCGTCTCATTGGTCGTCGCCTTGATTCCGATGTCGGAGGTTTCGATACCGAGTGCATCGGCGATTTTTGCTTTCATCTCATCGGCAAAAGGCATCACCCGGGGGGCTTCTGAAACCAGTGAGGAATCGATGTTCTCAATCTGACCGCCTTTCTCCCTGACAAGCTCAGCGGCTTTCTCCAAAATCTTGAGGCTGGAAATTCCCTCGATAGATTCGTCCGTCGGCGGAAACCAGTAACCAATATCCGGCTCACCTATCGCTCCGAGAATGGCGTCGGCGATGGCGTGAGACAGTACGTCGGCATCGGAATGACCAGCAAGGCCATGAGTGTGTGGAATTTCCACGCCGCCAAGAATGAGCTTTCGCCCTTCCGCAAACTGGTGAACGTCGTAGCCAATGCCGGATCGGTATCTCATAGGTAAAAAAGAGGTGTAATAGAAGTGGATTGCCGCAGGTAGAATTTACTATAGGGCGAGCGCTTCGCTTGCCATTTAGGATTTACCCGCCGCAGCGGGGTGACAAGACTTGATGATTTGGGCGCTCGATCTGATGAAAAAGGTAAGCCGCTGGCGCGGTAAGAAATCAAAGTCAGGCCGAGCGTCCGACCTACAGTGCTGACCCCGGTCGCATCTATTGACTTCGAGGCTTCCATTCTTGCCATTGTCATCGAAAAATCAGAGGTCGTCGAGAGGAAGCAATCCGTTTGATGAGACAATCCCGGATTTGTCAGGATTGGAAGTGCTTTGGCTGAGAACAACTTTTCCACCTCCGCGTTCCACCAGCAACTGCCCGGCCGCGATGTCCCAGATACTGATTTGTTCTTCGATGTAGGCATCGAGTCGGCCGCAGGAAATGTAGGCGAGGGCCAGGGCGGCGCTGCCCATCATGCGGGTTTTGCGGACCCGGTAGGCGATGTCTTTGTAGCGGGCCATTCCGGCATCTATCGCTTCCTTGGATTTTGAAAAACCGATCGTGACAACGGCTTCTCCGAGAGTTGCCCTTTTGCTGGGTGAAATCTCAAACCCGTCGCGCATTGGCGGGCCTTCGAAGTCGACCGAGAAAAGCTCGTCCAACATTGGGTCGTAGATCACGCCAAGTTGCAGTTCACCGGCGCGACGCATCGCGATGGAGACGCAGAAATGAGGGATGCCGTAGAAAAAATTCACAGTCCCGTCGATAGGGTCGACGATCCATTGGGTGTCACTCTCCTGATCTCCATCGATGCCTTCCTCGCCGTAAATCGCGTGATCGGGAAACTTTTCGAGAATCTTTTCACTGATTAGCTCCTGGCTTTTGACATCCAGTTCCAGTTTGATGTCGTGGGCGTGCACTTCGTCCACTATGAGATCTTCTTCAAAGTTGGCGCGGAGAAGGTCGCCAGCTTCACGGGCGGCGGCGATGGCGGTTTCCAGTTCTGGGGACATCATAGAACGACACAGATACGGGCAGCGCCGATGGGGTCAAGGAATACCAGCGAAGGGGTGATCAAGCGTGGAAAGTTCAACCAAAACGCAGGGAGAGAAAAAAGAAGTGCAAACCGCTTTTTTTCCCCATTTTTCGCTTTATTGTAGGGGGGAGAGATTTGTTTTTTTCCGCGTGACAAATTTGTGAATCGACCGAACGGTTACTCGAGACGCTTGCATGAAACTTAACGTTCCCACAGTCGCTTTATTCTTCGGTATTCTGGCCTCCGCCATTTTGTCTACTTCCTGTAGCACCGTGCCCTCTGGTCCAGTCGCTATTACAAAAGTGAATCCTTATCATCTCAAGAGAGGGGAGCGGGTTAAAACGGAAGATCCAATGATCAAGTTCGAGCAGCTGCGCCATTTTCATGGGGCTGTGGACGGCAAGGCAATGTCCGAGCGTTGGGGACATTATTTTTCGATCAACTGGAAGACAGATCAAAAGCAGTCTCCTCACACGGTCCGCCTCGAATATCGTCAGGCAGAGACAGGTCCGATTGTCCACTTGCAGGATCAGCAGGTGACCAGTCCGAAATCGAAGAACGTTACAAAATTTGAAGTCGTGGATGATGAATATGCATCCAAAGGAGTGGTGACTCAGTGGAAAGCGACCATTCTTCGCGATGGTGCAGCTGTTGCTGAGTACAAGTCATTTTTGTGGAAATAAGTTAAGTTAGCTACGAACCCCCAATCCGTCAGCGCACCTGAAATGGTTGACGACTCCACCACTTCGCACGAATCCGTGCAGGACGGTGAAGAGCCGCACAATTCTTTGTGCATTTCGATGAGCCGGGTTCGCAAAGGCTTGCAGACAGATGGAGTGGATAAGCGGTGGTCATGAAAGTTTGCGAAGCATTTTTAGTAGGACGGCTTGGGCCCGTTGCCTGGGTGAGGATTGCCGGATGTGCCAATCAGCATAACAGCGGCGGACTGAAAGACTTTTTGAAAGCGCAATTCGAGGGAGGCTGTCGCCATTTCGTGATCGATCTTGAAGAGTGCAAAGGAATCGATTCCACCTTTATCGGGCTTCTCTACAATTACGCCCGGAAAATGGACGAAGAGAGCGAGCCCAATAATGGCGTAGAAATTATTAGTTCCAGTGAGCGGAATGCAAAGTCGATCCAAAAGCTGGGTTTGGATATTCTTATTCACATCCAAAGCGATGAGGAGAAATGGTCGAAAGAACAGGCGATGGTAAGAGAGAATATCGGTCGGCCTTTACCTGAAAAAGAACAGACGCGACAAGAGCGGGCGGAAATGGTTTTGGATGCTCACGAAATACTGATGGAATCGAACAAAGCCAACGAGTCCAGGTTCCGGGATGTGGTCAATCTGATCCGACAGGATATGGACTCAGATTGCGGAAACGTGTAAACTCTTTTTCGTCCCGGCCCGGTTTAGATAATTTTTACACGATGGAACAACTGGTCTACAGCATTGTTGTTCTTGTGTTGGCCACAGCCCTCGCCGGGTGGTTTGGGTATCTTTGGTTTTCCAATCGGCGACGTCTCATCATTGTCGAGACTGAGCGGAATGAGATCGAAAAGGAGGAACTTCGGATGTTCACCTTTCTTCATGGCCTGGGGGCTGCATTGCAGGAAGATTCATCTCCTCCCAGTATGCACCGCTATGTGGTGAACGGGGTCGCCACAGTGGTTGGTGCGGAAGCGGGGATTCTTTACCTGTTTGACGGAGAAACCAATCGATTGGTTCCGGTGTTCCAGTCGAAAAGTATTGCCCCGATCATACCGGTTCCGCAGGAGATTCTGGAAATCAAAAGCCGGGAGGAAGCGGAACAAAGTTATCGTGGCTACATTCGGCTTTCACCTTTGGAAGCCGGCACCACCTTCATTGGAAAAACGATGGAGTCCGAAGGTGTGGTTTACGCGGAGGATCTGACGAAGCACGAGTTTTTCGAAGGGGTCCCAAACCACCTTCAGGAGAAAGTTTGTATCATATCGGCGCCCTTGATCTACGGGAAAAAGAAGGTTGGTGTCCTCGCCATGGTTCGGAGAGAAGGAGAGCAGTTCAGTGTGAACGACAGAGATGTTTTTGCCAGCGTTGCGGAGCAGAGTTCTTTTGCTCTGGGCAGTGCCATCATTCACGCGGATGCGAACGAAAAGCGCCGTCTCGAGAATGAGCTGCAGCAAGCCAGTGCGATTCAGCGGATTCTATTGCCGAGACGCTCTCCGGAACTGTCGGATTACAATGTCGCGGCAGCCTACCAGGCGGCCCGGATTGTTAGCGGTGACTATTACCTGTCTCTTATACACATCTGACGCTGCCGACGAAGAGGATAGTGTAG
>OJCB01000722.1_pt1 | contig 11981 bp, 10 predicted proteins | sample 1591501 | NCBI WGS metagenome assembly OJCB01 (sample SAMN05416813, study PRJEB24817) | seawater metagenome | isolation source: Sea water | place: Canada:Atlantic | collected 2013-07 | reverse complement strand
CCTCTTCGTCGGCAGCGTCAGATGTGTATAAGAGACAGGCCCAATACCCAACTAATCGTCATCTGTAATCCCAATAACCCAACCGGAGCTACACTCAGCACTGAGGAGCAAGCTACGATCAAAGAAATTGCGCGTAAAAATGATGCCTGGATTCTGAGTGATGAGGTCTACCGTGGTGCCGAACTCAATGGGATAGAGGTGAATAGCTTCTATGGCGGATACGAAAAAGTGATCGTCATCGGTGGCCTATCCAAAGCTTATGCCCTTCCCGGCCTGCGCCTCGGCTGGCTAGCTGGCCCAAAAGATCTAATCGAAAATGCCTGGAGCTATCACGATTATACGAGTATCACCGCTAGTGTTTTGAGTCATAAAATAGGTGAGATTGTACTCAAAGGAGATCGACGCCTCGAAATATTGAATCGAAATCGCAATATGCTCAATGCTAACCTCACGGAATTACAAAGCTGGTTGGCTGCCAAAGGAGATTTCTTCTATTTCATCCCGCCTAAAGCTGGAGGCATGTCCTTTATCCGTTATAATGCGCCAGGTGTTAATTCGACTGACTTATCCCATTGGCTCAGGATCAATAAGGATGTCTTTATTGTACCCGGCGATTGCTATGGTATGGATGGTTACTTCCGCCTAGGAATTGGCGAGCGAAAAAGCTTTTTACTGGCCGGATTGGAACGGTTGCGGAGTGGGCTGGAGGAGTATATTTAGAAAGCGTGTAGCCGTCAATTTATTGGCGAGGCTCAAAAGCCAACAAGGCGATGGCCATAATCTAAATCTCATAAATCTTCTCCACCCAATAAACACCCTAAAACATGTCAATAACAGTAGAAGATGTACAGCAGGCACGGAAAAGGATAAGCGGTATTGCCGTGCAAACACCTTTAAAACCCGCCTATACCCTATCCGAAAAGACAGGCAGAAAAATATGGCTCAAAATGGAAATCATGCAACCCACCGGTGCATTTAAAATCCGGGGAGCGGCCAATGCCATCCAAGCGCTGGGTGAGGAGCAGCGACGAAAGGGGGTGATCTCTATGTCGACGGGAAATCATGGGAAAGCGATAGCCTATGTTTGTCGGCAGTTGGGAATGCGAGGCGTGATCTGCATCTCAGAGCAGGTGCCGAAGGTCAAAATTGAAGGGATGAAAAAGCTAGGCGCGGAAGTTATCGTGACTGGAAAAGACCAGGATGAGGCCGATGTAGGAGCGCGTGAGATGGCCGTCAAAGAAGGGCTGCATTTTATCTCCGCTTTTGATGATCCTTACGTTATCGCTGGGCAGGGAACCATGGCTTTGGAAATCCTCGAACAGCAACCCCAGCTCGACACCCTTATCGTTCCCCTAAGCGGTGGTGGCTTAATGGCCGGCATTGGTACCGTGATAAAGACATTACGACCTGAGATCCAACTTATTGGTGTTACGATGGAACAGGGAGCGGCTATGCACCTAAGCATAGAGGCCGGCAAACTAGTAGATGTAGAGGAAGTGCCGAGTTGGGCAGATGCATTAACCGGTGGAATTCCGAAAGATAACCAGTACTCTTTCCCGCTTTGCGCTCAATACGTAGATCAATCCTTTCTCGTATCGGAAGCAGCTATTGCCAAGGCTATGGTCTATGCACTACAACAGGAGCGGATTGTGCTAGAAGGAGGCGCTGCCACTTCTATAGCGCTGCTAGAAGAAAAACTGAATCACATTCCTGGTGAAAACATTGCCCTGATTTGTAGCGGTGACAATGTAGATATGGCTAAGTTGCTACATTTGGCAGCAAGCTAGCCCCTGTACCATTTTCCTGAGCGTAAATAGCCCTTCCTGCTTCAATGGTCACGCCAGTAGCTATATCTGACTTGAGTAAAAGAGCACCGTCCATATCGACATAATCCAGGAGGGGGGCCAGGTGTGCAATAGCAGAGATGCCAATCGTAGATTCGGTCATACATCCTACCATCAATTGTAAATCAAGTTCGCGAGCGCGGGCGATCATCCGCCGTGCTGGCGTGAGGCCGCCGCATTTCATCAATTTGATATTGATGCCGTGAAAATGCCCCTGACAAGTCTCGACATCTGCTTCAAGTTGACAACTCTCATCGGCAATGATCGGTAATACCGAATGCTCAAAAACCGCCTTCATCCCCTCTCGATCCGTTACTTTCAGTGGCTGTTCGAGAAACTCGACCCCTAATTCTTTCAAGGCGGGAGCCAGGGCAATGGTTTGTTCGGCGGTCCAAGCGGTATTGGCATCTACCCGGAACTTAGCGCTCGTTTCAGCCCGCAAAGCTTTAATAATATCGAGATCATGGTCCGTACCGAGTTTGACTTTATAAACCGGCCAAGGCTTTTCTTTGATTTTGGCTACCATTTCTTCTATCGGGCCAATTCCGATCGTATAATTGGTCAGGGGGGCAGTGGCGGGATCCAAGCCCCAATGGCGGTAGAGAGGGCGCTTGAGTCGGCGGGCATGCCAATCGTGGGCGGCTACATCTAAGGCACACAGTTCAAAAGGATGATCTTGCAAAAGCGGATACATCTTTTGCCAGAAGGCTTCGGGCGTATCAATGATGGAGTCTTCTATAATAGGCCGCAGTTCTTCTAAGGTATGAACCATGGCATTCACATCTTTCCTGTAATAACTCGTCGCCGTCGCCTCTCCATAACCAGTAAATCCTTCCCCTTCCAATTCAACGACAAGAGTAGGTTGGACGGTGCGCGCGCCATGAGCAATGCGAAAAGGAGAACTAAGCTGCAATTCGAAGGTATGTAGTCGTAATTTCATAAGCTTAACTCACTGAGGATTCAAGTAATGTCAGGGTCTGTGCAGCGGTATCCATTCGTGCTTTGATGCCTATGGGAAGGGTACATTGATTAGAGATATGACCAAATGAATAGCCATACATAATCGGCATGGACAAGTCACCCAGTCGATCCAATAAACACTCCTTTAGTGTCAAGGACAAATCACCCTCATCGGCTTCGCAACCTGAAAAGATGCCCAGGGCTATGCCTGCCGCTTCCTCCAAGCGATAAGCCTGTCTCATCTGTGTTAGCATCCGATCCAATCGATAAGGTTTTTCTCCTACATCTTCTATGAATACTAATTTCCCTTTGACTTTGGGTTGGTAAGCCGTGCCGGCCATGGCGGCTAATAGCGAAAGATTTCCACCTACTAAAACACCCTCCGCACGCCCAGCACGTATAATATGTGATTGAAAAGCGGTATCTGTTTCCGCCTGATTAGCCTCACTTAGGTGAATGGTAAAAGAAGGATTTTGATTCATCACTACTCCCTGAAACTGCTGCAAGGTATAATCGGTTTGTGTAGATGCCCCTACAGGTCCGTGCATTCCCACTAAACCCGTTTGTTCATAAATGGCATTGAGTAGGGCCGTAATATCACTGTATCCGATTAATAATTTGGGATGCTTCTGGATCAGTTTATAATCAATATTGGGTAGCAATCGACTGCAACCATAACCGCCTCTGACGCACCAAATAGCATCAATATCAGTTCTGGAAAACATCTCGTGCAAATCGGCTAAGCGTTCTTGGTCTGTACCTGCGGTGTAGCCTCGAGAGGCGCGTACATGTTTCCCTAGTACTACTTCCAAACCTAATTTTTCAAGATTGCTGATAGCATCCTGCAAACCTTCCTCAGAGATAGCACTACCTGGGGCAATTAAACCCACCCTTTGTCCCGCTTGTAGACGGGCAGGCTTTCTGCTTTTCTTGATAAGTGGAAGGCTTGGAGTGGCTTGAGTGGGAACGGTGGCCAGCGTGGCAACGCCAGCAGTGAATAGTCTACTGAATTGTCTTCTTTTCATCCCTTAAAGATAAAAAAACAAAAGCCCTTAGTGCGAACACCAAGGGCTTTTGTTAAGGCTATCTTATTTGGATGACCTAGAAGTTAGGACAGTAGACACCACGACGAGTAGGTCCACAGATTTTATATACCATGGCAAATTCGAAACCACCATTGGCATTACTAGCTGGACGCAAAGGCGAAACGTTTACATCATAACTGAATCCGATACTGAATTGATCGTAGTCAAATCGAGTAGAAAGGATCGCTGCGTCTGTCAACACGCCTGATTCAATTTTATTGGAAATACGTCCCCAAAGTCCCAATTGGAAAGCTTGGTTGGTACGACGTCCACCACCTAATTTAAAGCGGAAACTCGTGCCGGCATTCACCTGGAACGAAGGTCCTTGGTTCATAACGATTACACCAGGTAGCAGTCCTAGTTTCTGTCCGACTTGGAATTCACCGCCAGCATGGAAAGTGAATCGGCTATATAATAAGTCCTCTTCAGTGCTTGAGAAAGATTGGTTGGCGCGGTTGAGGTGATGGAAGGCTCCACCGATGTATAAGTTATTGTCTTCATTGAAAACGCTAAACCACATCAGGCCCGCAGCCATATCTGCAAAAATAAAGTTGTCTCGGTCGAAGTCCTCTCCTGAACCGATATTGGGATCAAAGCCACCATTACCATCGTGTTGTGAACCCCAGCGTAGATTCAAGAAGTCGATACTTCGTTGTGCCATACCGCCTTCAGCTCCGACTACCAGGTATTGGCCACTATTTCGACCTCCTCCCATTTTCTTACTATAAGACAAAGACAATTTACCCGTCAAGGTAGAGAAATTGGCTTCACCTGCTCGGTCTCCCCAAAAGGTTCCTCCCACGCCAAAGTAATCATATCGCCCGACGGGGATACGCTGATCATAAGATACCGAGTAGGTACTATAGGCATTTGACCTCAATACACTCGCCCACTGGTTACGGTAATTGGCTACCAAGCGCACATTACAGTTCATCACCCCTGTCATCGCAGGGTTGAGGTTTAGCGGGGAAAGGTAAAATTGAGAAAAGTGGATATCCTGGGCACTCACAGACAGTGCACCCAAGAAACAAAGGCAGACAACCAAAAGGGACTTCAATTTTTTCATAAATCGTTTATTTGTAAAACTGCTGGCCAATATATTCATTTTTATTTCATTGAACCGCATACAATAATACATATTCTATTATAAACAGTCGATAATTTCAACCTGAAATGATGATCAAAAGCCTGTCAGATGACAACTTGCGTCATTCACTTATCGTCTGCGTTTTCCCAATCAATGATTGGTATTACTATTTGCTATGTTGTGGGCAAGAAGTATCTCTCTGGATACAGAAATGACTAGGGTGTTTTTTTGGAAGTAGCTTGAACGACACAAAGATAAATACGAATATGAAAATATTTAAGTTTGACCAAAAAATAATTCCATTTTGACTATATATTTCTTTGCAAATAATGTTCTCAGACACTTGCAATAACGCAGCTTCAATACAGATTATTATTGAAGTGTGGTATTATTCAAGTTCTTCTTCATTTTCTTCCTCATATTTCCACAAGGCCCCATATTCCTCTACTAACACATTGTCGTAGTAATCGGCTTTTTCAAACAAGCCTTTGAATAAATGGAGTCCTGTTTCTACATTGAGGTAACGGTCGTAAATCAGCAAGGAAAGGATGATATCTTTGTCTTTTATACTAAAATTCAATCCCTCGATCTCGTAATTTTGCCGCAATAAATATTGATATAAAGGTCCGATTTTCTTTTTAGGCAGGAGGCATAAGTAGGCATCTCCTGTAATTAAGCCTGTTTTTTCATAATACGCAATGTTTATCCGCGCACTTCCTTCATGAATTTCCCAATTGTTGGGTCCACGCCTAGAAAGTCCTACATCATGACCGGCTTCCAGGATCATGGCTTCGATGGTCTTGGCTACGCCAACCGGTTCGTATTCCTCCGACTCACTAGGCAATTCTACCTTTGCACCACAATGCGGACAGTATCCATTATCAATAGTCTCTTCCGTCACTAGATTGGAACACGCATGACAGCGCGCCACTACTCCTCCATCCTCTTTCTGAAACTCTGATATGGAATCTTTAAGATAACTGACTGGCAATGCAAATCCTATGGTATTACCATCTTTGATAATAAAGGTATTCACTCCTATCACACGACCTTTTTCATCTACCAAAGGGCCACCACTATTGCCGGGGTTGAGTGCGGCATCGTGCAACCAGTAATTGAGGTCATTCTGTTCGTGTAATGTATTGGAAATAATACCTTGTGTGGAGATAAATTTCAGTCCGAAAGGATGGCCAATGGCCAGCACGGGGTCGCCTGCTTTGACCTCGACCTCTCCCAGCAGCTCTAAGCCGGGCATTTCTTGCTGATCTGGCGCTTCCAAAAAAGCAAGATCGTGTTTAGGGTCACTGAATATAACCCTAACCAATTGTTTTTCAATTCGCTCTCCATCCACCACTACCTTTCTATTATCTCGAACCACATGATCATTGGTCACAATGATATTCGGCTCCTTCAAATAGAATCCTGTACCCGTACTATACGGAGTAGCAATTTGAATAATAACACCACGATAAAGTTCAATAATATCCCTCATACAGGTCTAAAACTCGAATGGTTGACATCAACCTTAAAGGACAGGTTAAAAATAAATTCAACATTTATGCTTGAGCCTAATCTGTTGTCTTTATTAAAGCCTATTCCCCAAAAAAACTTAGGGCGGGTAAAATAACACTTTTTTTTAGTCCCATTGCTGTTTTGGGGCTAAAATGAGTGCCAGGGAGTAGTTACTATTGCTTGAAAAATACAAAAACAGGTGATTAGCGGTTGATTCCCGACAGCACGATCGTCGTAATTTCCTTAGCTAATTCGGTAGGTGTGATAGGTCGGCCGGTACGATACCAATTATAAACCCATCGTATAGAAGAAAGAATAGTATGAAGTAGAATGGTAGGATCAATATCCTTGAACGTCCCATCTTTGATACCAGATTCAATAATGGCTTTAAAGCGATTTTCATAATCCTTGCGCAATTCTTTGAAACGGCTCAAATCTGGTTCGGTGAGGTGTCGCCATTCATCATTAAACGAAGTGATAGAGGTTACTTCTTCTGTGGCCATAATGATATGAAAACGAACCAATTGCTCGATTTTTTCAGCAGTGCTAAGCAGTTCTGTTTCTATTCGATTCAATTCCTCGTGAAATCGATAGGCATTCTGAAAGCAGATCGTTTTCAGCATTTCCTCCTTCCCACTGATATGGTTGTAAAGGCTAGACGCCTTTAGATCGACCGCTTCTGCCAAATCTCTCATAGAGGTTGCGCTATAGCCTCTATCTCTAAACAACGTAGCTGCTGCTTCTAAGATGACTTGTTTTTTGGTCTTTTCTAAGGGCATGGTACTTTGAGTTGGGTGTATTTTCTATCCCATCCTATATATTTGTTTACCAAGCGTTGATGTATATCGCTATGCATTGACTACTATTAAATTTGAAACGTATATAGGCGGACGGTCTAGCTAGGTATCCTAGGAATCAGGACGGAGGATCGGTAACGGAGGAAGAGTAGGAAGTGTTATAAATAAACGAATTGATAACCGACGCTCATGGTCTGTTATCAATCCGAAACAAGTAGCTTTAAGCCTACAGGTTATTGACGAATACAGTCAATTTACCCTTCAGGTTAGAAGCCTTATTGTCATGCCAGGTATTACGCTTAGCCAAACGATCAACCATGCTCAATACTTTGGGCAAGAAGATCTCTGCTTCGCTCTTATCTGACATATCTCGCAGCTTTTTAATAGCTGAACGAGTAGATTTCTTGTAATAACGATTAGCCAATCGCTTTCTAGCGTCTTGACGTATTCTCTTTTTTGCTGATTTATGGTGTGCCATTAATCTTTAATTTTCTTCACTTCTCAAAAACGGAGTGCAAATTTATACCTTTTTCTAGTAAAAAGAAATCATTCTTCTAAAAAAAGTTTTTTTTACCCTATCAATCCAGTATTCCTTGCGACCTAAGCTTACAAATTAGGTACAAAAAGGCAATAGTAAATCGCTAATTTACAAATCATTTATAAAAATAGCGTGTTATAGAAGGTAGCGTTGATTTTTTTAGCCAAAAGTTTGCTTAAGATTCAAACAGACCTTTACTTGCGGCTGTTTTAAGACACGCAACCAATACCCAATAGACTTTATTACCAAAGGAAAGATAATCAATGAACGATTTCTCGATAATCACCAATGCTCATCCAAGCTTTATAGAGGCGATGTACGAGCAATACCAAAATGATCCGCAAAGCGTCGAAGCTACTTGGCGCGCATTCTTCCAAGGATTTGAGTTTTCTCAAAATGGCAATGGAAGTGCAGCACCTACCCAAGTAGCCCCAGCCGACACCAAAGAATTTGCTGTCCTCTCTTTAATAAAGGCATACAGGAATCGCGGCCATCTATTGTCCAAGACCAACCCGATCCGAGAGCGGCGAGATCGACATCCCAATCTCAATCCAGAAGACTTCGGATTGACGGAAGAGGATTTAGGTAAAGTTTTTCATGCAGGACGAGAGTGTGGACTGACCCATGCAACACTCGAGCAGATTATCGTTCATTTAAAAACGGTCTACTGTGGTTCTATCGGATTTGAATACCATCACATTCAAGATCGCAATAGAAGAAGATGGATTAGAGAGAAAATTGAGTCGCATCACCCCGACCGCGCCTATGACCTGACAAAGGATAAGAAGAAGCGGATTTTGGAGAAATTGAATGGGGCGCAAGTCTTTGAGCAGTTTTTGCATACCAAATATATAGGGCAGAAACGTTTCTCGCTAGAAGGCGGTGAAACGACCATTGCGGCACTCGATGGAATTATTAATAAAGCTGCGGAGCACAAAGTAGATGAAATTATCATCGGAATGGCTCACCGTGGACGCCTCAATGTCTTGGCCAATATCATGGGAAAAACCTACGAGCAGGTATTTAATGAATTTGAGGGAACCGCAGTACCTGACCTAAGTTTTGGTGACGGAGACGTCAAGTATCACGTAGGTTTTTCTAGTCAAGTCGAAACAACTTCTGGCAAAAAAGTACACTTGAAGCTGACACCGAATCCTTCTCACTTGGAAGCCGTGAATACGGTAGTAGAAGGTTTTGCCCGTGCTAAGGCCGATATTTTATATAATAGTGATTACGATCGGATTTTCCCGATCCTGATCCATGGAGATGCGGCTATAGCCGGTCAAGGCATAGCCTATGAGACGGTTCAGATGAGTCAGTTGGAAGGCTATTACACCGGAGGTACCCTTCATTTTGTGATTAATAATCAAATCGGTTTTACCACTGATTTTGATGATGCTCGCTCTTCAACCTATTGTACAGGAGTAGCCAATGTGGTACAGGCGCCCGTTTTTCATGTAAACGGTGATGATCCTGAGGCCGTTCTATTTGCAGCCGAATTGGCAGTTGAATATCGCCAAGCTTTTAACAATGATGTATTCATTGACATGGTCTGCTATCGTAAGCATGGCCACAATGAAGGAGATGATCCTAAGTTTACACAACCAGGGATGTATCAAATCATCAATGAGCACCCAACGCCTAGGGAAGTCTACTTGGCCAAGTTATTGGAACGGGATGACATTGATAAGGCACTAGCCGATGAAATGCAAAAAGAATTCTGGAACCATCTGCAAGAGCGGCTCAATAATGTCAAGCAAAATACTTTGGCTTACGAATACCAAGAGCCCGAACAAGCTTGGCGTAAGCTAAAAAAGACAAAAGACCCTTCCGATTTCAAAGAATCACCCAAAACAGGTGTTAAAAAAACGACGGTAGATCATATTGTCAAGCACTTGATGACCATTCCGGATCATTTGAAGGCCTTGTCCAAAGTCAATCGACTGCTAAAAGGCAAACAAAAGTTGCTAGATGAGAATCAACTAGATTGGGCTATGGCAGAATTATTGGCCTACGGTACTATATTGATGGATGGGAAAGACATCCGCATGAGTGGCCAAGATGTCAAACGAGGAACATTTTCCCATCGACATGCCGTATTACGAGATATTACTTCAGATAAAGAATATAATCGGCTCTCCGACTTAGCAGAAGATCAGGGTAAATTTAGAATTTATAATTCGTTCCTATCCGAATTTGGTGTAATGGGCTTTGAATATGGCTATGCCATGGCCAACCCCGAAACGCTGGTCATCTGGGAAGCCCAGTTTGGTGATTTCTACAATGGTGCACAAACGATGGTAGATCAATTCATCACAGCGGCTGAATCCAAGTGGCAACGAATGAATGGCCTGGTACTGTTGTTACCCCATGGTTATGAAGGCCAGGGTCCCGAGCACTCCAGTGCCCGTCTAGAGCGCTTCTTACAATCCTGCGCAGAATTCAACATGACAGTAGCTAATGTAACGACACCCGCCAACTTCTTTCATTTGTTGCGCCGACAGTTGGCACGTCCTTTCCGGAAGCCATTGATTGTAATGACGCCGAAGTCATTATTGAGGCATCCAGAGGTAGTTTCGGATCTAAGCGAATTTGAAACGGGCACTAAATTCCATGAAGTAATTGATGATCCTTTGGTAGGAGCACGTAGTGGGAAGAAAGTCAAAAAGCTTTTACTCTGTACGGGTAAGATTTATTATGACTTGATGGATCGAAAAAAAGAGGAAGAGCGTGATGATGTAGCCGTTGTTCGTCTAGAGCAGCTCTACCCACTCCCTGACGTTCAATTGCAAAAGGTTTTCAAACGCTATCCTAACGCTGTACCATTTTGGGTACAAGAAGAACCTTCTAATATGGGCGCTTGGCAGTACGTATATTCTATTGTAGCGTCTAAAGAAGTCGGTTTAAATGCCGATTTGAACTTGATTTCTCGCAAGTCAAGTGCTTCGCCAGCTACAGGCTTTAAAAAGGTACACGATCAACAGCAAATAGAAATTGTCAATCAGGCTTTTTCTTAGTGGGTAAAAGTTTATAGTACGAAGTTGTTAAAAAAACATGGCCAGACCTCTACAAAAGAAGTCTGGCCATTGTTTTTTTAAGCAGCTGCCAATTACTTGGTATCAGTACTTGCTATTAAGGCAGTGAATTGGTCGAAAGCAGATTTAGCACCTGATTGAGCTGCTTCTACTTGTGGTCCCCATTCTCCTACTTTAGTGGTTCCTGTAGTAATCATTTCCTTAAGGCTACTCAAGGTTCCTTCTACATCTTCTGGTAACTTACCAGCAGCAAGACCATCCTTGAGGCCTTTTAATGCTTCGCCTTTCTCTTCCCATTGACCTTTGAAAGCAGTAACCTGCTCTAATATTCCCGACAAGGCACCTCCTTGGGTAGATACTTGGTCTTTCAGGCCGGTCAATTGACCCAATACACCTTCTGCCAATGAACCTTGCATTTCTTCACTGATATTCATACCACCAAGCATTTCGGTAATTCCCCCTTGGGCAGTAGTAATATTCCCCAATAGTCCTGTAACGGCTTCGGTAGCGCCGTCCCAATTAGCTGCCACACTGGTAATCGACTCAGCGTATTGGCCAACATTGTCACAAGCAACAAACAAAGTAAAGGGTAGCAAAAACAATAATTTTTTCATACTAGTTTTGATTAGTTTTGAATAAAGTAAATAATAAGACAATCTTCAACTGGGGAAGATGACTAAACGGAGAAATGTTATAGGGAAGAAAATGTTAGCAGTCGCGGAATTCTAGGTGTGGAATTGATTAAGACTGCTGTCTAAGGAAGGTTTTTCGTTGTAAGTGTAAGCTTGCTCTGTTGGTCTAATAAAACGCAATGATAGACAAATTTATTTCTTTTATGGCATAAACTTTAGGTCCAGCGTTCGATAATGCGGTCACAGGCTTGATCCAGCATTTCAAAAACTTCGACAAATCCATTGTCATTCCAATACGGGTCGGGGACACTAATCCCTTGATCTGGTGACACCAAATTCATGATCAGAAATACCTTTTCTTCCTGCGAGGGATCTTTGGCCAATTTGAGGATATTGGTATAGTTCGATTGGTCCATGGCAAAAATCAAGTCGTACTGATCGTAATCAGCAGCTGTCTCTTATACACATCTCCGAGCCCACGAGACCGAGGC
>OJCB01000714.1_pt1 | contig 12022 bp, 8 predicted proteins | sample 1591501 | NCBI WGS metagenome assembly OJCB01 (sample SAMN05416813, study PRJEB24817) | seawater metagenome | isolation source: Sea water | place: Canada:Atlantic | collected 2013-07 | reverse complement strand
TGGGCTCGGAGATGTGTATAAGAGACAGCGTTGAGCCAGTAGAGATACTTGTGCGCGTCGCCGGTCTTTTTTCCCGTGAGAAAAGGTATCAGATTCACGCCGTCGCAGTGTTCGGGAATCTCCAGTCCAGCCACCGAAGCGATGGTGGAGTAGAAATCAAAATTCGCGATCATGCCATGATATGGCTGCCCTTCAGGAAGCACGCCGGGCATTGAGAAAACGGTGGGCACGCGCACCCAACCCTCTTTCTGAGTCCCTTTGCCCTTACCACCGGTGTAGGGTCGCGAGGTGCCACCTTCGCCGGTGTTAGCACCATTGTCGCTGGAGAAAATGACCAGCGTGTTTTCACGCAGGCTCTTTTTCTCGAGCACCTCGATCAACCTGCCGACCTGGTCGTCGACAGAAACGATTGCTCCAGCGAGGGCACGGCGACTCTCAGGAGCAGTGGTGCGGTCCTTGAGGCGATCGGGCGCTTCGATGTTGATCGAGTGGACCGCCTCGGGCGACCAGTAGAGAAAGAAGGGTTCCTCCTCATGACGCTCGACAAAGTCGACCATAAGATCGCCGTCGTAGTCAGTGAGCCAGACGGTCTCTCCTTCTTCATTGAGGCAGAAGTATTTGGAAGTTCGCTTTTTGCCGCCGAAGGCCTTGCGGATTTTCGCGGGCATTTCAGCGACTTCTTCGTCGGTGTATTCTTTCTTCGGTGCCTTCTTCGCCATCTCCATAAAACCAAGCTGAAGCGGCCCTTGGAGTTTAGTCCCGATGTCCCACTTGCCGATCTGTCCGGTCACGTAGCCGTTGTCCTGAAGAAACCGCGCCAGAGTCGGGCGATCCTCCGGAATGGGCAATCCACGGGACATGCCATACTTGCCGAAACGCTGGCCATACTGCCCCGTGATGAGCGAGCATCGACTTGGGCAGCACGGTGGATTGGTGATGTAAGACGTGGTGCACATCACTCCTTCGGCGGCGAGTCGATCGATATTGGGTGTTGGAATGTCAGGGGTTCCGTAGATGCCGAGGTCGCCGTAGCCGAGATCATCGATGTAGATGAGCACGATGTTGGGTTTTTCCTCTGCCGGTGCGAGTCCTGCCAAAAGTGCCGTCAGCCCGACGATCAGACATGTGAGCGTGGTTAGTTTCATATGAGTAAAGTGGAAAAAGACTGCGGTAAAAAGTCGGCTATGAGCCGAAACTCACCGGGCTCCAGCAAGTAGGGATAAATACCATGCCTTGAATGATAGTGAATTGCTTTTTTACCCATCTGATCACTGCAGTCACCGGCTCCCGCTCTTGGCGCTTCGCGTTACGAAAGGCAGGCTGGGGTGGAGGGGGCAGTGGTTACGCATCAGAGCGCAGGCCCAGACAAAAAGGCCGCTGCGCTGCGCTCGCAGGCCACGCGGAAGGATGGCAGAAAGGAGGAATTGGGTTGAGGTGCTAATTGCACACGTGACCCTTTTTCCGTGCGTCGCTTTGATCAGTCGGAGCGAGTTGAAATGAGAGCAGAAGAAACGTAAGTCGAAAATTTTCTTTTGCCCGCTTTGCATTGCTTTTGCTTATTGCAAATGTCACAATTCAGTCAATGAAGACCGACTCACACGAAAAGAATTTTGAGAGGTTTTCACAAAAGAGAATGGCTGCACATTCAAGACGAAGAAGTCTCTTTGCCGTTGCCGCCGTGGCACCTCTAGTTCTTGGAACGATATCTTGCCTCTCCTCTGATTTAGGCGCGTCACCTTCTGGCAAGTCCTCCAAGCCAGTTGTTCCGATTGGTGGTTCCGCCGAGGATGGTTTCACCAACTCGCTTGGCATGAAGCTTATTCCTGTAAAGCGAACCAAAGTATTTTTTTGTATCCACACTGTCCGAATGAAGGACTACTCGGTTTATGCCGCCGAAGTTTCTGGTGTGGATGACTCATGGAGGGATCAGGTTTTTTACAACAAGCGAGTGGCAGTGGGGGACAATCATCCGGTCGTGGGTGTGAATTGGAATGATGCCAAAGCATTTTGCGCTTGGCTCAGTAAAAAGGAAGGGCGCATCTATCGTCTACCGACAGATCGGGAATGGAGCATTGCGGTGGGCTTGGGATCGCTTGAGAAAGTGAAAAGACGCACAACACCAATTATGTTGTCGGGAAAAGAAAAAGAGGTGTGGTCATGGGGCACCAAGTGGCCGCCACCAAAGGGGGCAGGGAACTTTGCAGATACGGTCTGCAAACAGGAGTATCCGAATCTGACCCCCATTCCTGACTACACTGATGGGTATGCCACGACTGCTCCGGTCATGAGTTTTAAACCAAACAAATATGGTTTGTATGATATGGGCGGAAACGTTCAGCAATGGTGTGAGGATCGATTTACTCCGGATAAACCAGACCGAGTAGAGCGAGGAGGTCACTATGGCCTTGGCGGTAAGGGTGGGGGTGATTTTATTTCCTCCAGACGCGATCATCATCCGCCAGGTGTCCGGGGGGCATATACTGGATTCCGTGTTGTGGTGGAAGCACCTTGAATTTGGTTACACTCCGCAATTGCCAGTCGTTTGGCGATCCACTTCCGGGGCATCGACCTTGCCCGCTCAACCAAGCCCATTGCCGAGGGAGATCAGAACTTTCACGTCCGCGTTTTCAGCCCGCCTCATCCCTCTGTCGATCTGACACGCGGAGCTCAGATCAGATTAGCGGTCGTCACGTTTGATTCCGCGGCGAGATCCATTTTTCCGACCACGGTACTCGCGGTGAGGAGATTTCTCTCACCCTGCCCACGAAACCGCAGTGATCCCTCTCCACGTTTCTCGGACAATTCGCCACCGAAGGTGCAACCGTTGACGTTCACTTCGCTGCAATTCTCGGCATCTACCCCATAGGGAGCTCCATCGATGAACTGGCAACCTTGCACGTTGATGCGGCGGCAGTTCGAAAGCTCCAGAAGAGACGCCCCATTTGCCTGTCCCTCAGACGATTCATCCTGAAAGCTGCAAGCGCTGAGCAGGCAATCGGTCGAGTTTACGATTCGCACACCGGTATGGAGCTTCGGCGTATGCCGCCGGAAAATATTTCCGCTCAGGTTGATGTGACTGGATTCCTCGATGAGGACGTTGCGGTTTACCGATGAATAGATCGTGTTGCCACTCAAGGCGATTCCGTAGCAGCCGGTCAGGTGAACGCTGTTGACCTGATTGCCGATGATGTTGCCGGTGATGGTCCAAAGCTCCGGCAGACGTTCCGATCCCGGATCCCCCTTGATACGGATATTGCAGCCGCCCTCGGAGGGCGTAGCCTGAATCGTGTTCGACGCCACCGTCACTTCACCCACACTCGCCCGTTCGGCTGTGGTGTCGATATAGATTTCAGCGGTGATCTCTGGCTCAACCCCGAATGTCTTGTGATTGTTGTACTCGATGTCATTCCCGGTAATCTGCAGGTTGCGGACTTCAGAGCCTTCGATGCGAATACCACCCAGCCGGTTGTAGCTGATGTGGTTTCCGCAAATGTTGATCTGGTGCAGGTTGACCGCATCGAGGAAAATTCCGACGCCGGTATTGTGGTAAATGTGCGAATCGTTGATGAGCACGTTGCGGTTTCGTTTGTGAAGACGGATGCCATGGCGGACCTGGCGGATCAGCACTCCGGAGAAAGTAGCCTGCATCGTTTCGATCAATTCAATGCCGTCGGCATTGGCGTGGCTGCCGGTGATTTCGATATTGCGAATCGTTGGCATCCTTTGTCGCTCCCAGATGTTCGGCTTCGAGGAGGAGGGGTCACCGGTGCCGCCGTGCGTGCCAATGATTCGAAACGCCGGTCCCTCACCGGACATGATCACCGTCGCTGTGCCATCCGAGCCATCGATCCCCAGGCGGCCAGTTTCATCCAGCCGGATCTCGACGGTTTCACTGATCAGGTAGTTTCCGCGCGGGAACTCCAGCATTCCGTCAGAATCGGCGAGCGCGTGACGGATCGCATCGGTGTCATCGGATACGCCATCTCCAACGGCGCCAAAATTTCGGACATTGCTCATGCTCCAGATCATCGGGGTGTGACTCCGAATTTGTCAACTGTCAGGGACTTTCTTTTTCAGTACCATCGCTCGCACCTGTTGAGGCAGAGGCAGCAGCACCACATAGAAATGCTTATCCCAAACGCGTGATTACGTGACATCGGGAATCGAACGGTAGCGGCTACAGTATGACTCCGCCAATCGAACCCTTTGTGATCCTTCCCGTGTCAAAGCTGCCCATTACGACTCTCTGTCGCACTCTCTTTGGAGTGCTGGCTGTCCTTGCGCTCAGCCTGAGTCCCTATACCTCGTCGCAAGCCGGTGAGTCTTCTCAGAATTCCGATCCTTCCACTCCCTGGTGGCAGCAAATTATCGTCGATCAGCTTCCCACTCCCGATACGTCCGTCGATCAGGTCATCGACCTCTTCGTTGACGCCAAGCTGAAGCGCCTCGAGATGACTCCCGCGCCCGAGGCCGACCGCTCGACGCTTCTTCGCCGTGTCACACTCGATCTCAATAGTCGGCTGCCGACTCCTGCTGAAGCTCGCGAATTCCTCAGCGTCGACAGTCCGGGCCAGCACTTCCACTTTGTGGACTCCCGGCTGAACGATCCGGCCTTCGATCGCTACCTGGCCCACGAACTCAACTGGCTGCTCATGGACGGCCAGTCGACCGATTTTCAGAAATACCTTCAACGTACGATCCCCGAAGGCAAACGCTGGAACGAGATCTTCGCGGAAGCCGTGGCCGGCATCGCAGACGAGAAAGAAGGCGAAGCGCTGCACGGCGTCGACCATTTCCTGCGCACCCGGTCACGCGACCTCGACAAGATGACCAACGATGTCAGCGTGCGATTTTTCGGAGTCAATGTCTCCTGCGCTCAATGCCACGACCATCCTTATGTGAAGGATTGGTCAATGGAGACCTACTACGGCATGAAAACATTTTTCGGGCGCACCTTCGAGAACGGCGGCTTCGTCGGCGAGCGCTCGTACGGTAAGGTCAGCTACAAGAATCAGGACAACGAAGAGGTGACGGCCAAGCTCCGCTTTCTGGGTGGTCCCGAACTTGCTGTTGCCGACGAGATTACACTGAACGAGGAAGAGAAGAAGGCCGAAAAGCAGTTGCTCGATCAACTGAGGAAAGATAAAAAGGCACCGCCTGCCGCCGACAACAGCCTGCGCGAGTTGCTGGCGCTGCAAGGACTCGAATCCGGATCCGAGGGCGAGGGCTACCTGGCTCGTTCGTTGGTCAATCGCCTCTGGCATCAGTATTTTGGTCGTGGCCTGGTGATGCCGCTCGACCAGATGCACGGAGCCAACACGCCCAGTCACCCTGAACTTCTTGTCTGGCTGGCCCGCGACCTGGTCGCTCACGAGTTCGACATCAAACGACTGGTGCGGGGCATGGTGTTGAGCAAGGCCTATCGGCGCAGCAGCCGATGGGAGCACACCGATACCGATGTGCGTCGCCCCCACGACAAGCATTTCGCCACCGCCAAAGTGCGCCCCTTGAATCCGCGCCAGTATGGTGTGGCCCTGCGCTTCGCTACTCAGGACCCGGGTCGTCTGCAACAACTGGCGGACCAGCCCTCTGAATCTGGTGAGCTCGCCAAACAACTCGACTCGATCGAGAACGGCGGCCTGGGAATCGCTCGCTGGTTCGAGCGACCGGGTGAAACGTTTAACGTATCCGTCGACGAAGCTTTGCTGTTAACCAACAGCCAGGACGCTCAAAATCAGCTGCTCAATAGCGGGCTGGTTACCCATCTTGATTCCCTCGAATCCGACGAGGAGAAAATACGAACGGCTTATCGGTCCACCCTCATTCGCGAACCAGGCGAAGAAGAGCTCATCCTTCTGAAGGACTATCTCAATGAGCGACAGGATCGCCCGAAGGAGGGAGTCCGCCAGATGGTCTGGGCCCTGATCACTTGCAGCGAGTCACGTTTCAATTTTTAATCGCTAACAGCCATGAACCCCATTCCTCTTCAGCCGGGCTGCCGGATTGCCGACCACGATGTCAGCCGACGTGCCTTTCTCAGCCAATCCCTGGCCGTAGGTTCCGGAGCACTGCTCGGCACCAGTGGTGCGCTGCACGCGCTCGACGAAGATTCGCTGAATCTCACGCTCAAGAAAACCGGCCGCAGCGTCATTTTGCTCTGGCTCGCCGGCGGGTCCAGCCAACTGGAAACCTGGGACCCGAAGCCCGGTCGCCCCACCGGCGGCCCTTACGCAACGATTCCGACCTCGATTCCCGGCATCCACATTTCCGAATTGATGCCGAAGATGGCGCAGCGCATGCACAAGATCTCGGTAGTGCGCTCGCTGAATACCAAGGATGGCGGACACGGCACCGGAGCCGAATTGATGCTGCGCGGTCGTAAGAATGAAGCCGCCATCGATTATCCGGACATGGGGGCAGTTTTTGCCAAGGAACTCGGCCGGGCCAACAGTCGCGTACCCGGATACGTCTCGTTCTACTCTCAATCTGAAGGCCGTGGAAACACCCGCAAAACCTCTGCCTTTCTCGGTGCGGAATTTGCGCCAATGAATCTCGACGAGGGCATGATGCCGCCGAACATCACTCGCCTCGATGACATATCCGGCCTCGACCATCGCGAACGTGCCGAGCTTCGCGAAATCCTCAGCGCCCGCTTCGCAAGCAAATACGATTCGGATTCGGTGCGCAGTCACGCTGCCGCCTACGCACGCGTGCAGGGTCTGATGAGCAGCGAAAAGCTGTTCGACATCGAGCAGGAACCACAGGCGATCCGCGATAAGTATGGTCCGACCCGTTTTGCTCAGCAGGCGCTGATGGCGCGGCGCATGGTCGAAGAAGGCGTGCCCTTCGTTCGCGTGGCTCGCGCCTGGTGGGACAGTCACGGGCAGAATTTTGAAACCCACGCCGAGATGGTTCCCGAACTCGACCACGTCATGGCCACCTTGCTCGACGACCTCGAACAACGCGGCATGCTCGACTCGACGCTGGTCGTGGCCATGGGCGAATTTGGACGGACGCCGAAAATCAACGCCAGCCTCGGGCGCGATCACTTTGCCTCGGCCTGGAGCACCGCAATGTTCGGCTGTGGTATTCAGCACGGCGCCGTTTTCGGCAAGACGGACGAAGACGGCAATACCGTGGTTGAAGATGAAGTCGGTGCCGGCGAGATCTTTGCCACCGTTCTGCGAGCGATGGGCGTGAATCCCCACAGCGAATACCAGGTCGGCGCCCGCCCCATTCCTCTGGTCAATCCCGGCATCAGAGCCATTTCTCCCTTGCTCGCATAACCAAAAGTCCAACCCATCTTCGCGAACTTACCATTGTAGGGCAGGTGCTCCGCCTGCCACCTCAAACTTGACCGTCCACTGCTGGCAAGCAGAGCGCTTGGCCTACAATTAATCAACTCTTCTGACATTCGAACATGAGCACTCTCCCGAACAAGATCGAAGAAACGAAAAAGGTCAGCAGGCAGGACATGGCCTTCTGCCTGTCACGACGACCGGAGACCGAGCAGGTGGTGTTCGGATCGTCTGACGCTCAGCTCTACGAATTGAATCTGGCCGGGGAGAAGCCCGAAGCAGTCGCCTTCGAAGGCGAAGGTCATAGTTCCTACATCACTGGACTTGCCCGCAGCGGAAAGGGGAACTTTCTGATATCCGGAAGCTACGACCGACGCCTGATTTGGTGGAACGCCGGGACGCGAACCAGGGTCCGGGAAATCAAGGACGCTCACGCAAAGTGGATCCGCAAAGTGGTCGCTTCTCCAGACGGAACCCTGATAGCCTCGGTCGCCGATGACATGGTCTGCCGCCTCTGGAATGCCGAAACCGGCAAACTGGTTCGCGAGCTTAAAGGCCACGATCTCGAAACGCCTCATCACTATCCATCAATGCTTTTTACCTGCGCCTTCAGCCCGGACGGCGAGCTGCTGGCCACCGCTGACAAGACCGGTCACATTGTGATCTGGAAAGTCACCGACGGCAGCATGGTGAAAGCTCTCGAAGCGCCCACGATGTACACCTGGGACCCGAAGGCGCGACGTCACTCCATCGGAGGCGTGCGAGCCCTCGCTTTTTCCCCCGACGGCTCCCAACTCACCGCAGGCGGCATTGGAAAGATCGGCAACATCGATCACCTCGGCGGCAAGGCCCGGCTGCGAACTTTTGCCTGGGAAAAAGGCGAAACCCTTGCCGAGATGGAAAGCGACGAAGTCAAAGGTATGGTCACACGCATCCATTACCATCCAGAAGGCAAGTGGCTGCTCGCCCTCGGTGGCGACCACAAGGGCCTCGCCATGATCGTCGACACCACCGCGAACAAGATCGTCACTGAGACCCGCACTCCGGCCAACCACGCCCACGATTTCGTCTTCAACGAAAGTGCCGACCGCATCTACGTTGCCGGCCACAACCACGTGACCGTGCACGATCTGCGGACCGCGTGAAGGCAACAGCGTCGCGTCGGACTTGTTATCTGAACCCATTCCCGCGTTTAAGTGATTCCTGTGCGACCCGACTTGTGACTAGAATGGATGCAAAGGCCCAAATTTTCTCATCCCATGCCCGCTCGACGTCAGTTTCTAAATACCCTTGCCCTCTCCGCTGCCGGTGTGGCGATTCCAGTTTCGGTTCCCTCACTTCTGGCTCAGTCGAAGAAGGCGGCGCGCGGCACATCGGACCGGCACTTTGAAGTGCGCGACATCAAGCGGACCGCGGTCAATCTGCCGTTCCGTGAGACGCCGGCCCGGTCGATGAACAAGGAGATCCCGCATTGGGTCTACAAGGAAATCTTCGAGGTGACCCTCGGCTCAGGGAAGACAGGGATCGGGGAGACGACTTTGTTTTACACCTTTGGGGTGACCGATGACGCGGCAGTCGCCCGGGCAAGGGGACAAAACGCGCTCGAGATCATGTGGGACGACGACCTGGGATCGGGACTGCAGATGGCACTCTTTGATGCGGCAGCCCGGACAGCGGGTGTGCCCGTGTACGTCCTGCTCGGGCAGAAGGTTCACAACACGACACCGCTGTCCTGGTGGAATATCGACACGCCCGCCGCCGACATGGCCGCGGAGTGCAAGCTTGCCTACGAATCCGGATACCTGGCCTACAAGACCAAGGGGCGCCCGTGGTTCGACATTGATGAGCAGATGCGGAAGTCGACCGCAGTGGTGCCGGAGGTATTCAAGATCGACATGGATTTCAACGCGACCCTGCTCGATGCCGAGCGGGGCATCCCCATCCTCCGTCGCTTGGAGAAATACGCCCAGGTCGACATTTACGAGACGCCAATCCCGCAGGCGGATCTCGTCGGAAATCGCCAGATCCGTAACGCTACGCGGGTCGACATTGCGATGCATTATGAGCGCCCCGCTCCTGCGACGGTATTGCGGGAGGGCGTCTGCGATGGATTCGTGGTCGGCGGCGGTGCCAGCGAATTGATGCGGGCCGGCGCATTTTCTGCGGAAGCGGGCATGCCATTCTGGCTCCAGATCACCGGGTCGGGGATTGCCGCGGCATGGTCCACGCACTTCGGTGGAGTCTTGAGCCACGCCGTCTGGCCGGCGGTGAATTGTCACCAGCTGTTTGTTCATCCGCTCCTCACCGAAGAAATCGCGGTCAGCCAGGGGCACGCTAAAGTGCCGGACGTTCCCGGTCTCGGATACCAACTCGATCATGACGCCATCGAGAAATTTAGGTGTGAAAAACCCAAGCAACGACCTGAGCCTCAGAGATTAATCGAGACGACATGGGCGGACGGGGCGAAGATGTTCATGGCCAGCAATGGAACGGTGAATTTCATGATCGACCAAGCCATGGCGGAGAGAATTCCCTACTACGAGGAGGGTGCCGACACGCGCATCGTTCCCGATGACGGGAGCGAAGAATGGGCGAAACTCTATCAAGCGGCCCGGGACCGGCCGGTCTTTTCTCCTGATGCGCGAAATCCGGAAAGCTTGCCCTATAAGAAACCGATTTAGTATGGGCCGTTTCGATGGGCAGTGAGAATTCCGGGTCCTGCGCGGCTGTTCATTGTGCTACGCAAGAGAGGTGAACGCGGCGTTGCTGTGAATGTTCCGGCGTGTTATGTCCTTCTCATGATGAATCGGTATCTTTGCGCTCTTCTTGCCGCCTTCGCGGGATTTTCACTTGTTTCAGCGGTCGATGCTGCAGAGACAAAACCGAACGTGGTGTTTATTCTCACCGACGACCTGGGCTGGAATGAACTGGGGTGTTACGGGCAGACGAAGATCAAGACGCCGCGGGTGGATTCTCTCGCGAGGGACGGGATGAAATTCACGCAAGCTTATTCGGGGAATGCGGTGTGCGCGCCGTCGCGTTGCGTGTTGATGACGGGAAAGCACCCGGGGCATGCGATCGTGCGCAACAATCGGGGGATGAAGCCGGAGGGGCAGTTTCCCTTGCCTCCGGAGGAGGAGACCATTGCATCTCTCTTTGCGCAGGAAGGGTATGTCAGCGGCGCTTTCGGGAAGTGGGGTTTGGGTAATACGGGGTCGACGGGAAATCCATTGAAGAAGGGATTCAAGCGCTTCTTCGGATACAATTGCCAGGCGCATGCACACAGTTTTTATCCGGCGACCTTGTGGAGCGACAACGAGTTGTTTCCGCTGAACAATGATCCACCGATTCCGGGACATGCGAAGTTGGCGCCGGAACTCGATGCGGATGATCCTGCGAGCTACGCCATCTTTAAAGGGCAGGACTATGCGCCGGACCGAATCAACGGGCAGGCGCTCAAGTTTATTCGCGACAATAAGGACGGGCCTTTCTTCTGTTACTATCCGACGATCATTCCGCATCTGGCGCTGATGGTGCCGGACGAAAAACTCGAGGAGTATCACAAGGAGGGGTGGAAGGAGACACCGTTCACGAGTCGCGAAAGACGCAGTTACACGCCGCATCACACCCCGCGAGCAGGGTATGCGGCGTTCATCACGCAGATGGATACTTATGTCGGGCGCGTTCTTGATCTTCTGGATGAGTTGGGCTTGCGGGAGAATACCATTGTGGTGTTCACCAGTGACAACGGGGCGACGTATTTGCCGGAGGTGGATTTTGAGTTCTTTGAAAGTGTGGGGCCCTTGCGCGGTTTGAAGGGCTCGCTGTATGAAGGGGGAATTCGAGTGCCCTTGCTCGTTCGTTGGCCAGGAAAGGTTGCTGCTGGCAGCGAGTCGGATGTGCTGACAGGGTTCGAAGACTGGCTTCCGACCTTGCTTGAATTGACCGGCGCTGAGACGGAAGTTCCGGCGGGAGTGGACGGTGTCAGCCTTGCCCCGGTGCTGCTCGGGGAAGCGAAGAAAGGGAGCGGGGGACGCGATTTTCTCTACCGGGAGTTTGCGGCATACGGGGGACAGCAGGCGGTATGGCTCGATGGCGGAAAATGGAAAGCCATCAAGCAGAATCTATTGGGGAAGAAAGGCGCTCCGGGTTTCGCCTTGAAAGCGAATGGCCGAAGCGCGCAGGGTGGCTCGGATGCCACGCCGGGTAAGCTGGAGCTGTATGATCTGGAGAACGATATCGGCGAGTCGAAGGACGTGGCGAGCGAGCATCCGGAGATCGTGAAGCGGGCGGAGGCCTTGATGAAGAGCGAGCGATTTCCCTCAGAGGACTTTCCGTTTCCGGTGCTGGATGCGAAGTAGCCCGGTCGTTCGGGATGACTTGATCATCTGGCGGGATGACAGATCGAGAGCTAGCGCCAGAAGCCGGAAATGCGGTGTTAAAAAGATGGGGTTTCCCGGCAGTTGGCGAAATCATTTGTCCATGAAATTCACTGGCCTCGCGATCGGCATACTGCTGTCGTTTCATTTCGGCTTCGCCCAAACCCTTGAAGTCCTCCCCGAAGAAATCGCGCCGGGCGTGCCGAAGACGGAAATGATTGCGGATAATTATGACTAGGAACAAACATTTAGTGCTATCGGTGTTGATCGCAGCAATAGCTGGATTTTTAACGCCGCCGCCGGCCTATGCCGGTTTTGTAGACAAAGGTGCGGAAGCTGTCTCTT
>OJCB01000709.1_pt1 | contig 12058 bp, 7 predicted proteins | sample 1591501 | NCBI WGS metagenome assembly OJCB01 (sample SAMN05416813, study PRJEB24817) | seawater metagenome | isolation source: Sea water | place: Canada:Atlantic | collected 2013-07 | reverse complement strand
TCGTCGGCAGCGTCAGATGTGTATAAGAGACAGAATCCAGTCAGCAACGGCGGGCTCTGGAATTCTGTTTGCAAAAATTACCGGGCGACAAGCAGCAACTTCTCCGGCGGGCTTACGACGGCGAAACCAAAATTGATGCACTGGCTGCGGAACTGAATCGGACAGCGATGTCGATCTACAAAGTCCTGCATCGGCTGCGGTTGAAAATGGTGAGTTGCACTGAACACTTCTTGGCAAAGGAGGGGCGCGCGTAATGAATTCTTCCGAAACGCCCATTGAAGACGATCCAAGATGGAAGCTGGTTCAGCGCTATGCTGAAGGTGTCGCAAGTTCCGGCGAAGTTGCAGACCTGGAACAGACGCTCAAACAGGATCCGGAATTCCGGGCCGCATTTCTTTCCTATCTGAATATCGATTCAGCGCTAGAGGAAACGGTTCTTTCTGACGAATTGCTCGATTTTTCGATAACCGGGGCCCCAAAAGCTAAGAAGGCTACTTTTCGATTCCAGATTGGCGTCGGCATCGCAGCAATGCTTATCGCAACAAGCTTAGTGGCATTTTTTAAACCGCAAATGTTCCGCCCCGTCGTGGCAGAAGTTGAATCGGCCACTTCCGATGTGCGTTGGCTATCCGGTATTTACAAGGAAGGAAGCAGTCTGAGGAAGGGAACGCGCCTAAAACTCGCTTCAGGCTCAGTCGAGGTGCGCTTTCATTCCGGTGCAATGACCCGACTCCACGCACCGGTTCAATTTGAAATCGTTTCGGCCAACAGCGGCTTCCTTCACTACGGCGAAGCCTTTTCGCGGGCGGACAATGAGCACTCACAGGGCTTCACCATTTTGACTCATTCAGGAAATTTCGTTGATCAGGGCACCGAATTTCTCACCACCGCCAGCGTGGATGGATACAGCCAGCTTCACGTCACTTCAGGAGAGGTAGACGCCGATATCCCCGGTCATCAGCGGCAAAGAATTCGGACAGGAAGCGGTCTCGGAATTGAGCCCGGCGAAGTACCCGTATTGATCCGTATTGAGCAGGGAGAGGACGACGCCACATTCACCTTTCCCACGATCCCCGGGCCCAGCGATGCTGATTTCGCAGATCGCCGGCAGGGAAATGCGGACGTCACCTGGCGCCCAACGAATTCAGACGACAGGAAGAACGATCTCTCGCCCCATAGCGGTCCGCCAAAACTGCTCACCGATGGGCATGGGCAATCCGGAAAAGACGAACCGGCGGAGTCCCTGTTTTTCCGGGACGGTGCGAACGGCCTCATTGTTATCGATCTGGGAAAAGAAGTTCCCGTTTCTAAAATCAACACATACTCCTGGCACCAGAACCTCGACGATCCCGATCTTAGACGTCGAGCAGTTCAGCGGTTTACACTCTGGGGGCACGGAGAGGACGAGCCATTCTGGTTGCTTCCGAAAAGCGATCCTTCCGGTTGGACTCGTATTGCCAGAGTCAATACCGACGCCTTCTTTGGAGTCAAAGAAGAACCTGACCGACCACCACAACAAGCGTGCTCAATTTTTTCGGGTGAAGAGCCGATCGGATATTTCCGCTACCTGCTTTTCGAAGTCTCTCCCACTCCGATGCCCGATGGACTTCGTCCCCGACATACGTTTTTCGGGGAAATCGATGTCTTTACAAACCCCTCAAGCAAATCCAAATCCTGAATCATGAAAATTGTTTCAAAATTCATCTTACTATTCGTTCTCTTTTCAGGTCTCTCGCCATTGGCCGCAGTTGAACCCGAAGTCGCCATATACGAGCCAACCGGCACACTTCCTTATCTCTCCGTGGAAGAGAGCCTGAAGAGCTTTCACCTCCCCGAAGGATACCGTCTCGAAGCAGTCGTCACCGAACCTGAAGTGAGAGAACCGGTCGTCTGTGCATTCGACGGAAACGGTCGGATGTACGTCGCCGAAATGCGGACCTACATGCTGGACGCCGATGCCAATGGTGAACAGGAACCCAGCAGTCGTGTCTCACTCCATGAGGATACCAACGGAGATGGAAAGATGGACAAGCACACCGTCTTTGCTGACAATCTCCTGCTCCCCCGCATGATTCTCCCGCTCGATGATCGGGTCCTCATCAACGAAACCAACACTCTCGACATCTACGCCTACCGCGACACAGACGGCGATGGAGTTTCCGATGAAAAGACGCTTTTTTACGAAGGCGGCGATCGTGGCGGCAACATGGAACACCAACCCAGCGGCCTGATCTGGTCGATGGACAACTGGCTCTACTCCACCTACAACGCTTACCGCCTTCGCTTCAATCCCGACGGACTCGCGATCAAAGAGTCCACCGCACCCAACGGCGGTCAATGGGGCCTCACTCAGGATAACTACGGCAAGCCCTGGTTCGTCAACGCCGGAGGAGAAATGGGACCGCTCAATTTCCAACAGCCGATCGTTTATGGTCAATTCAATGTGCCTGACCAGTTTCCGGTCGGATATCGGGAAGTGTATCCGCTCGTCGGAATCCCCGATGTGCAAGGTGGAGCGGAGAGGCGTTCCCGCCCTGATAACAAGACCCTGAATCACTTCACCGCGACCTGCGGCCAGGAAGTCTATCGCGGTGATCGTCTACCTCAGGATCTGCATGGCGACCTTCTCTTTTCCGAACCTGTTGGGCGACTGATTCGTCGCAGTCAAATCGACGTCCGTGACGGCATCACCTATCTGAGCAACCCTCATCCCAAAAGCGAATTCATCCGCTCAACGGATCCGAACTTCCGCGCCGTTAATATGGTAACCGCGCCGGATGGCTGTCTCTACATCGTCGACATGTATCACGGCATTGTTCAACAGGGCAACTGGACCAAACCCGGATCCTATCTTCGGGGAGTCATCGACGAATACGGCTTCGCCAAAAATATCGGACGTGGTCGGATCTACCGTCTGGTTCACGAGGATTTCGAACGCGGCCCGAAACCGAATATGCTCAACGAAACGCCAGAGCAACTCATCGCCCATCTCAACCATCCCAATGGCTGGTGGCGTGACACCGCACAGAAACTTCTCATCGTAAAAGGTGACAAATCCGTCGTTCCCGCTCTTGAAAAAGCTGCGAAAGAAAATGAGAACGAACTCGCCCGAATGCACGCGATTTGGACACTCGAAGGACTCGGTGCTCTTTCACCCGAACTGGCCCGTGCGAAATTCGCCGACGACAAACCCGCTGTCCGCCAGGCGGCGATTCGCGCGAGCGAAACACAGATCAAAGCCGGTGAGGAGTCACTTCAAAAGGATGTGATTGCTATGGCAAAAGATTCAGATCCCAACGTTGCCACACAGGCCCTGATGACGGCCAAGCTTCTCAAGTTTCCCGATCACAAAGAGTTGATCACCGCGACCTCCACTGATCACTCCAGCTCCGGCGTTCAGGCTTTCGGAAAGCAACTCCTCTCCGGCGGTGTCAAACCACCTGCGAAATTGAGCCCTGAGCAACTCACTCAATACAAGCACGGACAGGAAATCTATCAGGCCCTCTGTTTTGCCTGTCATGGCGCAGATGGTAAAGGAATGAAAGTTCCCGGTGCCGATATCACTCTGGCTCCATCCTTTGTCGGCTCCAAAATTTTGGCCCATCGTAATCTCGCTCCAAAAGTAGTCCTTTATGGTCTAACCGGCCCCATCGATGGCAAAACTTATCCCGGAGAAATGATTGCGATGGCTTCCAACGGGGATGCCTGGATCGCCGATGTCCTCTCCTATCTGCGCAACAGTTTCGGAAACCAAATGGGCTTCGTCTCCGAGGGGGAGGTCACCCGGACCCGGGAAGAAACCGAAGGCCGCACCAAGCCCTGGACAGTGGAGGAGCTTCTGGCCAGCGTTCCACAAACTCTGGGTAATCGCAACAAGTGGAAGCTCACCGCGAGCAATGGCGAGAAGGATCTGAAGAATGCCATCGATGGAAATTTGTCCTCTCGCTACACCACCGGTAAAAGCATGGCCCCGGGAATGTGGGTCCAGATCGAATTGCCTTCGGAAACAAAAATTGCCGGTCTAATTCTCGACGCAGGCAGTTCCCGAAACGATTACCCCCGCGGCTTTGAAGTAACTCTTTCCACCGACGGCAAAACCTGGACCAAGCGGGTCGCCAAGGGAAAAGGTAAAACCGCGAAGACGGTCATCGAGTTCAACGAAAAACCAGCTCGTTTCATCAAGATCACCCAAACCGGATCAGATAGACTTTTCTGGTCGATACACGAACTCGATGTGCTCGAAGCAGCGAGACAGAAATAGATCACAAATATGCCCACGATCTCCATTTCGGAAGCCAGAGAAGAATACGATGTCGCCATCGTCGGGTCCGGCGCAGGCGGCGGACAGATGGCTTATACGCTGACTTTGGCCGGCATCAAATGCGTCATGCTCGAAGCGGGGCGTTCCTATGATCCGGTCAAAGAAACGCCGATGTTTCAGACGAAGAATCAGGCGCCTCTCGGTGGTTCCTCGACTCCCGACAAGGACTTCGGCTTCTGGGATGCGACCATCGATGGGGGGTGGGATGTTCCGAACGAGCCTTACACTCAGGCAAGCGACAAGAAAGAGGAGCAGTTCAAATGGTGGCGCGCCCGGATGATGGGTGGCCGAACTAATCACTGGGGACGTATTTCCCTTCGAAACGGACCTTACGATTTCAAACCGAAATCCCGTGACGGCCTGGGATTCGATTGGCCCATCTCCTACAGAGATGTCGAAGATTACTACACCAAGGTTGAACAGCTCATCGGTGTGTATGGCAGTAACGAGGGGATGGAAAATACGCCGGACTCACCTGCCGGAGTCCTGCAACCTCCTCCAAAGGGCCGGGTCGGTGACTTGATGACTCAAAAAGCAGGAAGCAAAGTCGGCGTTCCCGTTGTGCCGATTCACCGTGCTGTCCTGACACGGCCACTCGACGCCGATACGATCCCTGCCAAACTCCACCCAAAGAACAAGAAGGCACAGAAAATTGTAGCGGACTCCATGAGGAAACGGGCCGCCTGTTTCTGGGCCACTGATTGCGGACGCGGCTGCAGCATCGGAGCCAACTATCAAAGCACTACGGTGCATCTGCCACCCGCATTGGCGACAGGGAATCTAGACATTATTCCAAACGCCCACGCTCGCGAAGTCACCATGGGGGAAAACGGAAAAGCCAAGGGTGTCCTTTTCATCGACAAGACCACCGGTAAAGAAGAGCGAGTCAATGCCAAGGCCGTGGTGCTGGCAGCCAGCAGTGGCGAGACCGTTCGGATCCTCTTAAATTCAAAGAGCAAGCAGTTCGCAGATGGACTTGCCAACCGGAGCGGTCTCGTTGGCAAATACATCATGGACACGGTCGGCTCCAATCTACGCGGCCAGATCCCGGCACTGGAAAATGTTTCTCCTCACAACGACGACGGCGCTGGCGGCTCACATTTCTACAGTCCCTGGTGGCTTTACGGAGAACAGAAAGCCGGCAAGATGGATTTCGCGCGCGGCTATCATATCGAAATCGGCGGCACCCGAAAAATGCCGGGCGGAAACAGCCCTGTTCCCGGCAACTATCTCAAGGGTCTCTACGGAACGAAACTGAAAGAAGAAGCTCGTCGTTATTACGGCTCTTTCATTGGACTCGCCTGCCGGGGCGAAATGATCCCGAACGAAAACTCCTACGCTGATCTTGATCCAGAAGTCAAAGACAAGTGGGGTATCCCTGTAATGCGCTGGCATTGGAAATGGAGCGACCACGAACTCAACATGGCGACCCATGCCCAGAAAACATTCACTGAAATGATCGAAGCCATGGGCGGCACCGTTCAAGGGAAACCGAACATGCGCGGAAAGGACACCATCCTTCAGGGCGGCGAAATCATTCACGAAGTCGGCGGCGCCCTCATGGGTGATGATCGCGAAAAGTCCGTCTGCAATGAGTGGAATCAAACCTGGGATGTCGACAACCTTTTTCTCTGCGACGCCTCCCCTTTCGCGTCCAACGCCGACAAGAATCCTACCTTAACCATCATGGCACTCGCCTGGCGTTGCGCCGACCACATCATTGAGGAAGCTGGAAAAGGAAATCTCTAACTGATCTCAAAAATGGATTCTGAAACCAACAATTCCCGGCTCCCGCGTCGCACGGTCCTGCAATGGTTCGCCGCTGCTGCTGCCGCAGGTGAAGCCAGTGCGTTACAGGGATTCGCCCAATCCGCTGCGCCCGCCACGACCGGCTACGGAACCGATCCGAACATGGCGAAGATCTACAATCCGGGTGATGTCTGGCCGTTGACCTTTTCCAAAGCGGAAAAGAACGCTGCAGTTGCTCTTGCCGATGTTATTCTCCCCGCCGACGACCTTGGCCCCGCTGCCAGCACAGTCCGGGTTCCTGACTACCTCGATGAGTGGATCAGCGCGCCTTACCCTAAACAACAGAAGGACCGCGAAGCGGTTCTTCCCGGATTGAAATGGATTGATGAGGAATCCAACAGCCGTTTTCAAAAGAGCTTCGCTGACCTATCACTCACCGAACAACAAACCATTTGCGACGATCTTTGCCGGGAAAAACAACCGGACCCCGAGTGGAGGAAAGCGGCTGCCTTTTTCCATTCCTTTTCCACGATCTGTATTGGCGCCTATTTCGGAACTCCGGAAGGATGGAAGGCCATCGGCTACGTAGGTAACACTCCCAGTGGAATTTTCACCGGACCACCACAGGAGGTGCTGGATGAACTTGGATTGGAGCAAACCGTAAAAGACTGAGCCATCACCATGAGCCGATTTTTATTCGCTGCTTTGTGCCTCTCCGTATCGATGTCCGTAGCGGAGGACTTGAAGAAGCCCAACGTCATTCTGATCATTACTGATGATCAAAGCTGGGACACTCTTGGATTCATGGGTGGAAAAGTCCACACCCCTCGCCTCGATCAAATGGCCGCGGAAGGCCTCTACTTCACCGACTTCAATGTCACATCCACTGTCTGTTCCCCCAGCCGCTATAGCTTTTTGACCGGAAAGTATGCCGGTCGTTGCAGTGGTCCGCGCTTTCTTGAGGAACATCCTCCCGGAGACCAGACTCAGGTTGAAAACATTGGTGAACTGGAACCGGGACAGCCGAACCTTGCCAGACTTCTTCAAGGCTCAGGATACAAGACAGGATTTGTGGGCAAGTCTCACATCATTCGGCACGACTGGCTGGAAGCGAAAAAGACCGGGGCCCAAACACCCATGGAATCTTATCCGCCCGATGCAGACCCGCGAGATCCTGAGATCAATTCAAAGCTCCAACATAACCATCGCCGCTGGTGCGATGAAATGAAGAAGTATGGCTTCGACTACGTTGATGGATTTTATGCAGGGAACCTGAAGGAACAATGGTGCGAGGCGCTCAATGCCCACAACCTCGACTGGACAATCGACAAGGCGCTCCACTTTCTCGACGAGGCGAAAGACGATCCTTTCTTCCTCTACTTTTCCACCACTCTTCACCACGGCCCGGCGCCGTGGGTCGACAAATTTGCACTCGGAGCCGATCCTCGCATGGCAGGTGAAGGTTATATTGAGGACGGCTTCGATGTGCTTCCTTCCCGCGACGATGTGAAACGACGAAACCGGGAGGCAGGTTTCCCCGACAAGGCAGCTTTCGCGCTCTGGCTCGACGACGGGGTCGGTGCTATTCTGGACAAAGTGGACTCCCTGGGACTCGACGAAGAAACCCTCATTCTCTTTGTTCCCGATCATGGATCATTTCGACATGGTAAGGCCACACTGCATGACTTCGGGATGCGTGTTCCTCTTTTGGCCCAATGGAAAGGGATCATCAAGCAGGGCTCCACCTACGATGGTCTTGTCGCCAATATCGATGTGACACCCACCCTCCTGGATCTCTGCAAGGTCGACTTACCCGATCACTTCCCCATGGATGGACTTAGCTTCAAACCCGCACTTTTAGGAAGCTCAGATTCTTATCGTGAATCCATTTTTGGAGAGCTTGGGCATTCGCGTTGTATCAAAACCAAAGAATGGAAATACATCGCAGTCCGCTATCCGAATGATATTCAGGCAAAAATCGACAAGGGCCAAATCTTCCGCGGATACCAGGGAGAGACTCTGCCGCTGCCCTATCTCACTCGAAACAGCCATCTGGGTCACTACGCCGCCAAAGTAAACCCGAACTACTTTGATGCGGATCAACTCTACGACCTTCAGACCGATCCTGAAGAAAATGAGAACCTGTTCAAAGATCACCCCGATGAAGTGGCCCTGCTGAAAGCAGAATTGATGAGTGCCTTGAAAACGTTTCCCAACCGCCCCTTCGGCGAGTTCATCGAATAATCCGCTACCCTGTTTCCCATGAGAAATTCACTCCTCGTTCCCGCGCTCGCGCTCTTCAGCGCCCTTAGCAGTGCACCGCTGGCCGCAGATCGAAAACCCAACATTCTCTTCATCGTCTGCGATGATCTCAACACCCATGTCTCCCCATCCGGTTACGATCCGATCTCGACACCGACTCTGGCGGAGTTCGCGTCCCAGTCGATGACCTTTCGCCGGGCATTCTGTCAGTATCCCGTCTGCGGACCCTCGCGCGCATCTTTCATGAACGGCCTCTACCCTGAGTCGACCGGTGTGCTCAACAACACCGCCGACATACGCAAGGAACGACCGGACACCATTTCGATGCCTCAATTTTTCAAGGGGAACGGATATTGGACTGGAAGCGTCGGTAAAGTTTTCCACTCCCCCCGCCACGAACACGGCGAACTTGCCTGGAACGAGTTTCTTCGCTTTGAAAATGACGAACTTGAAGTGGTTCGGAAAGCCCGCGAGAGATTCGAAACCGAAAACGGTTCCATTGAAAAAGGTCCCAATCGAAAAGCCTGGAAATTAATCAAGAAAGCTGTCTCCGGAAAATTCGATGCCCAAACACCTCCCGGTTACGGCCGGAGCGGCCTGAGCGATGAACAGCACAAAGATGGCAAGAACGCCCGGCAAGTTGCCGAGTGGATTCAGAAAGAGACCCACGGAGAAAAGCCATTCTTCATTGCCTGTGGGATTCAGAAGCCGCATGTCCCCTTCCTCGCACCGGACAAGTATTTTGATCAGTATCCCCCTGATAAGATCGTCTTCAAACCCGACCGCCCGAATCTATGGGACAGCCTTCCCAAAACGGCGATCTCCAAACGGTACGAAGCTTTTGGATTTGAGTTAGGAAAAGAGAACGACCTTCTCCGCCGCGAATACATGCAGGCCTATCATGCCTGTATTTCATTCATCGATGCTCAGATCGCACTTGTGCTCGATGCAGTGAAGGAGAAAGGCCTCTGGGATGATACCGTGATCATCTTCACCTCCGATCATGGATATCATCTCGGAGATCATTTCCTATGGGGAAAAGTCACCCTGTTCGATATCGGAGCCAAAGTTCCTTTCATCGTCCATGCGCCCGGATTAACACAAGCAGGCACGACATCAGAAGCGATGGTCGAACTCGTCGACATTTATCCAACCTTTTCACAACTCGCAGGACTGCAGGCTCCCGATCATTTGCAGGGATCCTCGTTGGTTCCCCTCTTGAATCATCCGGATCGGCCCGGGAAAAAGAAATACGCATACAGCGTCGTCTCCCGGGGGCCGAAACTCGGATACGCCCTTCGCAATCAAAGGTGGAGATACGGTCAGTGGCCCGATGGGGAAGAGCTCTACAACTTGACTCGCGATCCGGAAGAAAAGAACAATCTCGCCCGGCGGGAAGACCAAAAACAGCGACTCGAAGAATTTCGAAAACTTCTCACGGACAGACAAACAGAAGCTACCAGGAAACGTTAGGGCGCCTCGATGTAGTGGGGTCCTTCCTCTCACCACACTCAAATGCTGCGACAGGAATGTCGCAGCTACCGGCAAATAAAAATATGAATTGGAAACTCGCACTCATTTTCGTAATCGGCATGGGCTTCGCTCAGGCAGCAGAAAAGCCAAACGTCCTCTTCCTCGCTGTTGATGACATGAATGACTGGATTGCTTGTCTGGAAACGACTCCACACGCCATCACTCCCAACATCGACCGGCTCGCCGCACGTGGCGTCAATTTCACTAACGCTCACACCGCCGGAGTTTTCTGCGCCCCTTCCCGGGCAGCCATTTTCACAGGACAGTTTGCCTCGAAGACAGGTTGCTACACGACAGCCAACTACTTCGTTCATCGTCCTGACATTCGCCCACTCCAGGTCAGCTTCACCGAAGGCGGATACGAAACCTTCGGCGGTGGAAAATTGTTTCACCATCCCGCCGGGGCCATCGATCAACGCGGTTGGACCGAATTCTATCTTCGCAAGCAAAGCCAACGCGAAAGCGGATGGCCACTCGATTCCTGGAGCGAGGAGACGCCTTTTCCCGATCCCTTCCCCGCCAGCGTCTACAACGAGGGCAAAGAAGTAAGCGGCGGTCTCTTTCTCGACTGGGGAGCCGTTCCGGAAGGAACCGAAGAAAAAATGGCCGACACCATGCGTGCCAACTGGGCCGTTTCGAAACTGAAGGAGAAGCACGAAAAACCTTTTTTCCTCGCTGTCGGTTTGTATTCTCCGCATTTCCCCAACTACTGCCCGCAGAAATATTTCGATCTCTACGATCCGGAGAAAATCGAACTCCCCCCCTATAAGGATGACGACCTCGATGATCTTCCTGAGAAAATTCGAAAGCAGAAAACCAATCGCAAGAACCTCCACCACAAGGGTCTCGAAGAACTCGACGCGATTGATGACGCAATTCACGGCTACCTCGCCTGTATCAGCTATGCCGACGCCATGATCGGTCGGGTTCTCGATGCACTCGATGCCAGCCCTTACGCTGACAACACGATCATTGTTCTCTGGAGTGATCACGGTTACCACCACGGCGAAAAAGGGGAATGGGGGAAACACACCTTATGGGAACGAACTTCCAATGTTCCATTCATCTGGGCCGGCCCCGGAATTGCACAGGGTGAAAAGACCGACACTACCGTCAGTTTGATCGACATGTATCCGACTCTTGTCGAGCAATGTAAACTGCCAGAGACGCCTCAGAATCTCGAAGGCCGATCCATTGCGGGAATTCTCGAAGATCCGTCTTCGGCAAAGCAGCTCAAAGTTTTTCTTCCCCACATGGAGCCGGAATCCTACGCCGTGGTCGATCGCCGTTACCGATACATCCACTACGCCGATGACACCGAAGAACTTTACGATGTAAGGAAAGATCCCAACGAATGGACCAATCTCGCCTTAGATCCGAAGTTCACCGAAGTGAAGGCCGAGTTTCAAAAACGTGCACCCAAAAAGTTCGTCAAACCGAATCCCAAGCTCAACCTTAGGAAGCAGCTGATCTTTAAAGGGGACACCTTTCACTGGAATGTCGGCAAATAAGGCGAAGCGGTCCCCATGGTGGCAAGCGTGAGCGCATATCTACTCGATTGAACAGGCTTGGATGATCGATCATATCCTGTTATGCTGATCACATTTCATGAAAAGCCTTGGAATCCTTCTGCTCTCCCTCATTCCCCTACTGTCGGCGAAATCAGAACCGAAGTTCCTGCCACCGGATTGGAATTTACCTCCGTCACCGGACTGGGAGGTGCTGGAGATCGACCAAATTGAAATTGGCTACGGCTTGCAACTTACTGACGTCGATGGTGATGGGAAAATCGATATCATCCTGGCCGACAAGTCGACAGTCCAATGGTACCAAAACCCGGATTGGACCAAGCACATCATCGCCCGCGACCTGACCGAACGGGACAATGTCTGTGTCACCGCGCGTGATATTGATGGCGACGGAAAATGCGAGATCGCAGTTGGTGGTCAGTGGAATTTCAAAGAAACGATCAAGGACGGTGCCGTTCACTACCTGATTCCACCAGCGGATCGGACTCAGCTCTGGAAACCTGTGCAACTGCATCACGAGCCCAGCGTTCACCGGATGCATTGGATCAAAGGAGCTGATAAAGATTCCTACACCCTTGTCGTGAAGCCTTTGCGCGGAAAGGGAACGCTCGACGGTATCGGAGCCTGTCTCTTATACACATCTCCGAGCCCACGAGACCGAGGC
>OJCB01000706.1_pt1 | contig 12127 bp, 5 predicted proteins | sample 1591501 | NCBI WGS metagenome assembly OJCB01 (sample SAMN05416813, study PRJEB24817) | seawater metagenome | isolation source: Sea water | place: Canada:Atlantic | collected 2013-07 | reverse complement strand
TCAGCCTCGGTCTCGTGGGCTCGGAGATGTGTATAAGAGACAGGTGCGAGGTAGCCTTTGATTGTCTGTTAGAAACTAGGGTTTTGTATTGTTGCATATCATGTTTGGGTATTAGTAGCGAACATTGTCTTAAAATACTCAATTTTAAGAGCTAATCCAATTTTGAAAGTAGATTCTGTTTAGGCCGGCCTGGTTCTCCTTATTTTTATCGCTATGTTTGCTCACTCTAACTTCATAAAAATTAGTAGATGAAGAACTGCTTACTCTTGATCGTAATATTCGGAACTTTCGCTTGTAAAAACACTGGCTCCGTACCCGTAACAGATGGGTCGATCGACATTTCGGCGACCATTGATCTCATTCGCCAGTCTGACCGAGTGAAGAATGCATTAGATGGTTTTCAAATGATAACCGTGGATTGTGACAGCATGATCTCCCTGCTAGATGAGGCTTATCGCAAGGACCAGGAAGTACGCCAACAAGGAGGAGATATGCAGCTTATTGATCAGCAAAATCAAAAAGTGGTGGTTTCTCTTATTGAGAAATGTGGTTTTCCTACTATGGAGCAGGCGGGACAGCATGGTTACACGGCCATCTTTTTTGTGCTTCAGCATTCTGCCGGAGGGATTATCGGGCGCTACTATCCGCCATTGGCCGCTGCAGTGGAAAGAGGTGAAATCAATAAGAGTACATTTGCCCTTATGCAGGATCGTCTACTCATGAATTCTGGATACAAGCAAGTGTATGGCTCTCAGATCATGAATGATCAATTGTATGAATTACAAGCGCCGGAAACTGTCAATGAAAGGCGTGCCGAGGTAGGTCTAGGCCCCATCGAAGCCTATTTGAAATACTTTAATCTTGATTTTGAAAAAGAGATGGAACGAATGAATGGGAGAGGGGAGTAGTTGCTAGCATTTAGACTTCAGAAGTTTTCTCTGTAACGCCCTAGGAAACTTCTGAAGTCTTACAGCTTAACAAATTTTTCCACCCACTTCACGCCTTCAACAGTAAGTATTTCCAACCAATAAATGCCCGGTTTAAGCTGCGATATATCTAATTCTTGAGCCAAGGCATCAGCCCTCCGATATTCTTTCTGTACTTGGCCCCAGGCATTAATGAGGCGAAGACTGCGGATGCGCAATGGCTCAGCTTCTGGGGCGTTGAAATAGAGCTGATCCGTTGCCGGGTTGGGGTATATAGAAAGTGAACGCGCAGCAGGAAAGATGAGATCCGTACTAGATATCAATTGAACATCCGGAGAGATATTGATTTCTCCTCCCGTAGTGCTGCCTTCGAGGATTAAGATTTCTTGTCCGGCTACTACGTCTTTTAGTCGATCAATATGTCCGGTGGGCCAGTAGATTAGGACTGAATCTGCCTTATCTGCCATGCCTAATCCGATGATATTCCGTTCGGAATTTTGACCCAAAAAGCTAGTGCCACATTGCGTGAAGCGGTTTTGTCTACGCCCATCAGTATAGACTTCAATCCGACTCCCGATCGCATCTCTATTGCTGAGTACCCCCTCCAATTCGATGCTAATATATTGATGAGATGAAACACTCTGATTTTCCCACAATTGAGATTGAAATGGACTAGAATTGATCACCATGAGGTCAATTTTACCATCTCGATTAAAATCTCCTAGTGCATTGCTATAACTTTGTACGGTATCTCCCACAAAGCCTGCTGCTAAAGCGGTAAAGGATTCGTCCCCCATATTATAGTAAAAAGCACTAGAGGTATTCGCTGCACCTTCCTGCGCACCACTCACATACAGATCTTCCAGGCCATTATTATCCGAATCTATAAATAAAGCCCCCCATCCCGTAGAGTAGAATCCAACCCCTGAAGGCCCTGCTAGTTCCGAAAAAGTCTCATCTCCATTGTTTCGCAATAAAACGTTTCCTCCTATTGTGTTGGTCGCATAAATGTCAAAATGACCATCATTATTATAATCGCCAATGGTCACACTCATCGCATTCATAGCAATACCCGTGGCGCTAGTTTCACTAATGTCTGTAAATGTTCCATTTTGGTTGTTGCGTAATAGAGTGTTGCCAGAAAAACGATCATTGGCCGTGTATAAATCCGGCCACATATCATTGTTGTAGTCAAAAAAGGCATAGCAGAAAGGGATTTTGGCGGGGTCTTGCGCACCTCGATTCGCGGCTACCTCTCGAAAAGTGCCATCTGCTTGGTTTTGATACAGAAGGTGGGTATTGTCGGCGGGTATGCCCGTTCTCTTACCGATGTAAAGATCGAGCCATCCATCGCGATCAAAATCGCCAAAGGAAGCGCCGTAGGTGAGAAAGCGCTCAGTGGTTAAGCCCGCTGCAGCCGTTACATCCGTAAAGGACAGGTTGCCATCATTGCGGTATAAGCGGTTGACCTCTCCTCGGCTAGCCATGAATAAATCTTTGTCGCCATCATTGTCATAATCTACCCACAGGACTTGTCCTTGAAAAGTCTCATCGGGTACCAACGGGGCTATTTTCTCAAAAACTCCTTCTCTATTTTGGTAAAAGGCAATCGTCGACCCTCCTTCAGTAGCTAGCGTCAGGTCATCCCAACCATCCCCATTAAAATCACAAAAACTTACGCCACCGCTAGGGACGGCTAGGCCATAATTGTGTACAATGTTTTTGGCTCCTGCCACCTCCACAAAAAGGGGCTGTGCTTTAGCCTTTGTCAGCAGTCCCATACAGGCTAATACCAATAGGAAGAGAACCCTAAAGGTCGATTGTATTTCTGCTGAGCGTCTTTTACCTACTAATTGCATCATGTGTAGCTTATCATTCAAGGTCGACACAAACTTTTGCGCTTTGGCTGTGCCAATCTTTTTTTTTTACGATCATTCCACCACCTCAATGTCGATAGCTGGGGTATAGAATTCGATCGAAGAAACCAAGCTTATCTCTTCATTTTCTTGTTGATTGTCCTGTCGTTTTACCAGGTACAATTTTCCCGGACCTGGGCGGAGCGGAGCGGTTTGTTCGGGACTGAGCGTAAACTCGATTGTTTTTGCGGGGCCAGTCAATGTAATGGAATAGGCTCGATTTTCATCATCGGAAAAAAGCAATACCAATTGTTCATTGGCTTTGATCAAGCCCCCATTCACGACCAAGGTCATTCCCTTACTTATGCTAATGTCTCCCTTCAAAAAGAAATCTTTGATGGGTGTCATCTTGAGATTATAAGCACGCTGCTTACCATCATCCGCCTTAAATTGGAAGGGGAAGTCGCCAATATATTCTGATTCTCTTTCCAATTCGTAGCGAATCACTTTTGACTGCAAATTGCGCTCCACCATGCCGCTATTTTGAAAAGAAACCCCTCCTGCAATCTGCTTGGGCCGTGATTCATCCGGAGAAATACCTTTGCTGAAAGACGCCTGTGCCTTCAACTGCGATTCCTCAGCCAAGTAGCGAACAAAGAAATCAATGAATAGTTTTTCTGCAGGTTTTTGCTGCATACTTCCCGCCTCCTGGCAACTACCCACTAATAGGAGTAAACCCAAGACGAAGAAAATGGTATAATATCGGCGCATAAGTGGGAGTTTATATTCTTATTTCAGCAATTTATCGCTGTTTTTCCTTAAGCCAAATATACTAGGATTTCTTAAAGCTTGTTTGCGAACTGGATGACTGCATCTTTATCAGTAGAGGAAGGGATACATATAAATGCAATTACCAGCATTAGTCCCTATTCTTCAACAACTTTTCCTAATTCTCTGCAGTAAATAGCACAGACTATGAGCTGATTTCCACATTAACACCTATATTTGCGGGCTTTCTGTGAATTCTATGTCATGCACAGGACGAAAAAATGAATATACAGTTAGATGCGAGGAGCATAATATTACTGACCTTCGTTCTATTAAGAATTGGGCACATAAATATTGTGTTTTGTAAGCTGTATGATGAATTGTAACTAAAAAAAGAGTCATCATTACTTGAAATCGATTATTTTTGTACCGTATTTTGACCGCCTACTGACACCCTCACTTATCTGACCGCCCTTTTTCGGAACCTTCAATAGCATCCTATGGCTAATTGTAGGGTACCGTGATTATGATGTCTTTCAGGCAATAGTATGAGAAAACTTAGATGGAATGGTTTGAAATTATAACCTTTGATCATAGACTTTTAGCAGCTAACCTATTTTTAAGTAAAGTCTATCGGTCAATATTCAATTGTATTTGGATTTAATTAAACCCAAAACTATATGCTACGATCTTTATTCTTATTTCTCCTCTTTTCCGTAGTGACCACTGTGGCTTTTGCGCAGACTTCCCTATCGGGGAAGATAACAGATGAGGAAACATCGGAGCCGATGATCAGTGCCACTGTCGTTCTGTATAAAAATGATGTACAGATAACGGGTACGATCACTGACTTGGATGGTAATTATTCTTTTTCTAATCTCGATCCAGGAACCTATGATGTACAGGTGACCTACACGGGTTATACCGATGTGAAAACAACGGGCGTCCAGGTGCTGGCGGGAAAAGCGATTAAACTGGATGTAAAAATTGCGGAAGGTGCGCTTATTGATATTGGGGTGGTAGTAAGAGGCTATCGCGTGCCGCTGATCCAGCAAGATAATACGACATCGGGAGGTGTGATTACTAGCGATCAGATCAAGAACTTGCCATCGAGAAGTATTTCTGCCTTGGCTGCTACTACGGCAGGTGTATCTAGTGCTGATGAAGGAGATGCTTTGTCGATTAGAGGATCTCGATCCAATGCCACTGATTACTATATTGATGGGATGCGCGTCACTGGTGCACTGATACCAGAAACGGAAATTGAGCAGTTGCAGGTAATCACTGGTGGGATGGAAGCCAAATTTGGTGATGCTACAGGCGGAATTGTTTCCATCATCACTAAAGGACCATCCAATAAATTTTCGGGTAATGCGGAAGTAGAAACCTCGGAATTTCTAGATGAGTTCAACCGTAACCTGGTAGGCTTGAGTCTGACCGGACCAATCCTCAAAAATAAGAAGGGTATATCCATTCTTGGGTTTCGTTTAGCAGGCCGTTATTCTTCTAGTGGAGATGATGATCCACCTGCTGTACCCATTTATCGAATCAAAGATAGTAAGCTAGCAGAGTTGGAAGCTAATCCGACTTTTATTCCCGACGGAGGGAACCAGCCTCGGGTGGCTTCTGAGCAATTGGGGCCAGATGATGTAGATGTGTTAGGGTATCGTCCTTTTGAAGGAAGTAATCGAATAGATGTTACGGCCAAATTGGATGCCCGTGTTAATGATGCCATCGATTTAAGTTTTACGGGCGCTTACGCGAATACCTATAACCGCTTTACCCCTGGTGCCTGGCGAACATTAAACAGTCACAATAACCCCGTTTCGGAGTTTGAATCCTACAGAGGGAATTTTCGGTTCCGACACCGGATAGGTGGAGCAGGAGGGAGCGAAGGTTCGACTAGTACGATTCAAAATGCCTCCTATGTTCTACAATTTGGCTACGAAACGAATAGTAGTAAAGCGTATGATTTTAACCATGGGGATAATATATTTGAATATGGGTACATCGGTAAATTCGATGTAGACTGGGTCCCGGTTTTTACCAGAAATGATACGACTGGCTTTTTAGAACACCAAGATTATCTACGCGTACTTCGAGGATATGACCCTTCTGCGGTCAATCAAGTACTCGCTAATTATAACTTACCCTTTGGCTTCGGCCCAGAAGAAGGAATCAATAGCCAAGTAGAAGATGTGCTGACACCTGATAATTTTGCTGCCCCTAGTTGGGCATTAGATAACTTCAGTGTGATTAATGGCCGATTGGACGGGCGATTGACTTCTGCCTGGAATCACCATTCACATGTAGGGCAGGTCTACAATTCGAATAGTAGATCGGCTAATGACTTATATACCTTCAATGGTAATGTTGCTTTTGATTTCTTGCCAGGCGGTTCCGAAAAAGGACGTCACAATATTGAATTGGGCTTATACTACGAGCAAAGAACGAATCGCTCCTATACCGTAGCTCCTTTTGGTTTGTGGGTATTGGCTCGTCAGCGAGCGAATGAACATCTTGAGCAAGGTTTGACGAGCGATGTAATCGGTACGATTATGGTGCCGGGTACAGGAGAAGAAGCACAGATTAGAGATTATTTCACACCTACTTCTATTGATGAAACCAACTTGTTTTATCGAAAACTAAGAGAAGCGATTGATGTGCCTATCGATCAGTGGGTGAATGTAGATGGCCTGGATCCAAGCCAATTGGATTTAAGTATGTTTTCTGCGCGGGCTTTGAATGATCGAGGCTTTTTGGGTTACCTAGGCTATGATTATCTCGGCAATGAGTTCAATGGTACCTTTGATGACTTTTTCAATACCATTGACCCAGCTACAGGCTTCCGTAGTTTTCCTGTAGCCCCTAATCGACCGATCTATGGCGCGGCCTACTTACAAGATAAATTTACTTTCAAGGATATTATCTTCCGAATCGGATTGCGGGTAGATCGCTATGATGCCAATACTCGTGTCTTAAAAGATATCTACTCTTTGTATGAGCTCATGGGGGCTGATGATTTTCACCAATCATTTGGTGGCAATCGCCCTGGCAATATCGGAGATGATTACAAAGTATATGTAGCCGGGCAGCAGAGTTCTGAGGTGACTGCTTATCGCGATGGCGATCAGTGGTACAAATCTGATGGAACACCTGTAAATAATCCAACGGATATTGATGGCGTGAATTCAGGTCTGGTATTCGGCTTTGTAAAAGACGAAAGGGCGCGGGATGATGTCAACTTCATTAAGAAAGAAGAATTTGACACGGGTATATCTTTTGAAGATTACGAAACGCAGATCAATTTTATGCCTCGTTTGGCTTTCTCTTTCCCCATTTCGGAAGATGCCAACTTCTTTGCCCATTATGATATTTTAGTACAACGTCCTTCTTCCAATACGATCGCAACGGCCTTGAGTTATTACAACTTTATCGACAATGCTGGCGCTATTAAGAACAACCCTAATCTTCGCCCCGAAAAGACGATTGATTATGAGGTAGGTTTCCAGCAGAAATTATCTGAAAGCTCTGCGATTACGATCAATGCCTATTATAAGGAGTTGAGAGATATGATTCAGGAAAGGGTAATCTTCCCCGTACCTGATATTGGACAGTACACTACTTTTGACAATATTGACTTCGGTACCGTTAAAGGTTTTTCTTTGAAGTATGATTTGCGACGTACTGGAAATATTTCCATGCAGGCCAATTATACTTTGCAGTTTGCTGATGGTACAGGCTCTAATGCTAACTCATCGAGAGGATTGAATAACCGGGGTGTTATTCGAACACTTTTCCCCTTTGATTACGATGAGCGTCATCGTTTTGTGATCAACCTGGACTATCGTTATGCTTCGGGTGCGCTTTACAATGGACCTCGTATAGGCGGGGTAGATATCCTGTCCAACTTTGGTGTCAATCTACAAACTACCGCAGTTTCAGGTCGACCTTTTACCTTTAATAATGTACCGCAAGAATTTAGCGGGACAGGCTTGGCGAGTACGATCAACGGTGCTAGGAAGCCTTGGACCTATCGCTTGGATTTACGGGTTGATAAAACCATCCGAATAAAAAAGAACTTTGCTTTCAATGTCTACCTAAGGGTTACCAACTTATTGGATCGTCGCAATATCATCGCTGTTTATCCTTTTACGGGACAACCTGATGATGATGGGTTCCTGCAATCCAGTTTTGGAAATGATCAATTAGGGCAATTGACGGAGCAAGAAGAGATCTATTATTTAGCATCCTATTCTTGGCGAATATTGAACCCCAATTACTATAGTTTACCGCGCCGATTTTACTTAGGTGCTTCTTTTAACTTTTAAAACTCTATGCCAGATATGTATAAATTTTCATCATGGCTATTGATGTTTATTGGCGTGTGTACATTCAGTATAGGCTATGCAAACATTAATCCCAATATTCATAAAAAAGGAAAATCAGACCAATCGTCTCAGCAAAGCAGCACGATCGACTTTCGAGAGAACTGTGACAATGCAGTGAATCGAGTTGATATGCAAATCAATAATGTTCGTGCCCGCTTACTGACTGGAGGAGATGTGTGGTGGGATGGTACCAACGGACGATATATTATTCCTAAGGTGCCTGCCGGAGTGGACGAGGTATCCTCGATATTTGCAGGTGCCGTTTGGCTCGGAGGGAAAGACCCCGGAGGAAACTTTAAGGTGGCCGCCCAAATGTATGGTCGTAGCTCAGGTGATTTTGATTATTGGCCGGGGCCACTTACGCCAGACGGAGATGATCAAGGTACAACGACACAAGAGCGATGTGCCGAATGGGATCGCTTTTTCAACGTCACCGGAGCAGAAATTCAGTTGCACTTGGCCCAGTTCAAGGCAGCAGAAGAGGCTGGAGTGGCTTATGACCCCGCTACGATTCCAGATGGAGTGAGAGGCTGGCCTGGCCGAGGAAACCCATTCTTCTTTGATGTCCATAAATTTGACTTGCCCAATACTTCGCAAGGATTAGCGGGCTATTGGGATGCCGATGCCGATCTAGTTTATGATCCTTCCAAAGGTGATTATCCGATTATTGAGATTAGAGGCTGTGATGCGCCTCAGTTCCCAGATGAAATGACATTCTGGATTTACAATGATGCGGGTAATACACATGCGCAGTCCGACGGATTGCCCATTAGGATGGAAATCCAGGTGCAAGCTTTCGCTTACCAAACCAATGATGAGGTCAACAACATGACCTTCCAACGTTATAAGTTGATCAACCGAGCCAAAGAGGATATTGACAGTACTTTCTTTGCCATGTGGGTAGATCCGGATTTGGGATGTTACGCGGATGATTATATCGGTTGTGATGTAGAGCGAAGTATGGCCTATGTGTACAATGAAGATGCGCTGGACGGTATCAATGGAACGGCTTGTGATGCGGGTGTGAATACTTATGGAGATGAAATCCCATTATTGGGTGTAGATTACTTCCGAGGACCTAATGACGAATTTGGGAATGAACTCGGCATGTCATCTTTTACCTATTTCAATAATGGTGGGGTTACACCGACACCCCCTCAAGGTACTACCGACCCCACGACCGTGACACAATATTATTTCTACTTGTCTGGCCGTTGGCGAGATGGGTCACGATTAACGGTTGGAGGAGATGGATTCAATAATCCAGGCGGGGAAGTCACCTCTTTTGCCTTTCCTGATGAACCCAATGACCCGAATGGTTGGTCTATGTGTACCGCCGATTTGCCTGTGGGAGACCGGCGGACGGTACAGGCTTCTGGTCCTTTCAAATTGGAGCCAGGTGCGGTGAATGAATTGATTATTGGGGTGGCTTGGGTGCCTAATCAGACCTATCCTTGCCCTGATATTTCAGAATTGCAGGATGCCGATGATATTGCACAGAACCTTTTTGATGAGTGCTTTAAGTTGACGCGTGGGCCTGATGCTCCGTATGTAGACTTCATCGAATTAGATAGAGAGGTGATTGCCATTCTTTCCAATGATACGACTGGTATTTGGAACAACCCTTACGAAAGTTATGCAGAAACGGTATTGAGGAGACCACAAGGTATTGAGGATTCTTTGTATCGCTTTGAGGGGTATAAATTATACCAATTATCTGGTCCTGATGTATCCCTATCACAACGTGATGACCCTAGTAAAGTACGTTTAGTACAGCAAGTGGATATAAAAAATAACATTAGCCGGGTATTTAATTGGAAGAAGCTTCGCCCCGGAGATGAAACACCTACCGCACTGGATTTCTTCGTACCTGAATTGCAAGTAGAGGGTTCCAATGCTGGATTACGGCATACCTTTAAAATCACCGAAGACCAGTTTGCTGATGGCGATAGTCGTTTGATCAATCATCGAAAATACTATTACGTTGTAGTCGCTTATGCTTTCAACGAATATGAGGCTTTTAATCCCAATTCTCAGAATGGGCAACGAGAGCCTTATTTGGAAGGAGATAGAAATATAGGAGAACAAGGTGTTGGTTTTTACACCGTAATTCCTCGTCCGATAGTGGATAGAACACTCAAAGCTGCTTACGGCGAAGGACCTGAGATTACTAGAGTTGATGGGATAGGATCTGGCCCCAACTTTATAGATCTGAATGCTGAAACGCGGAAAGGAATGGAAGAGGCCTTTCAAAAGGACGAGTACTACGATGGAGATATTACCTATGCGCCCGGTGAAGGACCGATTGACATTCAGATATTCAATCCATTGGATGTACAAGATGGAGAATACGAATTGCGATTCACTGATATGGACCCCAATGATGATATTCTAAGTCAAGGCGCACGTTGGGTACTAACAAGCCTAAGCAATCCCAATTCAGGGGATGTTTTTGCAGCCAGAAGTATTGAGGAATTGAATGAGCAAATAGTCGCTAAATATGGCTTCTCGGTCGTGATTGGACAAGTGGAAGAACCGGGTACTGTTGGCTTCAAATTTGCTGGAAATGGTGTGATTGGCTACGAAGAAGAGTATACGACTGAAAAACCGATTCAATGGTTATCTGGCGTAGTAGACGATACGGATTTAAGTGTTTTCCCTGCTTTTGATCAGTCGGTGTATGATTTTATGTCGACGGGTACAGCAGAGGTCGATGAGGCTTTGGATCCTGCACAGGACTTTCTGCGCACCCAGTATTTCATACCTTATTACTTGGCTGATTGGCGTCCGAAGGAAAACAATATTCCTTACATCACCCCTGCTTGGTCGACCAATAACGGTAGTAATGCATTGATCGTCGATCGAGCCAAAGATGACAAAGGGCTGCAACGCTTAAACAATGTAGATATCGTATTCACTCCTAATAAAGACCTTTGGAGTAGATGTGTGATTGTTGAAACAGCTAGCGAATGGTTTAGAACTAATGGATTAATTCCAGAAGGTAACCGTAAGAGCTTTGACTTGAGGGCTGCTCCTTCTGTGGGTAAGCAGGCTGATTCGGCTACCGGACTTCCGATGGCAGATGGTGATGGAGAAGGAATGGGCTGGTTTCCTGGCTATGCTGTAGATGTGGAGACAGGCCAACGATTGAACATCTTCTTTGGGGAGAATTCTTCCTATAATGGTTCATTGCTAGCTGACCTAAATAACGGAGCTGATATGATGTATAATCCATCGGATGTACTATTTCGGTTTCCGGTTAGTCAGAATGAATTCTTCGAGTTGTATAATTACTTTACCGGAGGCCAGCATTTTATCTATGTGACCGAGGCTCCTTATGATGGATGCGAATTTATCCGTTCTCGTTTGCGACCTAGTGGAAGTTTATTGCTGAAGAATCGAGCGATGGAGCAGATTACCTGGGCCGGAGTTGTTACGGCAGCATCAGGTACTAGCATGTTATCGTATGAAGAAGGATTGATTCCCTCAGAGGTGATTGTTAAGTTACGGGTAAATGATCCTTTCCAAGTTGAAAAAGATTTATACCCGGACGATGATGTGGATGTAATCAAGACAGGAACCGGTGAAAATAATTTCCATCCGATGTATCGCTTCACCATTGAAGGCAAACAAGCGGAAGCATTAGCGGGTAATGAAATACCTGAACAATTGCAGCCCGTAAATGTAGTGCCGAATCCTTATTATGGACTGTCGAATTATGAAAATTCGGCGATTGAAACGATTGTAAAAATAACGAACCTTCCCTCCAAATGTGTCGTCACAATCTATTCATTGGATGGGCGATTTATTCGTCAATACAACCGTGATGAGCAGATTAGTGATCCGACGGGTTATGGAACAGAAGGGCAGCAAATTTTACCTAATCTTGAATGGGATTTGAAAAATGCTAAAGGAATTCCTGTGGCAAGTGGGGTATACCTCATTCATGTAGCAGCGGAAGGGATAGGTGAAAGAACCTTGAAGTGGTTTGGTATCAACCGTAAATTTGATCCAGCTGCTTTTCAGTAAACAAGAGACAAAAAGGAGAAGTTGGAAATTGGAAAATCCCGGCGTGGAATTCCAATTTCCAATAGATTCGTTGACGAATATTCTTTTTAAAAAATCCAGGCTTTACGCCCAATTCAATAGTATATGAATAAGCTTTTATACCCCATATTCTTAATAG
>OJCB01000705.1_pt1 | contig 12135 bp, 8 predicted proteins | sample 1591501 | NCBI WGS metagenome assembly OJCB01 (sample SAMN05416813, study PRJEB24817) | seawater metagenome | isolation source: Sea water | place: Canada:Atlantic | collected 2013-07 | reverse complement strand
ACGAGATCAGCCTCGGTCTCGTGGGCTCGGAGATGTGTATAAGAGACAGCCATACTCCGGATCTTTCTGAAGCAGCTGAATATAATGATTCGCGAGCCTTGTGTCGGTGGGAGACCAGACTTCAGCCTCCACGGCAGATTCTTCAGCCGCCGGTTTTTCCTGCGCCTGAACGAAAGTCGAAGTGCCGACGATCAGGCAAAAAACAAGGAAGCTGGAAAAACGGGGGTTCAAGGGGTGTTTGCGAGGTGTTTCGAAAGAGAACAGACCGCAAATTTAGTCGAAACGGAGACAGGGGTCAATCAACCTGATGATGTGGATTCAACCCTGTTTCGGAAGTTCCGGCGGACTCGGCGCTTTCTTCACGGCACGCTTTGGAAAAGGTTTGAAATGCCCGCCTTTGGCAGAATTTTTCCACCCTCGGCGGAGCCAACGAACCAGAGCGGAAGCCAACCAGAGCGCCCAGAGCAACATCGCGAGACGGAACCACCAGATCGAGATAGCCCAGTAACCGGGCTGAGGAAGTTCGGCGGGCGAACGGGCGGTGAACCATTGGAGATAACTTGCCGTCGATCCATTTCCGGCGACATACATTTCAGGATCACCGAGGAGCCCGGACGATGCGATTCCGATAAAGATCCCGAGTGAAATCAGAGTCAGGAAAATCAAAATCCCCTGGCATAAATTGTAATACCCCGGCCTCAAATTTTGAAAACCTGGACTTCCCCGCCAGCGAATCAAAAAGAGCCAGGCAACAACCATCAGAGAAAGATAAACCGGAATCTGAGTGAGCCCGAGCGAGAGAAGAAGCCACTCCAACAGGCTCAGCGGCGTTCCCGGCACCCGTGAAAGAACGAACGCTGCGATCAGAATAAACGCGAAGACTCCCCAGAACCGTACCGCCGGACCACGCAAAGGGCCATCAGTCAGGATCAGCCAACGGTCATTGGTCGGACGAATCAAAGTCCTGACATTAGCAGATTCAACAGGCAACATCACAGGATCAGCTCGCGTCCATCCTTTGTCTTCGCCAGGCCGCCGCCATTCAAGCTTGATCGTTTGAGCGCCAGGCCTCAAGGGCACCACTACGGCACCCCCCTCTTTGCGAATGGGAATACTCCGGTCCACATGTGTGAGCGAAACCACCTCTGCTCCTGTCGGCAATCCGATGGCGAAATCTTCTCCAAGGCTGGTGCGAAGAGATAGAGTCAGAGTGGAGGTCCGCTGACGTCGCCCGGGTTTTAATAGATAATCGGCAGAATCGATGGTCACTGCAGATCCCTCCACCGCTTTGGGACGGGAAACAGTTATCGAAGCCGTTTCGCCGGGCCAGGGTTGCCAGAGGGGTACGAGTTGCTCTTCTCTCACGACAAAAGTCGGATTCAAACCGGTAAAGGAAACATTCCAGACCGGGGAAGCGACGAGTCGCCATTGCTCGGTCCAGCCGTCCGTCTCCCGGGTTGCCAGCGTCAATTCATCTGTCGGGGAAAGCTCGCCCTCCCAGCTGACACTTTCCGCATCGGGCGCAAGACGAATCTCGATGGCGCCACCTTCCACGGATCGCCCGGCGCTGACAACTTTTTCGCCAGACAGAACCGGGATTTTCACCACTACAGCCCTTCCGCCCGGGGAGAGGCGCGACACAGTCGTCTGAACACGCCAGACGAGTCCAAGTTCGATCTGACGTTCCACCAATAGCGCATGGTTCGTTTCAGGCCGGTCGTAGTTTGCTGATGCAGCGCTGCCTCGTTCGCCCCTTGCCTGGGAAAAGAGAATTTGATCTTCGGCGCTTCCATCGGGTCGAATACCACTAACACTCCAACCATCCGCGCTTACAGTGAAACGACGCGGCTTGAGGGTGAAACCCCATTCCCAGTCGGTCACACCGCGAAGGCGTCCGTTCACCGTGAGAGTGTGAATCCCTTTATCGGGCATCAGCGCCCAGAGTTGACCGTCCTTTCGGAGTAGTGTTGCCGGAGTTCCATCATTCAAGGTCGCGGATGAAGGAACGCAGGCCGACAAGGGAAGCGGCACCGGGACAGCAGTTCGGGCTGCGGTATGATATTGCAGGATCAGAGTGAGATTCCCCTCATTGATTGCCATGTCCGCGGACGCGATCTCCGCAGCACCGGGAAACGCCTCAGAGGGTTCGATGAGTCGATCCCGCAATTCTTTAAGAAGCTCCGGACCCGGCAACTGTGCATCGGCATTTCCAGGGAAGCCTAAAGAGAAAATCCCCGCGATGAGCAAAGCTACAGCAGCAGCCGGCTTGGACCCCGAACCATTGTCGATTAGGTCGTCAGTCTTTGGCTTTTTGCGACGAGCAGATAAAAGAAGTGCGGCAAGTCCAACCAGACACAGAACGCGAAGCACAGCGATCAGTCTGGATGCCAGTGGCGGAATGAGAACGGGGTTCACTGTCTCGGAAGAAGACACCGGCCCCTGCCAACCGAACTCAACCGTTCGCCAGCTCCAGGTCGGGACACCCGGTCCGGTTTGAATAATTGCTTTAGGGTCAGCTTTGAGATTCTCTTTTTTGCTCCACTTCTGGGGCTTGGATTTCCGCTGAGCAGCCTCTCGCTCTAAAACGGGCGCGGTGCTCGCTCTTACTTGAGGAGCAGCATAGTCGGCAGCAATAGCAGCGCTCGAGAAAGCGGCTCTGCGCTCTAATTGCGGGAAGACAGCCCCTTGAATCTGAAATGCAACGAAAGGCAGAAGCGAGATCAAAAGGATTCCGGCAATCCCCCATTTGAAACCCACCGCAACTTTTCGCCATTTCCCCTCCGGCATGAAAGTTACGAGGGCGACGGGAATTAAAAGGAACAACCACGGGAACCGGGGTGCGCCCGACTCGTGATAGGCCAGGCCAAATGCAGCGAATGCCAGCAAGGCTGCCGCCAGTCCGCGCAGTCGGAACACGGCGAGAGTAAAAAGCAGAAGCAGGAATAGATCGAGCAGCGTCCATGAGGTCAACCAGTCCCCACTGGAATAGTCTGCCCCGAAGAGAGCGAGAAGACGATATCCGGGAGGCAATTGCAAAGAGACCCTGAGGCCGTCGGCGTTGGCCTGCCATCCGGTCGCAGACAAAGTATCATCCATGGCGAGGCGTCCCGTCGCCACTGCGGAAAGCTGAGGAGCACGCACTTCAAATCCCGGAGCGTTTCCGACCGGATTGTGAGTAATCAACTGCGGCTCTCCCGCGACACTGACCGAGCCGAGGAGATGGCCTTCAGCAGCATCCAGCCGCCGAATTTTCCGAACCGGGCCGCTGAGGGTATCCTGGTAGGTGAGCATTTTTCCATCATCATCGAGCCAAAGCGAACGCTGAATCGTCAGCGGAGAGGTTCCTCTCTCCCCCGGCCCTCGAACTCTCTCGACCAGAGAAAACGAACCCGCGGTGTCCCATCGATAAATAGGAAGAGATCGCCATTCCTCCGGCACCTGGGTCTGAGCCACATCGATCTGCGGCATCCCGGTTAATTCGGCCTGACGAAAGTCCGGCTGGGCCCGAAAGGCTAATGATTCATCCTGAACGGCAGGCGTCGCACCTTCAGCAAAGGAAACACTCTCAACCTGATCGGTCTGAAAAGCTCGCATGGAAATGCTCCAACGACCGGCTCTCAGTTGGGCTTTGAGAAGTCCCCTGTCATCGATCGCCACCGGGATAGGTGCTTTAATTTCCGCTAACTGCCACCCCTGCGGGAGAACCGAACCGAGAGTCTCCTCGCGACTTTTTCCCGCCACGATCAACTCGATCCGGGTTTCAAACCAGAGCGGTATCCCATCTTCGAGAAGGGAATGAACTTTAATGGAAAGAAAATCTTCGTCGACCGGCTCAGTGGAAGCCTGACGTTGCAACCAAAGCGTGCCGTCGGCATCCCAGGAAGGATTTCCCTGAGGATTACCGTCGACAGTGAGAGCGAGAAGCCCGATCGCGGGAGGAAGTTTGATCTGTTGCGGAAGCTCCGGCCATCGGAAAGAGCCGGAAACTACTGCATCGCCTTCTTGAAGTTGAATTGCCGGTCTGCCCCCGCGCTCGACCACCGGAACCAATTGACCATCCACCGCAACTTCTTCCGGCCAGGCCCGCGCGCTGCCTGGAAGGGCAAGCCAGGATTCCTCAAAAGCGGTTACTCCAAAGGAGAATTTCGCGCCCGTAGCAGTGGCATCAAATTGTAGTCGGGAGCTCCAAAGCGGAAGACGCTTCGCAGCATCGGAATAAATGCGTGGACTCTCGATTCCGGGCGCGTCTTTCAGTGCCCATTTGACCCAGGGCTGAAGCGGCTCAGGAACACCTTCGACCGGAACCCCATCTCTTTCAGATAATCCTTCAGGACCAAAAACATCCTGAGCATCCGACTGTTGGACAAGTCCGGAAAACAGGAATAGAACGAGGACAAAAACGGGAAACCGTGGAGAAATCATAAGCGATATACGAAGAGTTCATCATCATTCTATCGTGGGAAGTGATAAAAAGACGATGCTAAAGTGGGAATACCCAACTCTACCCATTGCGATCATTTGAGAAACTCCCCCACTATGCTCTAGATTCACACTTCAATACGAACCCTAAAGCTTAAAATTAATTGGTTCCGCCATTGTCAGAATCGAGATCCCCCTTTAATCTGCGCGCCAGAAGTCGGGATCCAAAAACCGCCGCTTTATAATCATGAAATTTCCAGCCTTTGCAACTCTACTAGCCCTCCTGATTTTTGGAACTTCTCAAAATTCTTTTGCGGAATTCACTGTCACCGTCACTCAGACCGGATCCGGAGTTGAATTCAATGGCACAGGATCGATCGATTTGACGGACCTATCGACCATTGGAGGAATACCTGCTTATGGTGGCGGAGTCGATGCGGAAAACGCGGCTTTTGCTGTAGGTCCTACGGGAGCACCATCTCCAACGGCCTACCAATTCTACGGAAGTGTTTCAGGACCGTCCACATTCGCTGTGGAATCCCCTGCAGGTGGCTTCACCACCGCGACGACAGGCAGCGGCGACTTCATCGGTCTCAGTGGCCCCAACGTTCTTATCATTCCGAACGGATATGCCAGTAAGACAGTTTTTAGCAATACGGTGTTCTTCAATGGTCTGACTCTAGGGAATCTGGATCTTACCCCGGGGACCTTTACCTGGACATGGGGAAGCGGAGAGAATGCCGACTCCATGTCAATTGTTGTATTAACCCCCTATCAACCGGACAATCGTGTCGGCAAGAAAGCGGCCAGGCAAGTCGGTGACAATGTTTACAATCTCTCAGGACGCGGGCAGAAAATAAATTTGAATTCTCAACGCAACCGTCTCCAAAGTTTTCATTTCACCACTGAGAATGATGGTACCAATCCTGACGTGATCAAATCTCGAGCGTCCAAAGGAAATCGTTTTTTGAAAATTAGCTACACCCAAACTGGCAAAGGGAATGTTACGGGCGCGATCACCTCAGGCAGGCTGAGTCTGGCCCTGGCTCCTAGAGAATCTGCCAAATTTAAAGGAAAGATTAAGCCTTCGGTTAAACCTGGGAAAAAGAAACGGGGGAATTTAAAAGTGACTTCCACATCGCAAAATTCTCCATCCCGTGCGGATAGGATCCGAATCCTATCCACCGCCAAAGGCAAGTAGCAGGCTTTCCTTTCAACTTGCGAAAGAGGGAGACTACCTTTCCTCCCGGGGTATTTTTCGTGGATCAATGATTAGTCACCCCAGGTCCTGTTCGATCCATTGGGTTATTGACTACTCCGCCAATCCATAGAGGACAAACGGTGCCCACAAACTCGGGGCCGGAAATTTCTTTTTCGTCTCTAAAATCGCATTGCGAAGGGCGGGAGCTTTGGCGGTTCCGGCCATCATTTGTTTGTAATAATTCCCCATCAGAACCGCAGTTGCCTGATCACTGACAGGCCATAAGGAAACCACAACCGTGGGAACTCCGGCGGTGATGTATCCGCGGGAAAGACCGATGACGCCGTCTCCGGAAATTCGTCCACGTCCCGTGTCACAGGCACTGAGCACAGCGAGCTCGGCATGGAGATTCATTCTCGCTGTTTCGCGTACGGTCAGGAATCCATCTTCCGTATCGGACTTGGCAAAAGCGAGCGCCGAGAGGAAGGAATCGTTGTAGGCGCTCTCGGTTTCGAGAAGTCCGTGAGTGGCAAAGTGGAGGAACCGGGCATTCTCCATTCTCGCCCCGACAGCCGTTTCAGTGGCCGCGTCTCCGATGAGCGGCTCGACCTTCAAGACACTGGCAAGAAATTTAGCCTCGGACTCTGCACCCGGAAGCGGGCTGAGAGCATGGGGTTCTGAACCTGGCTTTCCCTGGTACGAAGGCATTGTCGGATTTCCAACGATGAGGATTTCTTTCAAGCCCGCTTCTTTGACCGCCTGCTTCTGTTCCCGGGCAAGCCGGAGCAGATCAATCGACGGCGACATGCCGATGGTATGATCTTCGATCAAAACGGATCCATCCTCTGCAGTCAAAGCAGCGAAAGGAACGAGGAACAGCTGCCCTTGCGGAATGAAAGTCACGAGGGAGCCTTTCTCTTTTGGAAGCTTATCGCGAATGGGATCAATCAAGAGGCTGGAGAGAACGCGAACAGCAGAGGCGGCTGGTTTCTTCTCCGGCGGGCTGGTAATCTCCTGCCGCGCAGCTTGAACGAGACTGGAAACCGAACCTTTCAGCGGAACTGACTGGAACGAAATTTTTCCATCAGGAGCAACGACCCAGATGTATAAAAACTGCGGATGTTGAAGACGGTCCTTCTGAGTGAAAAAGCGGCGACTATCCGGGGCCAGGGTGTGGGCGAGAGAATAGACCACCAGCGTCGCGTTCTCCTGTTTCGCAATCGCGGCAATGGCCGCTTCGTCGAGGCTCTTGATGACTTTGTCAGTCGGCGGCAGTCCGAGTTTTTCTTTCAGCAGTTCGGCCTGCGCAGTCCCCCTGCCGTTTTCTGCTGTGACCAATCCTTTGGCATGATTGCCTTTGAGCACGTCGATCTGTTGCTGAAATTCATAAACTCCAGCGCGAATATCGGCCATGGAGAGATTGACCTGATCGGCACTGAAGACAGCTTGCTTCTGGGCGTTGCGGGAATTGGCTTCCCAGGCATCAGCCCCTTCCGCGGCGGTCTTCAACGCGGCTTCGGCCCCGTCCAGGTCGCCAGTCAGTATTTTGAAACTGGCAAGACTGATGTGGTCGGTAATCGCACCGAGCTTTGCGAATTCCGCTCCGGCGGAGTCATTCTTTAACTTCGCTTCCACCACTTTTTCCTGAATCGCGATGACTTCGGACAGATCGGGCTTCCCTCCTCCTGCAGCAAGCGCCCGTTTCAGCGCAATGGCTGACCTCAAGGAAAGAAGAAGGCCTTTCTCATAGTCGGTCCGCGCCAGCCCTTCTGCCTCCGTGATGTTTTTCTCTGCCTCTTCCAGGCGATTGAGTTGAATCAGGTTGGACGCAAGATTCTGCAACTCGAATCCGAGCATCAACTTGTCGGGACTGGCACGAACGAATTGAATCCCTTCCTCGAAAAGTTTGAGCGCCTCTTCGTGATTTCCATCCGCAGCGAGAGCGTATCCAAGAGAGCGCGAACAATTGACCGCGAGATCAGGACGGTTCATTTTCAATGCCATGGCCCGGGCTTCTTTGAGAGCGGGGCCGGCAAGATCATACAGTTTCAACGCGAGGCACGAACTTCCGAATTTGAATCTCGCCCAGAATTCCTCTTCTGATCCGGGGTTTTCCGCTTTAGTGATTTGCAAGAGTTCGTAGCTGGCTTCGACGGCCAGCTTTTGATTTCCGTTCACAGCAAGATGAAGATCAAGGGCTTTGAGGACTCCCTTTTTGTAGGTAACTGATGCGCCCGGCGCTTTTAATTCGGTCAGCAGAAAATTGGTCGCGGCTTCGTCATCCGCTTTGTTGAGAATCTTCGAGGCGGTGAAAAATGCCATTGTCGGATCGAGATCATGCTCGCGACTGAGGGCCAGGGATTCCTGAACGCGGGCGAGAGCCGTATCGAAATCATTGATTTGAATGTATCCCTCCGCACAGGAACTCAGCATCATGGCGATAGAACGTGGCTCTGCAGTCCCGGTGGAACGGAGAAGCTTAATCGCATCCTCCATTTGTTGGGCGAGCCCTTCCTGAGAACGAACAGGTGAAAATCCAAGGAGCAGGAGAAACAGGAAAATTGGGAGGCGTTTCATATCGACACTATTGCCCCGGATTTGATTTCAGGAAAACCAAATTACGCCACCTTTCACCCTGACACTCCTCTATTTATAAACAGGCGGTTTGCGGAGGGCCTTGTATTCGGGCCACTCAATGCGTTGGCCCTCGTATTTCGGCCATTCCCACTCCGGCCAGGAAGGGCTCTCTTCGCGAACTTCGTGGTATTTCTGAAGAAGCGTACTTTTCATTTCTTCAAAACGGGCCGGCTCGTCTTTGCTTCGGTCTTTGGTCTCGGCGATATCCTCCTCCAGATTGTAGAGTTCGAAACCAGTGAGCTCGACGGTTTTATAGAACTCGATTTCTTGAGCAGTGATATTCGCGGCACGCTTGAGATCTTCGTGATCCATCTGAGCGGTCAGTTTCCAGTCCCCTTCGCGGATGGCCACCTTGACCGGGCCATGAGCACGAATGAAGTGCCAATATAGGGGCGTGCTGCGGGTGATCTTCTTCCCGTCAAAAAGCGGAACGATACTGGTGCCATCAATCACCCTGTCTTTTGGAACTTCGATACCAGCGAGCTCACAAAGAGTGGGAAGGACATCCACTCCGCATACGGGTTCTTTCGAAACCGTGCCCGCCTCAATTCCCCCCGGCCATCTGGCGATCCCGGGAACGCGAATACCACCCTCCCTGAGCCACCCTTTCTTCGCCCGCAAATCTCCAGCGGATCCGTAAGGATGTCTCCCCGTCACGGCCGGACCATTGTCACTGGTGAAGAATACGACAGTGTCATCGGTGAGTCCCAAGCTGTCGACTTCAGCCATGAGACGACCGAACCCGGCATCCATCTGTGTTACATTCCCGTACAAGGAACGCTGGCTCGGATCTTCGAACTGCGCGTATTGCCTGGTGAAACGTTCATCCGATGCCACCGGCTCATGCGGTTCCTGGAAACAGAGAAACAGGAAGAAAGGTTTGTCGAGATCGCGCCCTTCACGCAACCAGTCGATCGCCTCATTAACGACCAGGTCGGCGGAATACCCTTCCATAGGCCCAAGGGGAATTCCGTTGCGCACGAAATTCCAGGGGTTGCGATGATTCGGCAGCGCATTGTTTTGCGCGGAAAACCAGTGATCGAATCCGTGATCATTTGGCTGAGGTTGCCCCGGCAGATTGAAGTTGCCATTGAGATGCCATTTGCCGGTATGACAGGTGGAATATCCCTTATCTCTCAAAAGGGTCGCAATGGTAATTTCTTTTTCGGAAACATGCATCGGGGAAAGCATCGGAATCCAGTTATGAATTCCGACCCGCCAGGGAGTTCTCCCGGTCATGAGTCCTGTCCGGGAAGGAGAACAGTTGGCTGAAGCTGCGTAACAGTTGGTGAATTTCACCCCTTCCCCGGCGAACCGGTCGAGATGAGGCGTTCGGATATGAGGATGCCCGAAACAGGCCAGGTCTCCGTAGCCAAGATCATCTGCGAGTGCGACGATAAAGTTGGGGCGCTCAGCGGCATGGAGCGTTCCGGCCAAAAGAATTGATGCGATCGCGACGGCCAAGCGGTGGATACAGTGTCTCATGGAGAGAGACTAGAGACCTCTCCGCTTTGGTAGCGAACAGAAACGTGGCGCGATCACTCCCCTTGTTTCAGGATCCTGACAATTACTTCGGCCTGTTTCCGGTGAAGCATTAAATGGAAACCGAAAACGCAGTTCCATCCATGGGCATTGAGTTCACCGAATACCGGGTGCTTCAAGCTTTCTGTCTTCCGAAGATTCCCCAGGGCATCAAGGGCCTGAAGGTGGCTTTCCACCGACGCTTCGAAAAGCGCGACTTGTTCACGCCCCGGGTCCACGCCGGGCATGAAGTCAGTTTTTGGATTCACCGTGGATTCGAACACTTCTCCCTCACCGAGGCTTTTCATCGTCCGGGTGATCGCCGCATTTGCCAGGGCATTGTGCTCCAGGATCATTAAAAGTGACCAGTCACGCATATCTTCATCCACTCCCAACATGGAAGGAACCTTCACCGGCTTTGCTGCTTCGGCCCCCGCTGCTTCAACACTCTTGAGAGTCAATCCTGCTTCATTCACGATTTGCCGCCGCGCTCTGATCCGGGTGGTCGAAGCAAATTTGGTCCGGACTATTTTTGCAATCAGTTTGGGATTCATTCCTTTCTTGATACGCTTCACTGACAGCGGGATTAGCTGTTTCTATACAAAAAAGCGCTTCATCCGAAGATGAAGCGCCCTCTATCTCTAACTACGAAATATTTTCGCCGAGTCTTTGCTTAATTGCGACCCGGTGACTTTCTTTTGAGAACGAAAGCGAGAGCGCTGTCCCTCTTCGATCTGTCCTTGCCTGAAATCGCACTGAATCGAAACGCTTTCCGGGCATTCCTGCCCTTGGTCGCACGAGTAGCTTTCACGGTAGCTTTGATGCGAGCGGCTTCATCGGGCTCAAGTCCCAGGCGAAGCCCGCGAACGACTTGACCGGTCACATTCTCGCCACCGCTGGTGTAACGAACAAGAAACTTGCGATCCCGACCGCTTCCACGAACTCCGATGCGATCCGCTTCGTCTCCGTCGTTCTGAAGGCCTACATGAAAGCTCACAGGACGTGAACCGATGGTGCTGACACGAATGCTCTGACCACGGGGCCCGCCATAAATGTCTCCGCCTTTCGGCTCACCTTTTCCATCACTGATGAGGAGATCGGGTTGTGTTTCTGCTGATGCGATTCCCGCGAAACTCAGTGAGATCGCGCTGACTAGGGTAATGATGACTGACTTTTTCATGTGACTGTTTCCTTGATGAACTCTCATTTGGAGAAGCTTCGCCAAGAAAACATGCCAAACATTAGGAGAAGATTAAGTCCTCTCGAAAAATTGCCGTCACCCTGAAATTTCTTTACTGGGACAAGCTCTTGGTTTCCACCAACTGTCTCGTACCGTCTTCAAAACTGACTTTATATTCGATAACATTGTTCCAACCGACTCCACGTCCCGGAATTCTAACCGGACCTTCGCGATACGTTTTTACAATGTCCACCCGGGATACTTTTCCGGCTTTTGGTTTATGCCCGCCATGATCGCCTTCTCTCTCGATCAAATGCCCATCGTAACGTGTCAATTGCTCTAGGCTGATTTGCAGGCGTTGTAACTCCAGGTTGCAGCGTTGCAATTCAACTGCCGCCATCCGTCCTTCATGATTCATGACATCGATATCGCGTGCCAGTTTGTCACGGTCAGCTCCCTTTGCGCGGTTATGATCCATATGCGTTTTCCGAAGTGTTACATTTCGCGCCGCATTTTGATCCACGACCTTCTGCGCTTCGTTCAGAAGACCTTGAATCTGCGTTTCTATCTCTTTGATCGCAATATGGACATCCCGATGGTCATTGCCACCGGAAGGCTTTCCGCGTTGAGCAAAAAGCGAAGATGCTGAGAAGATTGCAAATGCCAAGAAGCATAGAGCGTATTTTTGGAGGGGTGTTTTCATAAAAATGTAATCTTTTAGTAAAAGGAATAGGATGAAAATCAATGACACCCCATTCAGAACTTTTTCACAAGACAATTGCTTGAAAGATTCCCACTTGCAACCGTCCAATCAGAAAGACACTTGACGGAATTTGAAACCTGCTGTTAGCTGCGGGATGATCAAAGTCGACTAACCCGATCAAGTTTTAGTGGTTTATGGTAGATGCCCTTACAGTTTCCAATTCATCCAGTAATTTCAGCCCGGAGCGCTTGAAAGAGGAGTCGCTTCGTCTTGAGAGCCTTACTCCTGAAGAGCGAATCAAACAGGCAGTGTCCTGGTTCGACGGTCATGTCGCAATGAGTTCCAGCTTTGGCGCTCAGTCGGCGGTAAGCCTTCATATGATCACAAAGATTCAACCGGACATTCCCGTTATCCTGGTCGATACCGGGTATCTTTTTGCCGAGACTCTGTCTCTTATACACATCTGACGCTGCC
>OJCB01000702.1_pt1 | contig 12162 bp, 13 predicted proteins | sample 1591501 | NCBI WGS metagenome assembly OJCB01 (sample SAMN05416813, study PRJEB24817) | seawater metagenome | isolation source: Sea water | place: Canada:Atlantic | collected 2013-07 | reverse complement strand
CGGTCTCGTGGGCTCGGAGATGTGTATAAGAGACAGGTCATGACCTTCATCATGCTGGAAGACAATCAGCTCGTGCGCTAAATTCAATGCGGCCATTACCGCAATACGGTCAACACCAACCACCTTGCCAGAATCGCGAATCTTTTTCATATTGTCATGAACCAGCCTCGCAGAAGACATCAACGCTTCTTTTTCTTCTTCCGGGCAGGCAATTTGATATTCCTTGCCGAGAATGTTGACGGTTACCGGTGAACTCATAATTCGCTATCCAATCCTTTTAATCGGCTGACCATCTTTTCGATACGGCCGCGTGCTACATCAGTTTTCTCAATGAGCTGAGCACGTTCAGTCAACCACGCTGCCTGCTGAGATCGCAGTAACATGTTTTCTTCCCGCAAACGGCGACTGGTGCGAAGTAGTTCATCTACTTGCTGTTCCAATTGTTGAATCGCATTTTTATCCATTAATATGAGTTCTTGACTGTGCGAGAATAAGGCTAACTATAGACGCGGCCTGCCGACCGGGTCAACAACTGTCATAATAGTCAGCATTCAGGGTCTAATGAGTTACGACTGATTATGACTATCTACATTACAACATTCAGGTTTTATTTATGTCACAACTTTACTTTCCTTCACTGTCACCGGATAAACAGACTGGTGACGGTCCTGCCACTCTGGCCGAGCTTCAAGGCGCATTATGCGGCTTACTTTGCATGGATTCTATGGCTGACCGCACAACTTGGTATAAAAAGTTATTTGATGACTTCGCGCCAGCCGAAGAAGAAAAACTGGATTTAACGCATTTATTTGATGACACTATTCAGGCACTCAACAGTCTCGACTTTAACTTCCAGATGGAATTGCCCGCTGATAATGCACCGCTTTCATCAAGGCTTTCCGCGCTATCAGACTGGTGTCAAGGGCTTGCCTATGGATTGGGAGCTTCCGGTATGAGCAATGAAACTGAATTGTCTGATGATTGTCAGGAATATGTCACTGATGTCATTAAAATCAGCCAAGTTAGTTTTGATGATGTCGAGGAAAGTGAAGACGAACGCGCTAATTTTGAAGAACTGGTCGAATATCTGCGCATGGGTCTGTTTTTGCTCTATGGCGAAATGCAGCCTGTCGACCCGACCCAAGAAAGCACTGAGCACTAATGTTGAAAAAAGAATTTGCTAAACGTCGGCAGCGACTAATGGAAATCATGGGTGAAGACAGTATTGCTGTGTTACCTAACGCCCCGGTTGCTAATCGTAATCGCGATGTTGATTTTCCTTATCGCAGCGACAGTAACTTTCATTATCTGACCGGGTTTGATGAACCAGAATCCGTCATGGTACTCATCCCGGGACGCGAACATGGCGAATATATTCTATTTTGCCGTGAACGAGACCTAGATAAAGAAATCTGGGATGGATACCGCGCAGGTCAAGAAGGTGCAGTCAGTACCTTCGGCGCAGATGACTCATACCCGATTACCGATCTGGATGATATTTTGCCCGGCCTGCTTGAGGGCAAAGAGAAGGTCTACTACACCATGGGCAATCAGCCCAGCTTTGATCAGCATATGGTGACCTGGCTTAATCATCTGCGGCAGGCATCACGCTCCGGCAAACACTCCCCTACCGAAATCATTGAGCTGGAACATTGCCTGAATGAATTACGTTTATACAAAAGCAGTCAGGAAGTGAAAGCAATGCGCCATGCTGCCGAGGCTTCGGTTCAGGCGCATATTCGTGCCATGCAATTCACAGCTGCAGGCAAGTGGGAATATGAAGTCGAAGCAGAGTTAATCCACGAGTTTATGAAAAATGGCTGTCGCTCTCCGGCTTACCCATCAATTGTCGGTGGCGGTGAAAACGGCTGCATCCTGCATTACATTGAAAACAGCAATAAACTGAAAAACAATGATTTACTACTCATTGATGCCGGTGCTGAATTTGAATGTTATGCCGCAGATATCACCCGCACATTCCCTGTTAACGGTAAGTTCACCCAAGCTCAAGCGCAGTTGTATCAAATTGTACTGGATGCACAAAAAGCGGCGATTGCTGCGGTAAAACCGGGGAATCACTGGAATCAGCCACATGAAGCGGCCATTGAAGTATTAACGCAAGGATTGGTAGATCTAGGCTTACTTAATGGTGACGTGCAACAGTTAATTGAGGATGGTGCTTACCGCGAATTTTATATGCATCGCACCGGTCACTGGTTAGGCATGGATGTACACGACGTCGGCGACTACAAGGTCGGCGGTGAATGGCGCTTGCTCGAACCCGGCATGGTACTGACCGTCGAACCGGGCCTGTATATACGCGACCCTGCGCATGTTGATAAAAAATGGCATTTCACCGGCATTCGCATTGAAGATGATGTGTTAGTCACTAAAGAAGGTTGCGATGTCTTAACCGAGGCAGCACCGAAAGAAATCGCAGAGATAGAAGCTTTAATGGCGGAGGCTGCGCACTAAGGTGAAGCAAACTGAGTTCGATTTGTTAATTGTTGGTGGCGGCATGGTCGGTGCCAGTTTGGCCATTGCACTTGAGAACAGTGAGCTCACAATTGGCCTTATCGAAACCCATCCGCTTAAAAGCAACAGCCAACCCAGCTATGACGATCGTGGCATCGCCTTGAGCTATGGTTCACAGCGGATCTTTGACAGTATGGGGTTATGGTCGGAGATAGCGGCATATGCGACGCCAATTAAACAGATCCATATTTCTGACCGGGGACGATTTGGTGTAACACGCTTATCCGCAGATGCTGAACACGTGCCTGCTCTGGGGCAAGTGCTTTTAGCCAGAGAATTAGGTTTCCAACTCAACCAACGATTGCAGCAACAAGCTAACCTGACTTTGCTTTGCCCCGCTCAAGTCGAAAAACTGAATCAACATACCGACGCTGTTGAGCTGTCATTAAACACCGGACAACATTACTCAGCTAAATTAGTCGTCGCTGCTGATGGCAAGAACTCTACCATCAGGCAACTTCTGGGTATTGGGAGTTGGCAACAGCACTACCAACAAACCGCACTCACGGCCAATATTAGTACCGATAAAAAACATCAAGGCTGGGCTTATGAACGCTTTACCGACACCGGCCCCTTGGCGTTGCTGCCCATGTCGGAGAATCGTAGCAGCTTGGTTTGGACTGTCAAAACAGGTGAAGAAAAGGCCTTGCTCGCGCTGAGTGATGCTGATTTTCTTCAGCGTCTACAACAGCGCTTTGGTTATCGTGCCGGACGCTTTGTTCGCGTCGGCCAACGTCACAGTCACCCACTCACCTTGATGCAGGCGGATATGCCGATACAACACCGCATCGTGTTTATTGGTAATGCTGCGCACAGTCTTCACCCTATCGCCGGGCAAGGTTTTAATCTCGGTTTACGCGATGTTGCCGTTTTGGCAGAGCTGCTTCACAACGAGCACGACGACTGTGGCAATATGCAAATTTTGCATTGTTATCAACAATGGCGCGAGCAAGATCAGGATCACGTGGTCAAAGCAACGGACGACTTGGTCAAGCTGTTCAGTAACGATATAAAAATGCTGGGGCATCTTCGTGGTGCGGGCTTAGCCATTATGGACAACCTGCCGTTCGCCAAACACTGGTTAGCTCAGAAAAGTATGGGCTTAGGCCAAAAACAACCTCGCTTAGGTAGAGGTATACAGCTATGAACACACACTATGATATTGCAATAGTCGGTGGCGGTATGGTCGGCGCTACCCTGGCATTAGCCCTTTCACAACATGCTACATTTCGTATTGCATTGATTGAAGCGAATGCACCCGCCACTTTATCACCTGATGCGCCCTATGATTTGCGTGTCAGCGCGTTAACCAAAAGCAGTGAAGTTATCCTGCAAAACCTGAATATTTGGTCACAACTTCCAACGCAACGACTTAGTGCCTTCACCGATATGCGGGTGTGGGAAACCAGTGCCAGTGAGTTACACTTTAATAGTGCCGATATGGGCGAGCCTTGGCTTGGGCATTTACTGGAAAACGGCGTGCTGCAACAAACCTGCCTCACTGCATGTAAACAGAAAAGTAATATTGACCTCATAAGCCCCGCCAAACCCGTCAGTTATGAACCACATGAGCTTACGCTGGATAATGGGCAACAGATAAACGCACAGTTAATCGTCGCTGCGGATGGTGCACAATCATTATTAAGAGAATGGTCAGGTATCGCCCAAAAAGGCTGGACATACCAGCAAAAGGGACTTGTTTGCACCGTCACCACGCAACACAGTCACCAACACACGGCCTGGCAACGTTTCTTAACTGAAGGTCCGCTCGCTTTTTTACCGTTACCTGATGTGCATCAAAGCTCCATCGTCTGGTCTTTAAATACCGATACAGCCGTTCGGCTATTAGACGTTTCAGATAAAGCCTTTATTGACGAATTAAACAACGCTTTCGAACATAAGTTAGGGCAGATTACAGCGATCAGTAAACGTGCGGCATTTCCACTGCAACTAAGGCACGCAGAAGCTTATATCCAGCCCGGACTGGCATTAGTGGGCGATGCAGCACACACTATCCATCCACTTGCCGGGCAAGGCGTCAACATCGGTTTATTGGATGCCGCCACGCTAAGTGAGGTCGTCATCCATGCCGCCTCTCATGGCCGTGATATTGGCAGCTTGCACACCTTACATAAATATCAACGCCAACGTCGGGCTGATAATGTCTTGATGCAATTGAGCATGGACATGCTTAAACGTGTCTTTACCTGCCAACTGACACCCATCAAGTGGGTTCGTCAGGCTGGTTTGAAGCACGTGAATTCCTCCACATGGCTGAAAAATGTATTCATGCAGCAAGCAGCCAGTCGTCGTTTTGCCCAACCCACACTGAGCAAACCTTCTATTACTGACTAATCAAACGATTCTGTGATGCATATCGCGGGCTGAGCTTGACCACCAAGAAGCATCAAGGCCTATACTAGCGCCACCCTTTATTTTCGGAGATCGCCACATGATTCGATTCCTGACTCGCCAGTTTATTACCGGTTTAATCACCATCTTGCCTGTAATGCTGACGTTATACCTGGTTTACTGGTTTGTGATCTCGACAGAGCAGGCGTTGGGGCAAATCATAAAGTTTATTTTACCGGATGTACTTTATTGGCCAGGTATGGGCTTTATTGCCGGTATCGGACTGGTATTTGTTATCGGTTTATTAATGCAGGTCTACGTGATCAAAGCGCTGTTCAATAAGGTTGAAGAACTGCTTTATCACATGCCTTTGATTAAATCAGTCTATGGTGCGATTCGTGATTTCTTCCAATATTTTTCACCTAATCGTAGCAGCGAGTTCCAACAGGTAGTCGCTGTGCAATTCGATAACGGTATGGAGCTGATTGGTTTTGTCACGCTTAGCTCATCTGAGTCCTTACCCATCGTTGATGGTGATGAAGAAGAACGTGTCTTAGTTTACTTACCGATGAGCTATAACATTGGCGGCTATCCAGTCATGATTGCCAAAAGCAAACTCCGCTCAGTTGATATGACGATGGAACAAGCCATGCGTTTTGTGTTAACTGCCGGGGTAGCATCCAATAATAGCGAGAGTAGTTAAATTGGTAAAAACACTAGCGATGCAGCTCTAACCACAAAGGTTTTGAGTATCCGACCGGTTTTCTGAGAAATGATCAAAGCCAGGTTGTCTTGGGTGGCGATCATGCGCCCAATCAAACGCTGATAGCTGAGATTACGGGTTTCATCGGATACACTATCGCTCAAAATCAATAAATTACCGTCTTTATCGTTATTTTTGGCCAGCAACCAAGCCGCGATTTCAATATTGCGCGCACTGTTATATAGCTTTTGTTGATCGATAGAGGTGAGATAAAAAAACTCGCTGTGATTGTCATATGACGCCATCAGCATTTTCCGCAAGCCCACAATAAATGCTAACACTCTGTCGCCTTGATAATGCTCATCCAATGCTAAGCGAACAATATCCGTCGGTCTTTTGATGGTTTTATATTCGGGGTAGTTAAAATCAAACCGACGCGAAAACGTCAGATCGACACTTTCTTTGATCGTTCGTATTTCGCGATCATAGCGTAGGTTTGGATTACGCTTGTAAAGTTTGACCATTAACTTTTTCAGATCACGCATAACGGCTTTTTGATGAATTTCTATAACCTCATCAACATCACTTTTTGCCAGTCGGGAAATGCCACCATTATTATTTTGTGTGGAATGACTGCTTGCGCAGCCTGTCAAAAGCCATACACTGCAAAGCAGGATGCTAAACCATCTCATCCAGAAACTGTCCTTGTGCTGAAGTTTTTTGATTCGGGATATCGTCAACAAGCAGATATTGTTGTACCGCTACGGGTAACAATGGTGCTTGCTCAGCCGAGCGACTCAACTGTCTATCTGAGGCAAAAAAATCGCGTACAAACCGTGCTTGCTGACTATCCTGATTAGACGTCGTGGGTAACACGACCGTGGTGTTATCAGCGCGTTCCTTGCTGACAACGGGTTTTAATTGTTCTGTAGTTGCATCAAAAACAACAGGCAAACGCGTATTATTACGCCCATCGGCTGAGCCAATAGGGTAATAATCAGCAGGCCTGTTACTGTTTATCTGCATTGGAATTCATCTTTGCCGGAGCCTTACCTTGCCGTTTGTTATTACGACGTGGACGTCGGCTTTTAGCTGAGTCATTTCTGTTGCGGTTTTGTACCGGCCTTTTCTCAGGTCGTACACGTGGTTTAGGCTCTATTAAGCTTTCATCAGAGGTCGAGGCAACAGGTAGTTTATGCTTAATGTAGTTCTCAATTTCAGGTAATGAAAATACAAACTCTTCACAGGCAAAACTAATCGCCACACCACTGGCACCCGCGCGCGCGGTTCGCCCGGTACGATGCACATAATCTTCTACATCCTGAGGCAGGTCGTAGTTGAAAACATGGGTAACGGCCGGTATGTGTAGACCACGCGCCGCAACGTCAGTGGCAACCAGAAATGGAAACTCACCATCCTGGAAATGTTTCAGCAGTTGCTCACGCTTTTTCTGTGGAACATCACCCGACAACAAGGCAGCTTTGTGTTCGTTGCCTTCTAAATAGCCCCAGACAACATCAGCCGCCTGTTTGGTGTTGACAAAAATAATGCCGCGTTCAGGTTGCAGGCGTTCAATCAGCGCCAGTAACAAAGGTACTTTTTCATCATTGGCAGGGTAGTAGACCCATTCTTCAATGCGATCACCCATCATTTTTTCAGGCGCAACCTGCACTTTTTCAGGGTTATTCATATGTTCGTAAGCCAGCTCACTGACTTTATAACTGAGTGTTGCTGAAAACAGCATGCCCAAACGTTTTTCTGGTTTTGGAATACGCCTCAAGAAATAGCGCACATCTTTGATAAAGCCTAAATCGAACATACGATCCGCTTCATCTAACACCATCGCATCAATAAACTTGAGGCTGAACACGCCCTGTTTTTGATAGTCAAGCAATCTGCCCGGCGTGCCAATCAACACATCAACACCTTCAGTGATGTTATCGCGCTGCCGCTGATAGTCTTTACCACCATGCGCAATCGCAATTCTCAACCCCGCCTCGACATTGAGCAGTTCAGCGTCTTTTGCGATTTGAATCGCCAATTCACGCGTCGGCGCTAAGATAAGCGCACGAGGTTGCTTTTTGTCCCAATTATCCGCTGCGGGGATTTCCAATAAGCGCTGAAATGTCGCTAACAGGAAGGCAATTGTTTTACCCGTTCCGGTTTGAGCTTGCCCCGCTACATCGCGGCCTGACAGCAAAAGAGGTAAAGACTGCGCCTGAATCGGCGTACAGAATTCAAAGCCTGCCTGAGCCAATCCGGCCCGCAGGGAAGCGTGGAGCGGCAAACTAGAGAAAGCCTGCTCGGTTAAATGTGCACTCATATAAATACTTGCATTAGCGTTGATGATCGGAAAAAATGTTAGGCTCTATCGCATGGGAGTATAGCCCTACGATACTTTATATACCACTGGAGATGAAACATGAGCGAAAACGTCACCAACGTGACCGATGGCGACTTTGATAGCCAAGTATTACAGTCCGACATGCCTGTTTTGGTTGATTACTGGGCGGAATGGTGTGGTCCTTGCAAAATGATCGCGCCTGTTTTGGAAGAAATCGGTTCTGAATATGCAGGCAAATTAAAGATCTGCAAACTGAACATTGATGAAAATCAGGACACGCCACCGCGCTATGGCATCCGTGGTATCCCGACTCTGATGCTGTTTAAAGGCGGTGAAGTCGAAGCGACTAAAGTCGGTGCACTGACAAAATCACAACTGACAGCGTTCTTAGATAGCAATATTTAAAACGTGTCTTCCTCCCCACATCTGATTGATGTGGGGAGGACCCCATCCACACATAATTGTCATCCTGACACTGTAAACAGCCCCCTAACAGTGAAGATGGAATGATAATACTGACCCCTATCTGTCTGTCTGGCGCCAAAGGTGCCGGTCTTTAGATGTTATCCGACGCTATGATCAAATAATGGATGTTTCTGAGTTATTAAACGACCTAAACAAACCACAGCGTGAAGCTGTGGCTGCGCCCTTGGGCCATGCCCGAATTCTCGCCGGTGCCGGAAGTGGTAAAACGCGGGTACTGGTGCATCGTATTGCATGGTTGATTCAAGCGGAAGATTTTTCGCCTGCCAATATTCTGGCTGTTACCTTTACTAACAAAGCAGCCGCAGAAATGCGTGGTCGTATTGAAGATATTCTGGGCTACCCGCCCGGTGGCATGTGGGTGGGCACATTTCATGGTCTGGCGCATCGTCTGCTCCGCTCACATTGGAAAGACGCAGATCTGCCGCAAAGCTTTCAAATTCTTGATAGCGACGATCAACTGCGCATGATAAAACGCATCGTTCGCGCTATGGAACTTGACGAAGCGCAATGGCCGCCAAAGCAAGCACAATGGTACATTAACGGTCAAAAAGATGAAGGATTGCGTGCTAAAGATATCCAGGCAGGCAATGATCCTTACTCTCAAAAAATGCTGGCGATTTATCAGGCTTATGAACAAGCTTGTCAGCGCGCTGGCGTTATCGACTTTGCCGAAATTTTACTGCGTAGTCACGAATTATGGCTCAAGCGGCCCGATATTCTGACGCAATATCAGCAGCGTTTTCGTCAGATCCTAGTCGACGAGTTTCAGGATACCAATACCTTACAATATGCATGGTTGCGTCTGCTAACAGGTCATAGCGGCAATTTGTTTATTGTTGGCGATGACGATCAATCTATTTACGGTTGGCGCGGTGCCCGTATCGAGAATATTCTCCAATTCGATAACGATTATCCCAACTCCACCACGATCAGATTGGAACAAAACTATCGTTCCACCGGTAATATCCTTAAAGCTGCCAATGCGGTCATTGCCAATAACAGTGAGCGCTTAGGCAAAGAATTGTGGACAGATGGTGAAGACGGCACACCGATTCAGGTATATAACGCTTTCAACGAGCGTGACGAAGCCTCCTATCTGGTTTCTCAAATCAACAAATGGGTGGATGACGGTAAGCAACGCAGTGATACTGCCGTTTTATATCGTTCAAATGCTCAATCGCGGGTGATTGAAGAAGCTTTATTACAGGCCAACATGCCCTATCGGGTTTATGGTGGTTTACGCTTTTTTGAACGCGCCGAAATTAAAGATGTATTAGCTTATTTGCGTCTCGTCGCAAACCGCCAAGATGATGCGGCATTTGAACGTATTGTGAATACACCTACTCGCGGTATTGGTGCCGCAACACTAACCCAGCTTAGGCAATACGCCCGCGAGCGTGGTATTACCATGTGGCAAAGCTCGCGAGAAATGCTAGATGCCAAAGTCTTTGCCGCTCGCGCCGGTAATGCCTTGGCAGGGTTTATTACCCTTATTGACTCTTTGACGCCCGAACAGCCGGATATGCCGCTGCATGAATTAACGCAGCTGGTCATTGATGAAACCGGATTACGTACGCACTTTGCCAAAGATAAATCCGAAAAAGGCCAGGGTCGGATTGAAAACCTTGATGAATTGGCCACTGCCACTCGTCAGTTTGTGCGACCGCAAGACGAAGAATTTGAAAGCATGTCAGATTTGGATGCATTTTTGTCGCATGCCGCATTAGAAGCAGGCGAAAACCAAGGTGATCGATGGGAAGATTGTGTTCAGCTGATGACCCTGCACTCTGCCAAAGGCTTAGAATTTCCCATGGTGTTTATGGTGGGCATGGAAGAAGGCTTGTTTCCAGGGCAGAAATCCAGCGATGATCCGCTAAGGCTCGCCGAAGAACGTCGGCTTTGCTATGTGGGTATGACCCGTGCTCGACAAACCTTGTATTTGCTCTACACCGAGCAGCGCTTCCTCTACGGTCAGGAAATGATACAGCGCCCGTCACGCTTTTTAAGTGAACTGCCAACGGCCTGTATTGAAGAAGTGCGAGCGCGCAATAATCTTGTTTCACCGAGCTTAGCATCACGAGGACGCTCAAGCGGCTTAGACACCAATGAAACCGGTCTCAAAACCGGACAACAGGTTCATCATCAAAAATTTGGCAGTGGTATTGTCATTGATACCGAAGGCGCTGGTAAAAATGCACGGGTACAGGTTAACTTTAAACACGCAGGAAGTAAGTGGCTAGTACTGGCTTATGCTAAGTTAGATGTCTTATAACTCAGGAACGAAACAACCATGCTGAAAACGGCTTTTATCCGTTCGTTACTCTTTACTTTGATTGTTATCGCCGTCGTCGCATTAACGGCGTGTGGCCCCGAGGACAACGCAGACTCTGCGGTTGGGGTAAACAGTAATAAAACCTATCACTGGAAGATGGTCACTACCTGGCCCCCTGGTTTCCCGGTTCTTCAGGAAGGCGCTGAACGCTTTGCTGAAAATGTGAAAGCCATGTCTAACGGGCGCATTAATATCAAAGTCTACGCTGGTGGTGAGTTGATCCCGGCTCTGCAGACGTTTGATGCGGTATCTCAGGGCACCGTTGAAATGGGTCATGGCAGTGCCTATTACTGGGCTGGCAAAGTACCCGAAGCACAGTTTTTCTCAACCGTACCATTTGGTATGACACCTCGCGGCATGAATGCCTGGTTGTATCACGGTGGTGGCCTGGAGTTGTGGCGCGAAATCTATGAGCCGTTCCATGTTGTGCCCTTCCCGCTCGGTAATACTGGCGTACAAATGGGCGGCTGGTTCAACAAAGAAATTAACTCTGTTGACGATCTTCAGGGCTTGAAAATGCGTATTCCGGGATTGGGTGGCAAAGTCTTTGCCAAAGCGGGCGGTAATCCGGTATTACTTGCTGGCAGTGAAGTCTATACCGCGCTTGAACGTAACACGATTGATGCTACTGAATGGATTGGCCCCTACCACGATCAACGTTTAGGCCTGTACCGTGCAGCAAAACATTACTACTACCCAGGTTGGCATGAGCCAGGCACCGTATTAGAACTGACGGTCAATAAGCGCGCGTGGGATAGTTTACCTGCCGATCTAAAAGCCATCATCACTCACGCAGCCGAGTCTGAAAATGTATTAATGCTGTCAGAGATGGAACAGAAAAACCTGACTGCGCTCAAAGAAATGCGAGCCCGTTCCGATATTCAGATTCAACGCTTTCCCGATGATGTGTTAAGCCGACTTGCTGCCATGACTGAGGAAACTTTGGCAGAAGAAGCCACAGCCGATCCTAAGTTCAAACGTGTCTATGAGGCTTATGAAGCATTTCGTCAGAAAGATGATGCCTGGACAGCCATTTCAGAAAAATCGTACCTCGCAATCGAGCACGATTAATGATTTTTGTGATTTTTACAGAAGACGGTCTACAACAAGCTGAAGCTGAGATTCTTGCTGAAAAAGCAACGCTGTGGCTAAACCCTTCTTTGCTTGAAGGCTCAGATTTATCACGCTTACAAGCTGCGGGTATCGACATACATGGCTTGCCCGATCAGGTTGATACGATCAATGAAAAAACGGTAATGGCAGCTGTCACCCATATTGAAAGTATCAGTCCTAAAACCGAAATTCTGGTTGAATATAACTAATGAAACGTTTACTCACCTTATTTTTTGTCTTTGCATTGCCTGCCATGGCCGACAGTGAATGCTGTCTCTTATACACATCTGACGCTGC
>OJCB01000701.1_pt1 | contig 12170 bp, 14 predicted proteins | sample 1591501 | NCBI WGS metagenome assembly OJCB01 (sample SAMN05416813, study PRJEB24817) | seawater metagenome | isolation source: Sea water | place: Canada:Atlantic | collected 2013-07 | reverse complement strand
AGATCAGCCTCGGTCTCGTGGGCTCGGAGATGTGTATAAGAGACAGGGATTTTTCGACATGATCGAGAATTTGATTCACGAAAGACTGAAAGTTTTCGTTCTTCGCAACAAAGTCAGTTTCGCAGTTTACTTCAACCATGAAACCGGTTTTGCCGTCGGCAGCGATGCGGGAGGCAACGACGCCTTCTTTCGCAGCACGACCCGCTTTTTTCTCGGCATCAGCAATGCCGCGTTTGCGAAGCACCGTTTCGGCAGCTTCAAGATCGCCGTCCGCTTCTTTGAGGGCAGCTTTACAGTCCATCATTCCCGCGTTGGTTTTTTCGCGGAGGGTCTTAATCAGTTCTACAGTGATTTCAGCCATGGGAAGTTCCAGTTATTTGTTTACAAGAGAGTGTTGAGCGGACCTTTCCGGGCCCGCAGTTTCTTAAATTCGATTGTGCTAAAAGCACGTGCCTTACTTGGCAGCTGCAACGACGGGGTCGATCAGCTTTTTCAGAATCATCCGGATCGAGCGAATCGCATCGTCATTGGAAACGATTGGATGATCGATCACATCTGGATCCGCATTGGAGTCCACCATCGCTACGATAGGGATTTTCAGTTTTCGGGCTTCGGCAACAGCGTTGTATTCGCGAGCGGAATCAACGATGACGAGCGCGTCAGGAAGTTTGTCCATCTTGCGAATTCCGCCAAGACGGAGCTGAAGCTTGTTCTTTTCACGATTCAGTGAAGCGAGCTCGCTCTTACTCATCTTTTTGAAATCAGGGGATTTCTCCAGATTTTCGAGATACTCCATGCGGTTCACACTGCGGCGAACCGTTTCGATGTTGGTCATAGTGCCACCGAGCCAGCGGTGATTGACGAAAAATTGTCCAGTTGCTTCAGCCGCTTCGCGAACAGCGTCCTGAGCCTGGCGTTTGCAGCCGACAAAAAGGATCTTTTTGTTTTTCTCAACAAGATCGGTCAAAAAGAGGCCGGCTTCATCGAGTTGCTCAACCGTTTTTTCGAGGTTGATGATATGAACCTTATTCTTGGTCCCCATGATGTAGGGACGCATTTTCGGATTCCATTTTTGAGACTGGTGTCCAAAATGGACGCCGGCTTCAACCAACTCGGTCAGTAGTTCAGTAGACATATTTTCTTGTGGCATCCTTTTAGCAGGGCTGCCTTTGCTTTTTGGAAAACGCCATCAAGGTTACAAATCCGCTCCCATGCCCCGTAAGGCTTCGTTTTCCGGTAGTTTCAATGATGGTCCGGGAGCGGGCGGGAATAAAGGCCTTCAAGACAGGAAATCAAGGAAAAGAATGAGGGAATGAGCCTCCCCACTTTTTCAATACTCCGTGAACAATTGAATCTATTTGTGAAATTTCGTCCCCATCAGAGGAATCAGGCCCGGCATTCGTGTAAAATGCAGGGCTCAGGAACTTTTCACCCGAATCAGATCTGATAAAACGAATGCCCTCGATTGACCATGAACCAGATCCAACGAGTTCGAAAAAAATGACTTACTCAGCCTGAGCTGCTGACAATCCTTTACCTGCCATCGCATGAATATAGGCGTCAATCGTTGGTGCCCAGGTGGGATCCACTTTTTTGGCGGCGGCAAAAAATGCCTGAGCTTCCTGAAATGCACCCAGGTGATAATTCCCCACTCCCTGATAGTAGTGAACGTAAATGCTGTTTGGGCGAATCTTAGCTTCGTTGCGGCAGGCAACGACCACTTCGGGCATTTTCCCTTGATCGACGAGTTCCTGCATCATTCTCCCGAACCTGTCATTGGCACCTCCACCCCCGATAAGCTGAACCGCTTCTTCATGCATCTCGCGAGTGCTTTGGAGTGTCTTCGTTTGGGAACTCCAAAGAAAAAGAATACCCAGAACTAGAATAACGGCATTGGCGATGGTGAGAATCTTTACTGTATTCAGATTTTTTTCCTGATCGTTCATGGCGGAATGGGTAATATAGAAGGGGGCAAATTAGCCTGAATTGGCTTTCCGGACGCTCTCTTTGGCTTCTTCGCACTCCTCACGGAGGCGGGAAATCTCCCGTGTTTTCTGAGTTTCCAACTCACCCAACTCTCCGTAATTCCCAACGGAAGCTGCTTTTGCGATCAGATCGTCCAGAAACAGTTCTTTCTCGGCAATCTTCGCGCGAAATTTGTCATCGACTTTCCCAATCTCAGCTTTCTGGTCTTCCGTCAATTTCACGGAAGGACCATCCTGCTCAAGCTTTTCCATTGCCAGTTCGTAAGCACTTTTCATCGGTAATTGGGAATTATTTTAAGAGGGAATGTGAAGCCTATTCTTCTTCAGCATCATCATCAGCATTGGCTGCCTCGTCTTCAACGGCTTCTTCAGCTTCAGCTTCAGCTTCTGCTTCTGCTTCAGGTTCTGCGGCTTCAGGTTCTGCGGCTTCAACGGCTTCTTCTGGAGCTTCGGGGGCCTTTTCCGCCTCCGGTTCAGCGGCGGCTTCAGCTTCACCAAACTGAAGTTCCGGGGTCTCTGCGATCAGCTTCGTCAATTCGTCCCAGCCTTCGGGACGCTGCAGCTGAAAGGTGTGCAGATAAATCCGAACGAACTCGGGATCGTGATCCCCGAGGAGCTTCGTGACCGTGCTCTTGAGCTTTTTGGCATCCAGGTTTTCTGGAAGATCTTCAGCAGCACCTTCGCCATCGTGCTCAATCCCCACGCCATCGAGAAATTCAATGAGAAGTTTTTGATGAGCCTTCAACAACCAAAGCTGAATGACATGCTCTGCAATTTCACTGGAACCTTTCAGCCGGATATTCTTAGCCATCCATGCAACCTGTTGATCAGCAGGCTTTCTTTGAATAAAGACAGGACGCAGTTTGCGATTTCCGGCGAGGGAAGCAAGCGAGGCTGAGTAAACTTCGCGTTGCTCGTCGCGCAGAAACTGAAAAACAGAAACCGCAGTTTCGGTCTTCATTTCCTGAAATAATTCGTAAGCTTTCATGCGGTGGTCAGAAAAACGGATAAGTTAAAATTATGGATATATTTAGTATTTTACAACAATTCGACGATTGTGCCATCGAAATGACGCAACGCAACGTGGAATCGACACTCCCCTCAATTTTCGCATAGCGCTCCCATAAGGCTGTTTCTGCAATCCCCCGACTGATTGAACTGCAACGATTTCCATGCCCTCTTCCGCTGAATCTGAACTCCCGGTGAGCCCAAAGGGTTACGCTCTATTCGATCTGGATCACACCATTCTCCCTTTCGACACTCAGGCGTTTTTCTGTAATTTCATTCTTCACCGGGAAGGCTGGCGTCGCATCTATCTGGTTTGGTTTCTTCCCTGTGCTTTGCTCGCAGCAGTGAAGATCTTTAAACTGCGGACCATGAAGCGTATATTTTCCAGCTATCTCGTGGGAATGCCGGAGGAGAAACTTCACACTTATGTAGACGAGTTTCTTAAGACCGAGTTCTCCGCCGCCGTTTATCCTGAAGTGATTCAAGAGATCGAGCGCAACCGGGAGGAAGGGCGCCTCATGATTCTCAACAGTGCCAGTCCTGAGTTTTATGTTCGGAAAATCTCGAACCGGCTGGGATTCGACCACTTTCTGGGAACACAAATGATCACTGATGATCCCATGCCATTTCTCCCTGACATCATCGGTCCCAATAATAAACACGGCGCCAAGATCACGGCGATGATTGAAAAAGAAATCATCCCGCCCGGAGACGGCCCTCTTCCGAACAGCTGGGCCTACTCGGACAGTTCCGCCGATATTCCCCTGCTCAGTCACGCCGAAAAGGGAGTGATGATTCATCCCGGGGAAGTCCTCGCTGCAAAAGGACAGGAAATGAACTGGTCAACATTGACCCCGGATCGCCCCTACCATGGAAAATGGGGAGCCAGCTTCACAAATTTGAGGCAGGCCCTGGGACTGTGGCCGCTCGCAGTTAAATAAGAGTGGAGTTTCCATTCGCTCTCCCGCTGCCTTTCGGGTATTACATTCTCATGCCGGATCTTGACACGCCACCTCCAGTAACCAAACGCTCATGGATGTCACTTGCTGCGGTGCTGTTCGTGCAGACTCAAAATGCGTTTAACGACAATTTTGTGAAAATGGTTCTGATCGGCCTGGGACTGGCGGTCGCACAGGGGAAAATCGTATTTGGTTTTGATCTCGGTGAAAAAATCCAATTCATTCTCACCGCTCTAATCCCTGTCCCTTTCATTCTGGGAGCGCCTATCGCAGGCTGGATCTCGGATCGCTTTTCAAAAAAGACCGTGCTTATTGCCTGCCTCATCCTCCAGATTGCCGTGTTCGCTTTGATTTGGATTGCGGTCATTAATCATCAAGTAGGGCTGGCGATCTTCGGATATTTTCTTCTGGCTGTTCAGTCGACACTTTTTTCGCCAGCGAAACAGGGTATTCTCAAGGAGATCGTGGGCTCTGCCAAACTCGGTTTCGCCAACGGTCTCATGCAGATGCTCGCAATCATGGGAATTCTCGGCGGTATCGGCGTCGGGGGCTGGTGGTTCGACTCACTTCTCGCAGGATTTAATTCTAAAAACGGTTTGGATGCCGCCAATGCCTGGAGCGCTGCCAATCTTCCCCTTATTGTCATCGGACTCGGTTGCATCGTTCCGCTGCTGATATCGATGTTGATTCAAACCACCCCGTCTCACCCGGATAAGAAATTCACCCACCGCATCTGGTTCCGTCATTTCAATCATCTTGGTCTTCTCTTCAATAGGCCCACCCTCCGTGCGGTTGCCTTGCGCATCGCTTTTTACTGGTTCGTCGCAAATTTTGCAGCGCTGGTGTTTGTCACCTTCGGAAAGGAATTGTTCCCCGACCTGATCAAAGGGGGCGCCACCAGTGCCACATCAAAAATGATGCTTCTCCTCGGAGCCGGTCTGATTTTCGGCAGCACTCTGGTTTCCATCCTCAGCCGGAACCGCATTCAATTGAAACTGATTCCGATCGGTGCCGCCGGAATGGCAATCGGCCTTTTCGGGGTTGGAACTTTTCCTACGGCGTCTTCCGTATTCAATATCAGTATCGTCATTGTCGGATTCACTTCCGGGTTTTTCCTCGTCCCACTGAGCGCCTGGTTGCAGGACATCGCGCCGGAGGACGAACGCGGTCGAATCATATCTGCATCCAACCTCATGAATTCTTTTACCGGAGTTGTCGCAATTTTCCTGTGTTATTTTTTGGATTCTATGGAAATTTCCGCCTCGGTTCAGATATTCCTGATCACAGCCCCGATGGCTGTGGCAGCGGTTCTGACATTGAAGTTTATGAAAAGGGACGAATTCCCCGCCTGATTGGATGAAATTTCTGGCACGATTATTTTTCCGGATCACGATGCTTCCGGTGGTGCGGATCATTTACCGAGTTCGCCGCATTGGGGTGGAAAATGTTCCCGCTTATGGAGGCGTTCTGCTCCTCGCGAACCATGTCAGCTACATCGATTCCTTTATCATGTATCTGTGCTCGCCGAGACCGGTGCGCTTCGTGGTACTGGATAGCTACGTAAAAAACCCATCTATCGGGTGGTTTCTGAAACTCTTCGGAGGAATTCCCATCCGCAGGGGAAGCGCCAAAGATGCGATTCAAAAAACAGTCGAAGCTCTGAAAGCGGGCGACGTCGTCTGTCTTTTTCCCGAAGGGGAACTCACCAGGACCGGCGTTGTCGGCGGAATGAAAAAAGGCTTCGAGCTGATCATTCGGAAAGCGGAATGCCCGGTCGTTCCCGTTTACATGGACGGTCTCTGGTCCTCTATCTTTTCCTTTGAGCGGGAAGCCTACTTTAAGAAATGGCCCTTGCGATTCACGTGTCCGCTCCAGGTAGCCTTCGGTCAACCACTCCCTCACGAAGTCGCAACCCGGGATTTAGTGAGGGAAAAGATTCTGGAACTGTCAGTGACCGCCTTCGATGCCAGGCGCGAGTTTGGTAGACCACTCGAGGTTGCGGTGATCAAGGCTCTCAAAAAGAGGAAGCGGAATTCTTTTCTCATCGAAATGGGGCGCTCCGATCCCCGCGACTGGTCGAGGGGACAAACGCTCGCGCTCGCCATCGCTACGGCCCGGAAATGGATGAGCAACCCTCCCGAGGACGGTGATCGAGTCGCCATCCTGCTACCTCCCGGTCCGACTCCGGCAGCAATCAACCTGGGCCTCCTCCTTGCTGGCAAAACCCCGGTCAATCTCCCTTTCACCATCGACCAGCGGGAAATGGAGGAACTGGCCAAGTCCATTGCCCCTCTTGGAATTCGCACCGTCATCACCTCAAAAGCTTTCATGCCTCAGCTGGTTGATTTCTGGCCCGGCGACGAAGGGCTTTTCATCGATCTAAAATCCATCTTTTCGGCTCCCGGACCTACAATGATGGCACTGGAAAGGCTCCGGGCATTTTGGGAACCCGCCTGGCTGACCTGTTGGAGGCTCGACCTGAAGAAACGCGATCCTGATCGCGAGGCTTTGGGATTCGTACCGAGACCGGGGAAAAAGGCGGTCATGTTGACCTCAAGAGAATTGTTTAAGAGTGCCCGCCGGGTTTCTGCGGCCAACTTTGTCCAACCCGATGAAGTCATTTTATCTGAAACCACATTCAGTCGACCGGCGGGATTCCTTCCCGGATTCTGGAGTCCTCTTTTGAGCGGCGGCACCGTGGTATCCCGATCATTTTCGATGAGAAACGATACTCGGCTTCTCAGCGAGTTGATTCTCCATCAGGGCGTGACCATGCTTTCCGGAACCCAGGATTTTTACCGGACGATTAACGAATCCCTCAGCATCAAGTCACTCAAATTCGGTCTCGTCTTCGGGGAGATCGAACCTTTTGAAATCGAAGACTACGAGGAAAAACTCGACATTCCTCTGGGGCGCTGCTGGGACTTCAAAGGACGAATCGTCACCATGAGTTGCCTCGATCAGGGGCAGGAGTTATCTGCATCCCATAAATTTCAGCGTGGAAGGGTCGCCAAAGCGAGGGGAAGACTTCTTCCGGGCATAGCGGCAAAAATCGAGAACGGAGTGCTCTTCCTGCGCTTTCGCCCGGATGGCGAAAAGAATCCCGACGCCACCCAATGGATCGAAGCAGCCTACGCCGCCGAATTTGACGAGGATTCCTTCCTTTACTTCAAAGAAACAGCGCTCAGCTAAGCCCTCATTCCAGAGGGGAAAACCGGACGGATTGTGCAAAATTTGAGGGCTGCATACAGATTTTAAAAAACTTCTTGCCGATGTGCCGTACCAGTGGCACTTTCACGGCCCTTCAAAAAGGGGATGTAAAGATGGCTTACGCAATTTTCAAATCAGGCGGAAAACAATACCGCGTCGAAAAAGGTGACAAAATCGATGTCGAGAAAATCGACGGCGAAGTTGGTGACACTGTAACTTTTGAGGAAGTCCTCGCATCCGGTTCCGGTGACGGGCTGAACGTGGGCGCTCCCTTCATCGACGGAGGCAAAGTAACGGCTAAAGTAGTCGACCAGTATCGTGCGAAGAAAGTGATCGCTTTCAAATTCAAGCGCCGTAAAGGTTACCACCGCACAAAAGGAAGTCGTCGTCAGCTTACCCGCCTCGAAATCCAATCGGTATAAGACCCGGATTCGAACATTTTCATTTTTAAAATTTCTATTCAACCCACTCAGACGCTATGGCACATAAAAAAGGACAAGGTAGTGTTAAAAACGGTCGCGACAGCCAAAGCAAACGTCGCGGAGTGAAAAAATTTGGTGGCGAAAAAGTCATCGCAGGTAACATCATTCTTCGTCAATGCGGCACTAAGTGGCATCCCGGCGTTAATGTTGGTCTTGGACGCGACTACACCATTTACTCCCTCGTCGAGGGCAACGTCCGGTTTGACCGTAACGGGCGCCGCGTCAACGTGGACGCAGTAGAGGCCTGATAATCGGTGAAAACCGGTCTGTCTTTGGCACGATTCGCGTGTTTTCTTAGGCGTTCATGCTGAACGTCGTTCTCTATCAACCGGAGATTCCTCCGAACACCGGTAACATCGGCAGGCTTTGTCATGCCACCGATACCCGGCTTCATTTGATTGAGCCCCTTGGCTTCTCATTGGACGAGAAGTCACTTAAGCGGGCCGGTCTTGATTACTGGGCCGAACTGGACGTCAAAGTCTGGTCGAGCCTGGAAGAGTGTCTCAAGGAGGCTGTAGATGCGAAGGTTTGGTATCTCTCTACAAAACCAGAACGCAGCTATTGGGATGCAGAATTTTCTGCAGACGATTTTCTCGTTTTTGGCCCGGAAACTCGAGGGCTCCCGGAATCACTTATTTTAATAAATTCCGAGCAGGGACTAACGATACCACAAGCTCGTGGAAGAAGCTTAAATCTCGCTACATCGGTGGGAATCGTTCTGTATGAAGCTATAAGACAGGTGTCTTTATGAGACTTTAGTGCAAAATTGAGACATTTTCTCTTGTCGACTTTCTTGAATTCCTATAAAAAAAATATTCGCAGAGTTAATCTGCTCCCGCAAACCCATTTCAAAACCGATATTTCTATGTCTTCACCACGACCAAACTACGGAATTACACGAATTGATCAGCCCGATAAGAAAAATCACGGATTCTACGTCCGCATTACTCACAAAGGGAAGAGTCACCAGAAGTATTTCCCTGATAAAGCATTAGGGGGAAAGACCAAAGCTTTGAAAGCGGCCAAGGAGCATCGGGACAAATTGCTGTCCAAGATGCCTAAGTACAAGCAGCTTGCAGCCAGCAAACAAAAGCGTCGTATTAAAAAGTCGGATGTTACCGGAGTTACCCATGTCGTATCCAAGTCCCTGAAAGGGAAAGTTTACGAATATTGGCAGGCTGCGTGGCTCGACGGGAAGTCGAAGCGCAAGACGGCTAAGTTTTCCATCAGTCGCTACGGAAACGCCAAAGCTCTGGAAATGGCGAAGAAAGCCCGCAAAAAGGGACCAAAGGGCTAATTACCCCTTCCCCGTTTTCAAAAAAAAGATTCGTCCTCCTGTGAATCTCGGTTGATATTTCGAGGTGTCTGCAAACTCCTCTACCAATGCCGTACTCACAGGTGTCGCTATCGAAGCCCGTGATCTTGTTCGTACTTTTCAGATTGGAAACAATCGGATTGAAGTCCTCAAACAGGTAAACCTTACCGTAAAACGCGGAGAGAAACTTTTTCTCTGCGGGCCCTCCGGTGCAGGCAAGACCTCTTTGCTCTATACGCTAGCCGGATTGGAAAAGCCAAATTCCGGAGAGGTAATGATCAACGGGAATTCGCTTTATTCCCTTTCACGATCCGGTCAGGCGAAAATTCGCAACACCGAAATGGGCTACGTTTTTCAGAGTTTCTTTCTTCTGCCTGAACTTACCGCCATCGAAAATGTAATGGTGCCCGCGATGTTGCGGGGTCGGAAAGCGAAAGAACGGGCAATGCATTTGATGGAAAGAGTCGGCCTTCAAGACAGGGCTAACCATTTGCCAACGGAATTGTCCGGTGGAGAACAGCAAAGAGTCGCGATCGCCCGATCTCTCGTTAACAATCCGGCTATCATATTCGCCGATGAGCCAACGGGGAATCTTGACACTAAAACCGGCGCATCCGTCATGAGCCTCCTGATGGACCTGGCGGAGGAGCACGAGAGAACTCTTCTCGTCGTCACTCACGACACCGAACTCGCTTCCACCGGGGATCGAAAGGTGACTCTTGTCGACGGATTGATCGAGAACTGATGGAGATTCTCCCGAAACGATTCAAGAGGGTAGAACCAGCGATTCCCCCCTGCCTGCTTGTCGCTCTTTTCCTTTTTCTCTCCCCTTCCCTGACAAAGTCTCATCCGGCACATGCCAAGCCGGTAAATTACCCTTTTGTGGTTGGGTTTGAACGCTTCCACAGCAGTCTCGATGATGATGACTACCTGGCCGAAGGTGGGATGATCCTGTTAAACGAGCTGAATTGCGTTTCCTGCCACGCGCCTCCTGCCGCTCATTCCGCCCGACTCACTGGAGTGATGGGAACGAACCTGGAAGGAGTTGGTTCCCGATTGAAACCGGTGGATCTCGAAATAATGATCCGAAATCCGCGGTTCTTGAAAAGAGATACCACGATGCCCGGCCTGTTTTCCGGTGCTGACCGGGATCTGGATGAAGTAACTGCGCTTACTCATTTCCTCGCATCGAAGACCTACACCATTCCCAAATATCCGACAGGAGACGTGGATAAAGGACGAGAAATTTATCACCGGATTGGTTGCGTTGCCTGTCATGCTCCCGAAGTCGGTTTCAGGCCGGATCATTTGCCTGAGTCGACCGTGGTGGAGCTTGCCGGGCTTCCCAGCGTCCCCATGAACCTCGCTGATCTTTACAGTCGGGAAACGCTAACACATTTCCTCCTGAATCCGCATCAACACCGCCCGTCCGGAAGAATGCCGGAGTTTGGGCTGACCCTTGCTGAAGCATCTGATATTGCAAGCTACCTCAAAGCAGGTCCTGAGCGGGAACTCCCTCAAAATCTCACCGAGGCTCTTGAAGCGGACGTCGCTTTTGAAATCGATCCCGCAAAATCGGCTCTGGGAAAGGAACTGTTTGTGAGCAAACAATGCACCGCCTGCCACGAAATACAGGGAGTGAAGAAATCGATCAGAAAAGCCACGCCGCTGGCCAAGCTATCGACGGAAGGGAATCCGGGCTGTCTTTCTGAAAGACCAGTCGGAGGACTGGTTCCCTACTATGGTCTCGACACCGTTCAGAAAAGAGCGATCAGCAATGCCATCGCCCGGATCGGAGAAAAACCTGAGTGGAACCCTCTCACCAAACTGGATTGGCGTCTCATGTCCCTGAACTGCTATGCCTGCCACGAACGGGCCGGGAAAGGAGGTCCGGAATTCGCCCGTGAGATTTATTTTTCCGGAATTGGAGAGAACATCCACGACCTTGGACGGTGGGGAAATATGCCACCAACGCTCGAATCAGTCGGAGCAAAACTCACCGATCAGTGGTTGAAGAAAGTTCTCCTGAGCCGTGGCCGCGACAAAGAAGTGCGTCCTTACATGCTCACAAGGATGCCACTATTCAGGGAGGAAGATGTGAAGCCCCTGATCAAACAGTTCCGTGGACTGGATTCCCTACCTCCACTGAAAAAGTCCGGGAAACCAGGTTCAGCTCCAGATGAAACACTGGTGAAGGATTGTCAGCAATGCCATCCTCTTGGTGAAAAGGATTCAGAGAATTTGCCTGGAATCAATTTGGCACTGGCCCCGGAGAGACTCCGTGACGGATGGTTCGCCGCCCTTCTCAAAAATCCGCAGAGCTTTCACCCCGGAACTCCAATGCCAGTAGCATTCCCCGACTCGGAGGAACCGGATACTGATATTCTAGCTGTGCTGGACTACCTGAAATCGATCAGTAAGAATTAGCCGGTGAAGCCCTTGTCCTCTTTCATGACACCGTAATGCCCGTCGGCGGCGGACGTCGCCAGTTCGTCGCAAAGTTCATTCATCTCGTTTCCTGCGTGACCTTTGACCCACTGCCAGGTGATCTCGTGCCCCTCCTCCGCAGCATCGAGCCGCTTCCAGAGATCAATGTTTTTCACCGGAGTTTTGTCCGACTTTTTCCATCCCTTTTTCTTCCAGCCTTCCAGCCAACCTTTGAGCCGGGCATCAACAAGATACTTGGAGTCAGAGTAAACCGTTACGCGACACGGTTCTTTCAAAGCCTCGAGTCCGCAAATCGCGGCGAGAAGCTCCATTCGATTATTCGTTGTCTTTAGAAATCCCTCCGCAAGTTCGCGCCGATGTTTCCCATACGTCACCAGTGCTCCGTATCCTCCCGGCCCCGGATTTCCCTTCGAGGACCCGTCTGTATAAATTACCACTTCTTTCATCTCGAAACCTGAATACGCTCTTTTACAAATTCTGCGATCTTTTTCAACTCTTCCGCCGGCAGGAGTCGATCTGCCGATGCAAACGAATCCCGCAATTCTCTCTGCTCAGGAAACTGCTCATCCGCAACCCGGCCACGTTGCATGATTTCACCTGCTCTCCAGATCCACGCATTTTCGGGTCGAGGACCAACAGTCTTTGGATCCGACCAGGTGTGAACCGACAACACGCGGTCAGTAATCCCAGCTGCCAGATGCATGGGCCCACTGTCCTGTCTCTTATACACATCTCCGAGCCCACGAGACCGAGGCTGATCTCG
>OJCB01000700.1_pt1 | contig 12170 bp, 8 predicted proteins | sample 1591501 | NCBI WGS metagenome assembly OJCB01 (sample SAMN05416813, study PRJEB24817) | seawater metagenome | isolation source: Sea water | place: Canada:Atlantic | collected 2013-07 | reverse complement strand
AGATCAGCCTCGGTCTCGTGGGCTCGGAGATGTGTATAAGAGACAGACCGTATTCCATACGAAAAGGGAAATTAGCAGGGGTTTGCGGCCCTTTATTTTGCTTTGCCAACACGCCGTTTAGTAAAAAATCCGCTGGCTCTGTGTGGGTATCAAGCCCCAATCGCCGCGTTCTGGCGTTAACCAAAAACGCTCTTTGGGTAAAGGTATCAATTTGTGAAACAAAGGGATGGCTATAACAGTCGATTCCTGAGACAGGGCTGAAGCCTTTAAAGGCAATATTCATCTTGTATGTGGCGTTACATTGGCGCATCCAATCTGCATCAGCAATGCCTAGCATACTGAAAAAGCGTTTCAAGGTAGGAGTAGACCCTTCCCCCACACCCACTATACCGATATCGGGTGATTCCACCAAAGTGACTGTCAGTTCGTTATTCGCTAATCTATCAGCCCATTTATGGGCAAACAAATTAGCGGCCATCCAGCCTGCTGTGCCGCCACCGAGAATAACAATACTAAACGGTTGAGACATGCTTCACTTCGCCTGGCAATAATGCGATAAAAACGCATCGTGGCTAGGCAAATTAGCCAAAGGTTCGTGCTTAACACTGCGCATTTGCTCAAGCATATTCATCAATTGTTGTTCAGATAGTGTATTGGCGATGGGGTGATAGTCTTCAGGCTCGATACCTTGACCGGTCATCACCTGTAGCCAAGAACTTTCTAAAAATAAATCGTTTTGTTCTCTGAATAACTTACCGTTTTGCTTAAATAACGTCATTTTATGGCGTAGCGAGGCGGGTATATCCATGTGTTGCATATTGCGCCAAAACTGACTGTCGTCACGCTCGGTTAAGTGATAATGCAACACTAAAAAATCGCGTATTTGAAGATACTCTAACTCTGATTGTTGGTTGTATTCATCCACCGCTGCGCTGTCTATACCTGCGTGGGGGAATAAATGAATTAAACGCACAATGGCAGATTGAATCAAATGAATACTGGTGGACTCTAGTGGCTCTAAAAATCCACTCGCTAGGCCTACTGCAACCACATTTTTGTACCACTGTTTGCGCCTGCGGCCCGTGGTGAAATGGATGACCTTAGGATCGCCCAACGGCGGTGAGTCAAGGTTGTTTAAAAGCGTATGCGTTGCTTCATCATCACTCATATGACTACTGCAATACACCAAGCCATTGCCATTTCGGTGTTGCAAGGGAATGCGCCATTGCCAGCCAGCGGTGTGTGCAATAGCGCGAGTATAAGGTACTGTGGTTTCAAAACGCTCCGAGGGTACCGCGACGGCTCTGTTACAGGGTAACAAGTGGGTCCAATCATCGTAGCCCACCCCCAGTGTTTGTTGAATGAGCAATCCTCGAAACCCTGAGCAATCAATGAACAGATCACCGTCTATGCGCTGCCCATCCTGTAACGTCACTGCAGCAATATTCCCTGAGGAATGCTGCTGAACAGACTCAATCATACCTTCAATTCGAGTTACACCGAGCTTGGTACAATAGCGGCGTAGAAACTGAGCGTATAACGACGCATCAAAATGATAGGCATAGGGTAAATCTAATACCGTATCTTGTGCTTTAATATGTGCGAACTTGCCTTGCGTGGCGCACAGGTAATTTAGGTCGTAATCCCAAATGCTCGCCTTCGCACCAAACGCTTTAGCGCGATTAACAAAGTGGTGAAAATGGCAAAATGCCATGCTTTTACCGGGCGACCCAAAGGTATGAAAATAGCTTTCGTTAGGTCTGCGCCAATTCTCAAATTTAATCGCCAGTTTAATTGTGGCTTTTGTTTCCCTTAAAAATTCTGCCTCGTTAATACCCAATACTTGGTTCACCAGCCGAATGGGAGGAATAGTTGCTTCACCTACCCCAACAGTACCGATAGCTTCGGATTCCACCAAGGTTATATTGATGGATGCACCAACGACCTTTTGAAGTAAGGCAGCCGTTAACCAACCGGCGGTGCCTCCTCCTACAATGACTACCTTTTTAATTGCTGTGTTCATCACATCACTTTAAACAGAAAAACCCCATCTAATTTGTATATAACCAGATGGGGTTTGAAATTGAAAGCACAGCACATCGTGCTTTAGTCTATGCACAGGTGAGTGACGCCTGTGCTACTAGGTTAACCTAATGTAGCGTTAGCCTACGTAATACCCTTACAACTCAGATTAGAAAGAGTAATTAAACCCGAGCAAGTAGTTAGCACCAAATGATTGATAACGCGTTATTTGACGTCCATCGTTTGGCGCAGCCTGCACGGTATCTTCATCTGTTAGGTTTTGCGCTTGAAGTGTAACGCGTAAGCCGTACAAAGATTCAATACCTGACTCACTAAAGTCATAGCCAATCTGCGCATCCCAAAGTTCGCCACCTTGATCGGTTGCATCAACTAACGACAAGCTTAAACCGCGCTGCTCCGTTAAGAATGGGTCACGTTTAGTACCAGAGATGCGAATTTCAAACCCGTTCATTTCATAATAAGCGGTCAGGCTGTATGACTCTTCAGATAAACCAGGAATACGGGTTTCAGTCTGACCAGGAGCCGGGTCTAACTTACCATCCATAAAGGTGGCGCTAGCATACATACCAAAGCCCTCTAAATTGTCGTGGATCATGCTAAACGGAAAGCTTGCCTGAAACTCGTAACCACGCACAAATCCTTCAAAACCATCCAGTACTGATGACACGCCACCCAAGAAGGTTACCGGTGCGGAACCATCAGACGCTTGGTGTAATGTTGGAATATACACGTCAGAGAAATCAGCTAGTACACTGGTGTCACGGTGCCAGTTTTTAATGTCTTTAAAGAAGAACGACACAGCAAAATATCCGTCGTCTGCAAAATAGTTCTCGTAAGACAAATCAAACTGATCAGCTTCTAATGGCTTGAGTTCTGGGTTACCTGAACTACCGCCCCAAGGACCATTCGCAGGATCAGGGTTGGCAATTTGGTTATCGTTAAAGGCAAAAGTAGCTTGCGTGTTCGGGCGCATATCATCCATACGAGGACGACTAATGACTTTAGATAATGCCGTACGAATGAACTGACCTTCGTAAATTTCAGCGCTTAAATTCAACGTGGGTAGTACATCTGTGTAGTCGGCCCCGCCTGTAACAGGCACAGCGACCGTCATTCCATCCACATCACTTGTCGTGCTAAACCCAGTGGATGACTGATCGGCATTAACCACTTGTAAGCCAATATTACCCTTGATAAACACGTCGCCTAGCTCGGTATTAATATCCAGTTTGGCAAAAATGGTCGTCAGTTGTTCTTCAACTTCATAGGTATCCCCTAAGCGATCATTTTGCACAAGTCCAGCATCCGTAGCTGTGTAATAACCACTGTTAAACAAACCTAAACTGTCGTAGCCAAGTACGCCGTTAATACCAATGAAATCAAGATTGATTGCGCCCACCGGGTCAGGGATCGGCCCTTGGCCCGGGTATTCAGGTGCGGTTAGGTATGCACCGTTATTTATTTTAGACTTAGAGCGATCAGAGTAGTTGATCCCCACATTGAGGTTAGTGAAAATTCCCCACTCTACGTATCCGTCAACTTCGAAACGAACACTGTCGAGTTTCTCTTCAAATACCGGCTTATTCACGAAGCCATCTTGGGCATCTGAACCAATGATCGGAGCGCCCCATGCTTGTGGCCCTGCGAGGCTAATCAAACTTGGGTCGGTTAAATCAACACCCGGCAATGTGGGGTGATCGCCATAAACAGCACCGGTTGATGTCATTGTCCACGAGCGCGGTGAAATCGGACGTCCATCAACGCCGGCGCGGCCAACACCTGAGTAGCTTTCTATGTCAGTGATCGTTTTATCAACTTTACCGCTAGACAAATCCGCTGACACCGTCCAGTTTTCATCTAGCTCATACGCTACGTTTAAGCCTAAGGTCGTCAGTTCAGCATTTTGTTCTTTGGCATCGTTTCGCACGACCGAATAAAACCCGTCGTGGTAACCTTCAGTCACTAAACCGTCTTCTACTTTGGTAATGGTGTAATCTACGCCGCCCCACTCAGGGCCACCTTCTTCGAGTCCTCGTTTGACATCATTTTCGACAAAATCGATATAAAGGGCGTCAAGTTGCACGGTAAGCTTGTCTGACGGTGCCCACTGAATAACGGCTGCAATTGAGTCACGTTCTAACATGGCTGAACGTGCAAGTGAGTCATGGCCACCCAAAATAAGCGTACCTTCTGGCACGTCAACACCAGGCGCAGCGTTATCTGGGTTTGCTGTTGCGTATCCCCAACCACCAAATTGCTCTTCCTGTCGTGGCGATTCCATAGTGGCAAGCGTTAATGCGACTCCAAGGGTATCGTCTGCAAATGAATCAACATAGTTGAAAGATAAGCGATGACCTTCGTTGTCAAAATCAGGATTAGCTGAATCTTCAGCATTCTTTTCAAATGAGCCGTTAAGCGTAATGCTTTGCTCCATGCCTAAAGGCTTAACCGTTTGTAAATCAACGGTGCCGCCGATACCTTGGTTGATTAGCCCTGCTTCTGGGGTTTTGTAAACCAAAATATTTGATACGATTTCAGTGGGGTATAAATCGAATTCTACCCCGCGGTTATCACCCATTCCTAGTAATTCGCGGCCATTTAGTGAAGTACCCACGTAGTTCTCATTGAAGCCACGAACGGACAAACCACTTGTACGGCCATTTCTGCGCTCACCGGCAAGGCCAGGTAAACGAGCTAATGATTCAGCGACACTGGTATCAGGCAATTTACCGATATCTTCAGCAGAGAGCACTTCAACAATTGATGTGTTATCCATTTTAATTGCTTGTGCACGCATAAGGCTGCCACGAATACCCGTGACTTGAATCACTTCTGTGTCGTCACCCGCTGCATCTGCTGTTGCTTCTTGGGCGAATGCACTTGGTGCGATCCCAAAGGCGAAACCGCTAGAAATTAACGCGGCCTTTATTAAATTAGGTTTAAAATTTTTCATGTGTGTCTATCCCGGTTCGAGACTAAAATGGAAACCTAGATATCGGTTAACAACTTGTAGTCAAATGTTACATCTTTGTTCTAGTTGCCGAGATAGTATCGTTACACCTAGTGATGCCTCAATGTCTTGCATACGTATTCAGTAAAAATACACAACAATTTATTAACAGGCGCTTTTCACTTTTTTGGCGGAATTTAAACTTAAGCTGTTGTTTTTATTGAGCATTAAAAATAAAGACCAGACGTTTTCGAAAATCGTTTGTTAACACTCAAACGAAACAAGCTTAGCCTGTTTGGCTATTCTTGTATGATTTTCGGTGCTAGCCTACCTGCATATATTGAACAGATAGATACATTTAAAGTCATTAATAACATGCAGGATCGCACATACAATATTCAGAACCTTCCTGAACCTCGACGGGTTGAAGGAGTGACGGCAGATAACTTTAAACAACGTGTAACCGATGTTTATTCACCCGCCGTGTTTAAAGGATTCGCCAAACAGTGGCCTTTGGTTAACGCCGCGAATGAATCTGATCAAGCGTTATGTGATTATCTCGTCAATGTTTCGACGAACACCCCATTGCCACTTGTTCTGTTGCCACAAAAGACAAAAGGACGGATGTTTTACAGTGAAGATATGCGCTCCATGAATTTTCAAAGGGCGCAGGCAACATTGCAACAAGCATTGGCCCACATGATGCATTTTGCACAGGCTAACCAAGCGTTAGCCGTTGACAGAGTGTGCGTGCAAAGTGCTCGTATTAAAGACGTGATGCCTAAACTTGAAAATGAGCTATGCAATCCCTTACTGCCTGATAACCACCCCTTTATATGGTTAGGTAACCCTGTTACGGTGGCGCCACATTTTGATGAAGCACATAATATTGCCATCGTCGCGGCCGGTGTACGCCGATTTACGCTATTTCCCCCTGACCAGATTGACAATCTTTATATAGGGCCCTTAGAGCACACGCCCGCGGGCCAACCGGTTAGCTTAGTAGATTTGAATTCCCCTGATTTGACGTGTTATCCCAAGTATGGCGAAGCGTTTAAACACGCTTTGTCAGTAGAGTTACACCCTGGTGATGCGATTTATATACCATCACCTTGGTGGCACAGTGTGGAATCACAAAGCAATATAAATGTATTGGTAAACTATTGGTGGAGCGGCAATTATGTGTCTAGTGCGTTGCCTTTTCCGATGTTGCTACATGCTATTCAGGCTTTGAAACATTTGCCGGAAGATCAGCAAACCGCCTGGCAACACATGCTCAAGCATTATATTAGCCATGATGATACCCGGTGGGAGCACATTCCTCCGGCTCTGCGCGGGGTTCTAGGAAACAGAAATCAAAGCGTGATCAACAAAGTGCACAACTGGTTAAAGCACAAAATAGCTCGTTAATGGGCTAGTTTGTGCTCTCTTTGGCTGGCGCACACTTTGGCTAGCGCACTCTTTGGCTGGCGCTCTTTTTGGTTAGTGCGCCTTTTTTCGCTAACGCACTTATGACTAACGTGCTTTTAGCTAACGCCGTTTTAGCAAATGTAAAACGAATAAAGGCGCAACATACACGGTGTTGCGCCTTTCGGTTACATCAATAGCTTGTTGGTATTGCTTTGTATATTGTGCCTGAAAATGACCCGAGTTAGGTCATAGCCAAGTTTGTTATGCCTGTGAGTGTAACCCCACCATGTTGCCTTCTGTATCCTTAATCAGACTAATAAAACCGTATTCACCAATCGACATTTTTGCCTGCTCTACCGCTCCACCAGCTTGTGATACGCGCTTTGCTTCTACAGCGCAGTCCTCACAAGAAAAATACACCAATGTGCTATTGCCACCAGGCGCCATACCCGCCATTTTTACCAGCGCACCACTGGCACCGTATTTTTCCATATCAGAAGGAAATGCCATCATATGTACTTGCTCTTCTGTGGGGTCAGTTAGTAACGTTAATTCAACGGCTAACACTGTTTGGTAAAACGCTGTTGCTCTGTCCATATCCTCGACATATATTTCAAACCACCCAACTGGATTACTCATACTCGCTCCCTATTAATTTACCTAGTGAATTCACTCAGTGTGAGCCAATAGTCTTGACCTCAAGTTCCGCTTTATCAAGCACGGCTTGCTAAAAATTCACTTAATATTTTGGTCAGTTGCCGCTCTTCGAGTAACGCACTTAATCCGCCTTCTAAACTGTATAACTCTGAATAACCTGCCTCACTTAGCAGACCGACAGCTTGGTCGCTGCGTTTACCAGATTGGCAATATATAAAAATAGCGGCCGTTCGGTCAGTACATTCGGCCGTAACCTGCTGCAGCAAATCTTCACTTAAACTGATGCAGACTCCCCCTATATTAAAACCTCTGTGCTCTTGCTCACTTCGAACATCAAGTAGAAAAGGGGTTTTGTGGCCCAGAAGGAGATTTACGAAGGTCTGTGGGGTTAGTTTTATGTTTTGATGACATGCAGCTGTTGAATCGATGCTCGCTTGCTCGCTTTCTTTCAATTTAGCTGGCGTTGCGCGCACCCTAACGCCCACAGGGCTCTTTGCCTTGGGCTCAGCGCAAACACACTGTGTATTCTTACTAAGATTAATCGTGCGTAATTGATTTGCACTTCCAGAAAATAAATACAGTTTACCGGTAATTTCACACTGCTCAGATATTAAATACTGTAAACAGCTATTGGCTTGTAGCAAACCTAACATCCCGGGCAAGGTGCTTAAAACACCAGCGGCATTGCAATCGGGTACATCGACGGGGATCTCAGGAAAGACACATCGAAAACATGGTCCGTCTGGCGTAAACAACGCCATCTGACCATTGGTACCTAACACACTGGCGTATATCCATGGTATTGCCTGCACTAAGCAATGGTCATTGATTAGCATGCGTGCAGCGAAATTATCAGTACAATCCAGCACAATATCTGCTTTATTAAGTAAACGGTGCATATTTGCAGCACTCAGCGACTCGTTGACACCAAGAACAGTAATAAACGGGTTATTATCGTTTAGACGCTTGGCGACAACCCGAGCTTTTGACTTGCCAATATCCGCAAACGAAAACAATACTTGGCGATGTAAATTTGTTTGAGAAATACAGTCACCATCAACAATAGTGATATGCCCCACTCCTGCCGCACCTAAATACATAGCAACAGGACAACCCAATCCCCCCGCCCCAACAATGACGACTTTGGCATGTTTAAGACGAAGTTGGCCGGTCACGCCCACTTCGTTTAGCTGCACGTGACGCTGATATTGCAGCCATTCTACTGCAGTAAACAAACTCATGTCCGTAATGCTGCCAATAAAGCGCGAGTTTTCTCAAGCGGCGAATCTGCCTGTGTGATCTCACTTATCATCGCAATACCAGACACCCCAAGCGCGTGAATAGCTTGCGCACGTTCAAGGTTAATACCGCCAATTGCCACCAAGGGATACGCTAATAAGTTTTGCCAGTAGTCAAGGCCAGTAAGACCTTGCGGTACCCACGGCATGTCTTTGCTTGATGTGGCAAAAACTGGTCCGTATGCAATATAAGAAGGCTTAAAAGAATGGGCTCGCGCCACTTCGTAATGACAATGGGTGCTGATCCCTAATCGCAAACCAGCGCTGCGTAATTGTTGAATGGGATTCGATGCATCACTTTGTGTTGCAATTAAATCTTCTTGACCTAAATGCACCCCATAAGCTCGGTGTTTAATGGCCAGTTGCCAATGGTCATTAATAAACAATCGACAGCTGTAACGGCGGGCAATTTGTACAGCTCGGCTTATCTCATCTTCAAGACGTCGATCTGATAAATCCTTGATCCTAAGTTGAATGGCTGTTACCCCAAGGGGCAACAGCATCTCAAGCCAATCAGCACGATCAACAATGGGATATAAGCCTACCGGTGAATCGCCGATATCAGGAAATGGCTCGACTGGCGTCAAAAAAGAATGTGGCTCAACACAACCCGCTCCGCCGTCGTCATCTCGTAAACTAGGTAAACTCTGCTGCGCCGAAGGAAAAGATCGAATATCAACAGCACCTTTATCATGGGTGTCTTCGTAACTTTCTGCGCCTCTATCGTGGGTGTCTTTGTAACTTTCTGCGCCTTTATCGTGGGTGTCTTCGTAACTTTCTGCGCCTTTATCGTGGGTGTCTTCGTAACTTTCTGCATCCTTATTATGGGTGTCCATATAACTTTGCTTAGCATGGGTGTCTTTGCAATTCTTTACGCCCTTATCATGGGTGTCCATGTAACTTTGCTTAGCATGGGTGTCTTCGCAATTCTCTGCGCCCTTATCGTGGGTGTCTTCGTAACTTTCGGTGTCCTCGCAATTCTTTACGTCCTTATCATGGGTGTCCATGTAACCTTGTATGTAACCTTGGGGGTTAGAGAGTAAGCCTTTGGCGTCTATTAAACCGTGGGTGATGGCCATTTTTGCAATGACCACGGCATCTTTTAAGCAATAACCGAGTGCAATACAACTGGCTATCGCTGAGGCGAGTGCACAGCCAGTTCCTCTGGTATGCTGGGTGTCTATCCATTGACTTTCCAGCCAAAATTGCTCTGTTGGGTTGCAGTAATAATCTTGACTAAACCGCTTAGCACAAGGGCCGTGGCCCCCTTTTATCAGCACTGTACTGGCTCCTTTATCGAGCAGTATTTTTGCTGCATTTTTTATGTCTTGGCTGCTAAGAATGCTAAATCCTACTAAGCGTTCGGCTTCAGGGATATTCGGGGTGATTAACGTGCAATGAGGCAGTAAAACGTCGGTGTAATGCCCATCGCTATCTTCACTTCCCTTGGCTATTAAGGGATTACCACTGGTTGCAGCGCCAACTGGGTCACAAATAAGAGGAATACCTAATGCTTGTTTAGCATCAATAATACTTTTTGCCTGTGCATGATGCGCAATTAACCCTGTTTTGATGGCACCAGGCTTAAATGCGCTAACGGCTTTTATTTGTGCGTCAAAAATTGTTTGTTCTACCGCATGCACCGCCAAAACTTGTTGATTATTTTGCGCCGTCACCGCCGTGAGTACACTTAAGCAATGAATGTTAAATGCGTGCTGCACTTTTATGTCCATTTGCATGCCTGCTAGGCCCGCACTATCACTACCAGAGAAGGTCAAAACTGTGGGCTTAATGCCGTGATCCGTTGACTGTGGGTCACTGACAAGGGCATCACGATCTATCATGATGCATTACCGCGATGGTTTTTATCTTGGTGCCAAAACGGCGTACCCAATACCGGTGTGCTGGGCTTGGCTAAATCTCGCTGTTGCATTACGCCTGCTTCAAAGCCATTTCGCCCCGCGCGAATGCCATCTCGAAATGCTCTCGCCATCAACACTGGATCGTTCGCCTCAGCCACTGCGGTATTAAGTAAAACACCATCAAAGCCAAACTCCATACCCTGAGCAGCATGAGACGGCGCGCCCAACCCCGCATCAATAATTAAAGTGGTATCCGGTAATCGCGCTCTGAGTATCTTGAGCGCATAAGGGTTCATTAATCCTCTGCCTGTGCCAATCGGTGCACCCCACGGCATCACGATATTGCAACCGGCATTGACTAAACGCTCCGCTAACACTAGGTCATCTGTGGCATAAGGAAAGACTTCAAAACCCTGGGCGATCAGCTCTTTAGTGGCCTCAAGCAGCGCAAACGGATCTGGCTGTAAATTATACTCATCCCCTAATACTTCTAGTTTTATCCAGTGGGTATTAAATACTTCACGGGCCATATTGGCGGTCATTACTGCATCTTTCGCACTGTAACAACCTGCTGTATTGGGCAAAATATGCCGTTCAAGCCCTTGTATGTGCTGCCAAAACGCGTCGCCACCTTGCTGTTTTGGTGACTGTCTGCGCAAAGAAACCGTGACCACCTCAGCTTCAGATTCGGCTATGGCCCCCTGCATAATATGGGGCGATGGGTACAAAGAGGAGCCAATTAAAAAACGGCTATTGAGCGCCACTCCTGCTAATTGCCAGCTCATATCAGCCACCTTGCATAGGTGTGAATGCATCAAGCGCATCAGCGTCTTGTAAAATCACACTGTCATGTTCATTTTTAGGCACAAATTGGCCGTTAATCGCCACAGCACACATCTTAGGCGCGCCTAATTCAAGCAGTACCTCAGGTAAGGCATGGGCTTTCAATTGGTGGGGCTCACCATTAAATTGAATCGTTATCATGAAACCTCCTGTATAAGTTCAGAAAAAGGTAATGCCTGCGCCTGAGAAAACAGGCGTTCACAAGCTTGTTGCGCTAAATAAGGAGCGAGTAAATACCCGTGTCGAAACAAGCCATTTATCTGCATAACCCGCTTATTGCAGCTGATTTTAGGTAAATTATCCGTAAATGCAGGGCGACAATTGCTCGCGCAATTCAGTATTTTTGCCTCGGCAAAGCCCGCATCGATTGAATAAGCAGCTGATAACAATTCTAGGGTAGAACGAACACTTATGGGCCCCTGGTCTTCACTTTCAATTTGACTTGCACCGATCACGAAGTGGTGTGCATCTCTGGGCGCAATATAAAGTTTGTACCTTGGGTGTATCAGGCGCACAGCGTGTTTCAACGTAACATCAGGCGCATGTAAGGTGATTACTTCTCCGCGCACTCCTCGCAGTTGCTGAGATTTTTGCGTCGCAAAATCTCTCTTTGCGCCTAATCCACGACAGTCTATGACATGATCGAAAACCTGCTTTGCCGATGGTAAATGCACTGCCGCGCGGCCTGCGTGTTTCCCTTTGGTAATATTTTCGATCTTAGAAACATGACAATTCGCCTGCCAATGAACACCATTGGCCTGCAAATAGGTCGCTAACCCCTGCATGACTTGGTTAGTGTCAAGCCACGCTTCATTTGGTAAATACAAAGCATTGTTGAATCGAGTTGCTAGTTGCGGGGCACATAGTTGAAGTTGCGCTTGCTGGAGGACCTGCATATGCGCAGCGCTGTCATCAAGCAAAACACTCGGCAACTTGGTAACCAAATGCTGGTAAAAACGCTGAAAATCTGCCATATCTTGCTGATGCGCTACCACCAATGTGCCGCCACTGAATAATGTAAGTGGCGGGTGCACGGTTGCATTAATGCTACTGAGCACAGCCTGTCTCTTATACACATCTCCGAGCCCACGAGACCGAGGCTGATCT